>Ga0182017_10001973_pt1 | contig 15774 bp, 16 predicted proteins | sample 712E3DmetaG_FD_120492 | JGI IMG/M metagenome (GOLD analysis project Ga0182017, IMG submission 120492) | Permafrost microbial communities from Stordalen Mire, Sweden - 712E3D metaG | ecosystem: Environmental > Terrestrial > Soil > Wetlands > Permafrost | place: Sweden: Stordalen | collected... | reverse complement strand
GTTAATCGGAACAGTCTGTAAAACTGTCGCCCTGACGGGCTACACAGGTTCGAACCCTGTCCTCTCCACCATTTTATAATTAAATATTGGACTTCACCCGAAAAATCTGTATAATATATTGGGAATAGTGCCCACATAGCTCAGTCGGTAGAGCACGTTCTTGGTAAGAACGGGGTCATCGGTTCGAATCCGATTGTGGGCTTTGAGAAAGAAGGGGGATTTTAATGGCTAAACAAAAATTTGACAGAAGTAAACCGCACGTTAATGTAGGTACCATCGGTCACGTCGATCACGGCAAGACGACCCTTACCGCAGCGATTTCGCTGGTATTATCCAAGCAACCCGGTCTGAGCGTCTCTTACCGTGCATTCGATACCATCGACAATGCACCGGAAGAGAAAGCACGTGGCATGACCATTGCCATCGCTCATATTGAATATGAAACAGCCAAACGGCATTATGCCCATATCGACTGTCCGGGACATGCCGACTATATTAAGAACATGATTACCGGCGCTGCCCAGATGGACGGCGCAATTCTGGTAGTCAGCGCGCCCGACGGTCCGATGCCGCAGACCAGGGAACACATTCTGCTGGCGCATCAAGTGAACGTGCCCTGCATGGTGGTTGCCCTGAACAAATGCGACCTGATGGAAGATGAGGAACTGTTACAGCTCGTCGAGATGGAACTCCGGGAGCTTCTCACCAAGTACGGCTTCCCGGGAGAGAAAGTTCCGATTGTCAGAGTGGCGGCGAGCAAAGCGCTGGAATGCGGCTGCGGCAAGAGAGATTGCAAATGGTGCGGCCCGATCCTGAAATTGATGGATGCGGTTGATGAATATGTACCCACCCCGCTTAGACCCAAGGACAAGCCATTCCTGATGCCTGTAGAAGATGTCTTCAGCATCAAAGGCCGCGGTACAGTCCCGACCGGCAGAGTGGAGCGTGGTGTTATCAAGGGCGGCGATGAAGTTGAAATCGTCGGTCTGCATCATGAAATCAAGAAAGTAACTGCTACCAGTTTGGAAATGTTCCACAAGATACTGGACTATGCTGAACCGGGCGATGCCGTTGGTGTTTTACTCCGCGGTGTTGAGCGTACCGATATCGAAAGAGGGCAGGTCTTAGCTGCTCCCGGCAGTATCAAACCGCACACCTATGCCGAAGCCGAGGTAATGGTTTTAAGCAAGGATGAGGGTGGCCGGCATACTCCGTTCTTCAACGGTTACAAACCGCAGTTCTATATCAGAACTACCGATGTTACCGGTGAACTCCAATTACCCGAAGGGGTAGAAATGGTAATGCCAGGCGATAATATTACCGCCAAGATTAAGTTGATCTACCCGGTCGCCATGGAAGAAGGCCTGCGCTTCTCCATCCGTGAGGGCGGTAGAACCGTCGGCGCCGGCACTATTACTAAGATAATCGAGTAAATATGGCAAAGAATGAAAATAGAATTATAGTGACTCTCGCCTGCACTGAGTGCAAGGGAAGAAACTATACGACACAAAAAAATAAGCGAAATGACTCCCAAAGAATGGAGCTGAAGAAGTTTTGTCCCACCTGTCGTGGACAGAAGCTACATCGGGAAGTTAGATAACGCGCGAGAGGGAAAGGATGCCAGAATCAAAAACAACTAATGTGGCGCCTAAACCGAAAAATGCCGTTGCCAACTATATCAGTGAAACCATTGCGGAACTGAAAAAAGTGACATGGCTAAGCCGGCGTGACCTTTTATACTTGTCAGGCATCGTGCTGCTGGTCACTGTGGTGGTTGGGGTAATACTCGGAAGTATTGATTTTGGATTCAGCAAATTGATCCAATTTTTGATTAATAACGTACATATCGGATAACAACGCTATGTTGAAGTTACCCTCTTAAATTGAATTTTATTAATGAGGTTATTTGTGGTCGAAGTTGAGAAAAACTGGTTTGCGATTCATACCTACTCCGGATATGAAGAGCGCGTCAAAAAGAATCTGGAACAACGGATTAAATCCATGGATTCCGGCGACGAGATTTTCCAGGTATTGATACCGACGGAGGAAGAAATCGAAATCAAGGGTGGGCAAAAACACACCATTGCCAAAAAAATATTGCCCGGTTATATCATCGTCGAGATGAAGATGACGGATAAAAGCTGGAATATCGTGCGAAACACGCCTGCAGTAACCGGATTCGTCGGCAGCGGCGGCAAGCCGGTGGCTCTTTTAGAAGAAGAAGTACAAAAAATACTGAAACAGATGAGAGCCGAAACGCCTAAGATTAAAGTCGGGTTTAAAGAAGGACAGAGTGTCCGTGTTACCGACGGCCCGTTTACCGATTTTGTCGGTGTGGTTGACGAAGTAGGTCTGGAAAAAGGGAAAGTAAAAGTTTTACTCTCGCTCTTCGGGCGGGAGACACCGGTGGAATTGGATTTCTTACAAGTGGAAAAACTATAAATAGCTGACAGCTAATATACGTCAGCTAAAGCTGAGTACCAAAAGGGCTGAAAGCTTACAGCTAGAGATAGGAGACAATAGTGGCGAAAAAATTAATTGCCGTCATCAAATTACAGATTCCGGCTGGAAAAGCAAATCCGGCACCCCCGGTCGGTCCGGCATTGGGCCAGCACGGTATCAACATCATGGGGTTCTGCAAAGAGTATAACGAAAGGACCGCCTCGATGGCAGGTTCCATCGTTCCTGTAGAAATCTCGGTCTTTGAAGACCGTTCCTTCACTTTTATCACAAAGACACCGCCGACGCCCGATTTACTGAAAAAAGCATTGAGTCTTGAGAAAGGCTCAGGCACGGCCGGCCGGACTAAAGTCGGGGTACTGACCAGACAGAAACTCACCGAAATTGCCAAACTCAAGTCTAAAGACCTCAATGCCAGAAGTCTTCAAGCCGCCGAAAGAATTGTTGCGGGCACAGCCCGTAGTATGGGAATAGAAGTAGAACAAAAATGAAAAAAAGATACGAAGCAGCAGCCAAGTTAGTCGATGAGAAAAAAGAGTATGCTCCCGATGAAGCCATCGCCACCGTCAAGAAAACGGCCACCGCCAAATTTGACGAGACGGTAGAGCTTCACTTGCGGATGGGACTTGACCCCCGCAACTCAGCGCATCAGGTACGCGGTATTGCCCTTTTACCTTACGGATTGGGAAAGCAGGTCAGAGTACTGGTCTTTGCCCAGGGTGAAGCGGCAAAATCAGCGGAAGCCGCCGGCGCCGATTTTGTCGGTTCGGATGAACTGGTAAAAAAGATTGAAGAAGGCTGGACGGAATTCGATGTGGCCATCGCTACTCCCGACATGATGGGCAAAGTCGGTAAACTGGGTAAGGTATTAGGGCGTAAAGGCCTGATGCCGAACCCCAAGTCCGGTACCGTCGTTGCCGGTAATGACTTACCCAAAGTCTTACAGGATGCCCGAAAAGGACGTGTGGAATTTAAACTGGATAGAACCGCGATTATTCATATCGTGGTCGGCAAAGCCAGTTTTGAACCCGAAAAACTGATGGGTAATCTTTCGTCAATCGTGGAAGCGATTGTGAAAGCGCGACCCATCGGCGCAAAAGGCGTCTATGTACGCAGCGCTTTCCTGACGACCAGCATGGGACCGAGTGTTAAACTGGACCTCAAGCCGACGCTGGCATTAACCTCTTCATAAAAATTTAGCAATTTATAAATTAAAGCCCGTAAAGATGAAAAATCTTACGGGCTTTATTGTTTTTAAATGTCTGCTCTATTTAAAGCTGTTTTAATTAAGTGAAATTATCCGGAATATTTTTAATAATTATCAGCCCCAAAATACGACATATTTACAGAAATAACACTTGACAAGGCTCTCTTTTTTATGTTACTAATAATACGTACTTAGTTTTGCCTCTCTATTAGTCCAATCGTAATTTCATTTCTAGCCTAAGAGTTTGTGATATTCCTTTATGTCAAAATACATATTTGTAACCGGTGGTGTTGTTAGTTCAGTTGGTAAAGGCATCGCTGTCGCTTCCATCGGCACCATACTGAAGAGCCGCGGTATCAGCGTTTCCGTCCAGAAACTTGACCCTTATCTGAATGTCGACCCCGGAACAATGTCCCCATATCAGCACGGTGAAGTATTTGTTACGCAAGACGGCGCAGAAACCGACCTCGATCTGGGGAATTACGAACGTTTCATCGATATTAATCTGACGCAGGATTCCAACATTACTTCCGGTCAGATATACAGCTCCGTGATTGCCAAAGAAAGGCGGGGAGATTTTCTCGGCGGCACCATACAGGTTGTCCCGCATGTCACCAACGAAATCAAGAATCGATTCAAACGGCTGGCCGAAAAATCAAAGGCGGATGTAATTTTAATCGAAGTCGGCGGCACGGTGGGAGATATCGAAGGCCTGCCTTTTCTGGAAGCCATCCGCCAGATGAGAAAGGATGCCGGCCGGGATAATGTCCTCTACATTCACGTCACATTATTACCTTATCTGGGTTCGACGCAAGAGCTCAAAACGAAACCGACCCAGCATAGCGTCAACGAATTGCGCAGGATCGGTATTCAGCCGGATGTCATCATCTGCCGCAGCGATTATCCGATAGCAGATAATCTTCGGGATAAAATCTCGCTATTTTGCGATGTGGATAAAGAAGCTGTTATTCCGCTGGTCACCGTTTCTACCGTTTATGAAGTACCTCTCGTTTTGGAAGAGGAAGGAATGGGAAACCTGATCGCGGATAAGCTTTCGCTGACGGCGAAAAGTGAAGATTTAAACGAGTGGCGGGATATGGTCACCCGTCTGAAGAAACCGCATCAGCCAGTTAATATTTGTCTGGTGGGTAAATATGTCGAATTAGAAGACTCTTACTATTCGGTGCGTGAAGCATTGAAACATGCCGCTCTTTTCCATGACCGTGAGTTAAAACTGACATGGATTCCAGCCGAACAGCTGGAAAAAATGGATAATATCGATTCCTGCTTGCGAACGGCGCAGGGTATTGTGGTGCCCGGTGGTTTTGGCGAAAGAGGTATTGAAGGAATGATAAAAACCGCCAGGTATGCCCGCATCAATAAAATTCCATATCTGGGGTTATGTCTGGGAATGCAGGTCATGGTCATTGAATTCGCGCGTGATGTCTTCAAGTCCATCAGTGTCAATTCAACTGAATTTGATCCGGACCCGACATATCCGGTGATTGACCTGATGCCGGAACAAAAAAACATTGCCAGTAAAGGGCATACCATGCGGCTGGGAAATTATCCCTGCAAACTGGTGCCCGGCACGCTGGCTTATAAGGCCTATCAACAGGATGTGGTGATGATTCAAGAAAGGCACCGCCACCGCTTTGAATATAATAATGATTTCCGCCAATCACTCCAGGAAAAGGGTCTGGTTTTAAGCGGACTTTCACCCGACGAACGGCTGGTGGAAATATGCGAAGTGAAAGATAATCCATGGATGGTCGGTTGCCAATTCCATCCGGAATTCGGTTCGCGTCCAAATCGGCCCCATCCGTTATTCCGTGATTTCATCGGCGCAGCAAAGGATATCCTGAGGGAAGGCGCGCAACCGGCACTTCCCTTGACGAATTAAGATGCTGCCGAAAGCTATCCTCTTCGATATGGACGACACGATACTGAGATATACGATAACGCTGGAGTCGGCGTGGAAGGAAGCCTGTGAAATCTCGGCAAAAGATACCAAATCTTTTACAGCGGAAGAATTACTTCACCATATTAACATTGCCAGAGAATGGTATTGGAGCGATCCGGAAAGACATCGAATAGGCAGGTTAAATTTGCTTAAGGCAAGAACATCTTTTATCACGATGGCTTTAAAGAAGCTTGGTTGTGAGGATGAGAAGATAGCAGTAAATATTGCAACCAGTTTTTCAAAGATAATCGATGGGACATTAGACTTTTTCCCTGATGTCGAAGATACACTCCAGCAATTGGTAATAAAGGATGTAAAATTAGCGCTGTTAACCAACGGAGCCGGGGCAGCACAGCAGGAGAAAATAAGCAGGTTTAGACTTAACAGGTATTTCAATGTTCGACTGATTGAGGGCGAGTTGGGCTTTGGCAAACCGGACCAACGATTTTTTAAAATGGCTTTGTCGAAGCTGAAAATCACGCCGGAACAGACCTGGATGGTTGGAGATGATCTGGAACGTGACATCGCCGGAGCCCAAACAGCGGGGATATACTCTATTTGGTGTGATTATGGGAAAAAAGGATTACAGGAAAACTCGAAAGTTCAACCAGATAAAATCATTAACAATATTACCGAGTTGTTTTCACTGTAATTAACAGCAGGATAAGGTGGGGTTGTAAAAATAATAATGGTTGTGTATAATCAAGGAAAGGTGCTCAGACGGGCTTTCTACGCCATTGCAGGACACCATCCTCATGATCTTACCGCCGCTAAAGCAAAATCACAGATTATTATGATTCCTTACGTCGTTTTTTTGCAGATGGTCAACCATCCGCTTACTGATATAGGCATTAAGCTGGTTTCTCTTCGGTTGGAACGTGTTTTCAATGATGAGTAACGGCAGACCTATAAACAATACACTCAAACCATGATTTGTAAGCGTTGTTGCCATGCTGCTTTCGGTTGTATTGTCAACCCAACAATTTGAGAGAGAAGGGATTGAAGCCATTTGTATAGTATGATACATACATTTAAAATCACCGGGAGGTCTGGAGATGGACATTAGCCAATTGGAGAATAAAACCAGAGAAGAGCTGCTTGACATCGTCAAGGAGATGGACTTACCTGACTGCGCAAACCTGGAAAAGCCGGAGCTGGTCAGGCGGTTGTTACAGGCAGATGCCGAACAACAGGGCAACATTTTCTCCAGCGGCGTCCTGGGAATAATGACGGACGGTTACGGATTCCTCAGGCAGATTAGTCTGCTGCCCAGCCAATCCGATATTTATGTTTCCCAATCGCAAATCAGACGTTTTGGATTACGGAACGGCGATAAAGTTACCGGGCAGGGCAGACCGGCGCGCGCCGGAGAAAAATACATCAGCCTGCTGAGAATCGAAGCCGTTAATGACCTCAATGCGGAATTGGCAAAAACCCGCCCTTATTTCACCTCTCTAACTCCAACCTACCCTGATCGACTTATTAATCTCGAAGTCAGTACCAACAGCCTCTCCACCCGCCTGCTCAATCTTATTGCGCCCGTGGGGCGCGGACAGCGCGGATTGATTGTTTCACCGCCGAAAGCCGGTAAAACAATGTTATTGAAAGCGATTGCTAATGCAATTACTACAAATTATGACGATATTCACCTGATGGTTTGTCTCATCGGGGAACGCCCTGAAGAGGTCACCGACATGCGGCGTTCCGTTAAGGGAGAGGTGGTGGCGGCTACTTTCGATGAGCCGGTAGAGAATCATACCCGGGTGGCGGAATTGGCCCTGGAGCGAGCCAAGCGTATTGTCGAAAGCGGCAAAGATGTAGTCATTCTACTGGACGGCATTACCCGTCTGACCCGCGCTTATAACCTGGCGATGCCGTCCAGCGGCAGAACACTCTCCGGCGGTATTGACCCGTCAGCGCTGCATCCGGCCAAACGTTTCTTCGGCGCCGCCCGTAACACGTCTGAAGGTGGCAGTCTGACCATCCTGGCGACCTGTCTGGTGGATACCGGCAGTCGTATGGATGACCTGATTTATGAAGAGTTTAAGGGCACCGGCAACATGGAAGTCCACCTCGACCGCCGTCTGGCCCAGCGCCGTGTTTATCCCGCGATTGATATTGAACCCAGTGGCACCAGACATGAAGAATTGTTGCTGAATGAGCAAACACTGAAACAGGTCTGGCTATTGCGCCGTATGGCCGCGATGATTTCCTCCGATTCTACCAACTTTGTAGAAGCGACGGAAAGAATCCTGGAAAGATTGAAAAAGTCCAAAACCAATGCTGATTTCCTGGCTAATCTGCAGAAAGACGTCGACTAAAGACAGATATTCTTTTTCGATAATACCCGGAGATAGCGGTGACAGGTAATCTGATAAACGAACAGTTGAAACAGTTGCCCGCCAACCCGGGTGTCTATCTGATGAAAGATACCGCCGGGAAAATCATCTACGTCGGAAAAGCCGGTAACCTCAGTAACCGGGTGCGTTCTTACTTTCAGCCTTCAGCTAAGCTTGAACCCAAGACCCAGCAGCAGGTGGCTGAAGCCAAAGAGCTGGAATTTTTCATCACCAATTCGGAATATGAAGCCCTGATTGTGGAAAATAATCTCATCAAGAGATATCATCCTTTTTACAACATCCGTCTCAAGGATGATAAAGGTTATCCGTATATTAAAATCAATCTCAAGGAAGATTGGTCGACGGTCTCTTATACCCGTGAAATGAAAAATGACGGCGCCCGTTACTTCGGGCCTTTTACGAGTCCCTGGTCGGTAAAACAAACCCTGAAAGTGCTGGAGAGTATCTTTGGCTTCCGTTCCTGCAGCAAACCCATCACCGGGACAGATAAACGCCCATGTCTCAAATATCACCTCGGCCATTGTCTGGCGCCCTGTACCGGATACGTCAGCAAAGAGGAATATAAGGAAGCGATTAAACAAATCGTGCTTTTTCTGGAGGGCAAACGAGATAGGGTCATTAAAGAATTCGAACAGGAAATGAAAGCTGCATCAGAGGCTTTGAATTTTGAACGCGCTGCCCAGCTGCGCGATAGGATTGGCGCTATCAGGAATGTCATCGAGGGACAGAAAATCGCCGCAAAAGTCAGCGGTAACGAAGATGCGATTGCCTTCGTGACCGATAAGGACCAGGCTTACGTTCAGGTTTTCTTTGTCCGCAGCGGTAAACTCATCGGGCGGGAAAGTTTTGTTTTAACCGGAACGAATGCCGAGCAACCGCAAGAGATCATGGCCAGCTTTATTAAACAATATTATAATTCTGCGACGGATATTCCGCCGCTGCTGTTATTGCAGTACCCCATCGACGACAAAGATGCCATCGGGAATTGGCTGAAGCAAAAAAGAAGCGGTCCGGTAACGATTTCCGTTCCGAAACAGGGCAGCAAAAAGGAACTGGTCCGGATTGTCGTACAAAACGCGGAGCAGGGTTTGAAACAAATGAAGGTCAAGCAATTTGCCGCGCCGGCAATGATGGAATCCGCATTGAAAGAAATACAGGAAAAACTCGGACTGCCGTGCCCGCCGGAACGGATGGAATGTTATGATATCTCCAACATTCAGGGGAAAGAAGCGGTCGGCAGCATGGTAGTGTTTGAAAACGGCAGAGCCAAACCGTCGCATTACCGGCGTTTCCGCATTAAAACCGTGCCGGAAGCCAACGATTATGCGATGTTACAGGAAGTCCTCGGCCGGCGTTTTAGACGGGTGACGACCAATCCACCGGAATCGGATAATAAAGAAACCTGGGGGATAATGCCCGACCTGGTACTGATTGACGGCGGCAAGGGACAGTTGCACGCGGCGCAAACCGCAATGAAAGAAGCCGGCGCCGGCGCATTATCGATCGCCAGTCTGGCAAAAGAGAATGAAGAAGTTTTTATCCCCGGCCGGGGCGCTCCGATTGTACTACCGCGCAATTCTCCCGGACTGCAGTTACTGCAGCGGATGCGCGACGAAGCCCACCGCTTTGCCGTGGCTTATTTCACCAAAGTGCATAAGAAAAAGACCTTTACTTCATCTCTGGATAATATTCCCGGCATCGGACCCAAACGAAAACATGCGCTGCTGAAACAATTTAGCACGGTGAAAGGTATTAAAGAGGCTTCCATCGAAGGCCTGATGACGGTACCGGGGATGACTCCCGATTTAATCGAGAAATTAAAAGAGCACTTAGGCTAAAGAGGATAGAATAGATGATTCGAGAAATATCAAGCGAAAAAGAACTGGAAAACAGCGTCACAATAATCGCGGTTTCTTTCCGGACAGTGGCTGTTGAATTTAACTTAAATAAAGAAAATTGCCCCACACACCCGTCGCTAGTAACTTTGAAGCAGTTGAACGAAATGAAACGCAAGGGACTAAAATTATTCGGATTATTTGAGGATGATGCACAGATCGGTTTTGCGGCAGTGGAAAAGAAAAAACACAAAGTCTACAGCCTCGAAAAACTGGCAGTTCTTCCGGAACATAGGCACAAAGGTTACGGCGGGAAATTAATTGAGTTTGCGGAAGGTTATGTGAAAAATAGCAAGGGCGAAAAATTATCGATCGGGATTATCAACGAGCATGCAGTTTTAAAGAAATGGTATGAAGCCAAAGGATTCAAAGAAACAGCGGTAATGAAATTCGAACATTTACCGTTCACCGTCTGTTTTATGGAAAAAACAATCGGATAAAGGGGAAAGGGGCTGGTTCTAATGACCAGCCTTTTTTTTGACGATATTAACTTTTAGTAATTTTCCGCCAGGACTTCATAAAATGCCAGGGGATGTTTACAGGCCGGGCATTCTTTCGGTGGTTCCGTGCCCTCAAAAACATAGCCGCAATTCGCGCAGTGCCACTTCACGACTGTTTTCTTCTTGAAAACCTCACCATTGGCGATATTGGCAATCAGCTTGCGATATCTGGATTCGTGGAATTTTTCTACTTTGGAAATCTGTTCAAAAGAAACGGCAATTTCAGGGAAACCTTCTTCTCTGGCTATTATCGCGAAATTGGCATAAAGGGTAGTCCATTCCATGTTTTCGCCGGCGGCGGCTGCTTCCAGATTGGATTGTGTATCCTTGATCATCCCGGCCGGATAAGCGGCGACAATCTCGACATCGCCGCCTTCGAGATAGTTGAAGAATACTTTGGCGTGTTCCTTTTCATTGCCGGCAGTTTCTTCGAAAATGTTGGCAATCTGTTCAAATCCTTCTTTACGGGCTTTACTGGCAAAATAGGTGTAACGGTTCCGGGCCTGTGATTCTCCCGCGAAGGCTTTCAGTAGGTTTTGTTCGGTTTTAGTGCCTTTGATTGAGTTTGCCATAAAATACTCCTCCTATTTTCGTTAACTCTATTATAAAGGTTTTGAAAAAAGCAATCAGGGACAAACCTTTCCCGATAAAGACAGATTAAGAGAGGGCGCTTGATGACATTGACGATTAGAGTCAATTATGGTATATTTTTGGGGTTGGTAGCGTAGCTCAGTAGGTAGAGCAGAGGACTCATAAGCCTCCGGTCGGCGGTTCGATTCCACCCGCTACCACCAGTTTATTTTTTCCTACACCTGGAATACCACAAACCGAACCGCAGATTCAGCAATGATTCTTCCTCGCTTTGCCAGGCTCTAAATCCGAAACATGAAATTAAAACGAATCCAAAAGATAAAAGTTTAATTGAGTAATCAACTACTTAGAGCTTACGGTATTTCGAATATTACTGAAACATTAATTTTACAGAAGATGTCGGAAGGGCAGGCGTCCCTGTGTTTTACAAGATTTATCATCCTTTTATAGAAAATACGAAAGGTATTATAGAGCTATACCTAAGGCAGGACCGATATCGGGATGTATGCCATTCCATGAGTACGTTTGCGTAAAGAGGTGAGCTTGTTATTCAATGCCCTGTAAGGGTTTTTGTAAAATCTCGATACTTGTATTGCAAAACTTCATACATTTGTAATCTTTTAAATACAGATTTTATATATTCTTTATGAATTTAGTTTTAGACTATTATTAGTTTTTCGTTATAATGATACATCGGAGATGAATGATTTATGAGTAAATTTCAACGTCGATTTACTAAACAATTCCGAAATGGGGAAAAGGGCTTCACTATCTTTGAACTTTTAGTTGTCATCGTCATCATGGGTATTCTGGCCGCCGTCGCGATCCCACAGGTAACCAAATTCATTAATAAAGGTAAAGTCTCGGCAGCAAACTCTGAGCTTGTGTCGTTAAAAACAGCGATGGGAGCAACTATGGCTGATGCACAAGTAAGTTCACTTCCCGGTGCAGGCGGCAGTGCACTTACTGTTCTTTTAAACCCTACCACAGACTTCGAGGTTGTTAGCGCAGCTAATTCTCCTTCTGGTATTAACGTTTATGTTTCAGCTTATCTCCAAGGTAGTACTATTTCGTCACCTGGTACTGCTGCGACTGCGTTGCCGATAAAAGGAACCTACACATTTAATTCGAGTGGAGCAATCGTAACAGCCTCATTCCCTGGTGTTACTGGTTTTACTAATACCCCTGGCGGTAGCTTCCAATAACGTTGGGAAATATGAAATGAAAGTTCAATTTCTATAGCCAGAAACCTCAACGAACGCTGTATTCCAACGAAATATTCAACTGGTAAAAAACGGAAATATTGGCACAGTCTTACCATCAGGCGGATAATCAGGAATAGGTATTATGCGGGCAAGACATTTTTCGGAATCACTTCATAATAAATATTTCCTTCTTATAAACCCACATCGGGATGTCTCCCCTTCATGAGTACGTTCGTTCGGATAAACTTACATTTCCATTGGTAACAACGTCCAAAAACGGTGGAATTACAAACAAGATGCTTTTCAGATATTCAATACTTAAATAATAGATAGAATAAATAAAAGATGGATTTAATTCGGCATTATTTTAGAGTATAATAGACTCTAATTTAAAGCTGATTAACGGGAGGTAAAAATGTCAAACAAAAAATGGCAAATTGAGGTAGAAGGTCAGCAATGTGTTATTAATGTGCAGTTAGGCTCTTTCACGGGAGGTGGTTGTTTAACGTTAAATGGGGAGGAAATCAATAAATGGGGGGCATCTTTTAGTGGCTTGCCGTCGCAAATTAAGTTCGACGTCAAGGGAAAGAAAGCAGAAATTAAAAGTAAAGGCTTTTTGTCCGTTACTCCAATTCTATATATTGACGGAAAAGAAGTAAAGTAGCATTAATAACAAATGTGTTACCAGCATTTGTGGGAAAATAAAAAAATTTCTTATTAAATAGCACATGCTTTATTAAAGCGGCTAATAAAAATTAAAGTAATTAGCCGCTTTAGTAATTTCAGTTGACGTAATATAACAGACATCGGGATATATGTCTTCAGACATTCCCGATAATTATTATTCAAGACCTTTAGAAGATATGCCCGGCAAGCCTTTTGGCTTTAGTGAAGCGGCGTGGTCTGCGTTGGATGCCTTCGGAGGTGAACAGGGCCAGGCTGATTTCATTAATCAAATAGGCGGACGTCTTACCATCGGGCAGGGAGTTAACCTTCAGCTCATTGGTTGACCGTGGTTATCCGGACTTGATGATAATGACTCGGTAGCTCTTATCAAGGATGACGGGACCAAAAGGTTAGCATTCACCGCGTGGCAAGAGTTGTTCTCCGGGAAATGATTAACCGAAACTACAAGCAAAAATGTAAAATATTTTATCCGGGAAGAAGGAGTTATTTTGGAAAGGAAAGCAGCAGCCGGCGGTAACTGGTGGGATAAGCTTGGAAAGCCGCAGTACGGTGGCGAAATGGTTTTCCGGCTCAACCGGAAAATTGTGAATTTTGACCCTTATTACGGCGTGCACCTGACGCAGATATACACGGCATGGATGGAAAGACTGCATGCGGTTGATTGGACATTAGACCCGTCGGTATCCATCGATAGCAAAGGCTTACTTCCGACCCATGGAAAAGGTTATCTGGCCGAAACCTGGGAATTTACCGACCCCTACACTTATGTTGTCCACCTCCGAAAGGGAGTGCGGTGGCAGGACGTGCCGCCGGCAAACGGACGTGAATTTACCGCTGATGATGTTGTGTTTCATTTTCAACGGATGTACGGTCTCGGCAGCGGCATGAAACCAAGCCCGGCCCAGTCCAATGTAGCGATTGCTAAAGAACTAATATCCGTCACAGCGACGGATAAATACACGGTTGTCTTCAAGTGGAAAACCGCCAACCGGGAATTAATCATTGATTCGATGCAGGAAGTCGGCACCTCGCTCTGTATCGAGAATCCGGAAGCAGTCAAGAAATGGGGGGACCTGCAGGACTGGCATCACGCCGTGGGTACCGGTCCCTTTATTTTGAAGGAATTTATTCCCGATATTTCCGCAACACTGGTGAAAAATCCCGATTATTGGGGGAATGACGAACGGTACCCGCAGAATAAACTCCCCTACATCGATAAACTAAAGTTAATGATAATACCAGACCAGGCAACAACTCTGGCGGAGATGATAGCCGGCAGAATCGATGCTGCCGACCAGATTTCACCGAATCTGGCACAATCATTACAGAAAACGAATCCTGAAATATTGCAGATATATGACCCGGCGAATACGGCAGTCACCATCGACCCGAGAAATGACCGGCCGCCCTTTAATGACATCCGGGTCCGCAAGGCCATGCAGCTCGCAATCGACCTGCCGGGCATCGCCCGAAACTACTACAAAGGCAATGTCGAACCATATCCTTCTTCTTTAACCTCAAGAGCCTTGAAAGGGTGGGGATTCCCCTACGAAGAATGGCCGCAAGATCTGAAAGATGAATATGCCTACAATCCCGGATTGGCGAAGAAATTATTAGCCGACGCCGGTTATGCGAATGGATTTAAAACCAATATTATCGCCGATACCACCGGAGACCTGGATTTGTTGGAAGTTGTTAAATCTTACTTTACCGATATCGGTATCGACATGGAAATCAGGCCGATGGATTCCACCGAATGGATTGCTTTTGTGCTGAACGGTCGCAAACATGACCAGTTGGCGCAGCGCACAATCGCACCATACGGCCATCGACATGACCCAATCCGGCAGCTCGGGCGTCTGCGTACCGGCGCCCTGTCCAACTACCTGATGATTAACGATCCCGTTTTAGATAATTTCCAACCTAAAGCCATCGCCGCCGCGGGCGAAGGGGATGTAAAGCAAATTCTTCGAGACGCGAATGAATACATCGCACGGCAGCATTTTGCGATATCCCTGCTTTCCCCCGGTTCCTACACTGTTTACCAGCCGTGGCTCAAGGGCTTTCACGGCCAATTCGGGGCGGTCTGTTCGGCGGCCGGCAGTCCCCAGCTACTCTCTTTCTATCCGGCACGATTCTGGATAGACCATGAATTGAAGAAGAAAATGGGACACGAATGATCGGGGTTTACAGGTATATAATCAAGATTCAATAACCAAATATGAAATTCTAAGTTCGAAATCCTTATCCTTTAGCCATCCCTCGATAAACTCGGGACAAATGAGCTAAAGAATACATTCGCTGAAGCGAAGTATACATTACTTCGTAAGTACTATAGCTTCCGGCATTGCCTACAGCCTTCGGCAAATTCAAAGTTCTAAATCATATATATTCAATTGTTAAGGTATACGTTCACTTTGTTCAGTGCTATAGTCTGCGCTTCAGCCATGCGTCTGTTGATCTCGGTTGGAGCACTTACCGCTATTATCATATTCTTTTTGTAAAAAGTGCCTATTCTATAGCAAGAGAAACGAATATTTTTGAGTTTTCGGGTATGCGGAAGCACTCTGCGTTTTTGATTTGACGTGAGGCGAAACGGCTTTTCAGGCCGCTTTGTTTAGAACCCGTCAAACTACAGGTTGAAATGCCTTGTGTGTAAATCCCTCTGTATCCCTCCCGTTCGTACCTCCGGGACCTTCGGCCTTTTACAAAAGGGAGAAAGTTCCTTTTTTGGGGGTGGGGCAGGGGGATACCGTGCTTGCGACGGTTCTAAAATTAATTTGCCCTTTACTGGGCGCTCAGGAGCTGGATTCTGACGAGCCTAGCCTTTGCGTCCACCATCCCCGGGAAGACTGTGAATAAGGAGTGTCCGAGGCCTGCGTTGCCGCCTTAGTCGTATAGTTCGC
>Ga0182017_10001972_pt1 | contig 15777 bp, 15 predicted proteins | sample 712E3DmetaG_FD_120492 | JGI IMG/M metagenome (GOLD analysis project Ga0182017, IMG submission 120492) | Permafrost microbial communities from Stordalen Mire, Sweden - 712E3D metaG | ecosystem: Environmental > Terrestrial > Soil > Wetlands > Permafrost | place: Sweden: Stordalen | collected... | reverse complement strand
TTGCGTCATCGTTCCCACCGTAAATGTGGCTACTGTGACGGCACATACTGAAGCCTTCCAGGCTGTGATCTGGCATTTGATTGTCTCCGACCCGCGGATGAGAACTGCGGAGATGAAATGGGAATCGATCAAGTGAGAATTAAGAAGTGAGGGTGGAATTAGGAAATAATAAGTCGAAAGTGAGAAATAAGAAATCATAGTAACCTCAAACCCCGATTGCTAAGGAGGAGGAATTCATGCCGATCTTTTTAGACACTGGCAATATTAAGGAAATTGAAAAATACCTGAAAATGGGTATCATCCGGGGAGTGACCACGAACCCGAGTATTCTGCTCAAAGATGGCGTCACCGGTGGCATGAAGGGCGTTAGAGCGCGCTCGGTGGAAATTGCCCGTCTCATCGATCCTTTGCCCCTTTCGGTAGAGGTAACCACCAATGACCCGCTGCAGATGCGGTTGCAGGCTCAAGAGCTGGCAGCCATGGCAGCGAATATTATTGTTAAGATTACGATTCATGGACCAATTGGAGAGTTGGAAAACTTAGAGGTGATCCATGAACTGGAGGGCGAGCGTAATATTCGTGTCAATGCTACAGCGATGATGAGTGCACAACAATGTCTCCTGGCAGCGATGGCCGGGGCGACTTACGTATCACTCTTCGGTGGCAGAATTGCTAATATGGGCTATAATCCCTGTGAGGAAATTACCAGGCTGCGTAAGGTTCTAGATAATTTCAATTTGAAGGCAAAAATAATCATTGGCTCCACCCGTGAGGTACTGAATATCATCGAATGGCTCGGGGCCGGAGCCCATTTTGTTACCGTCGTTCCCAATCTGCTGGAAGGTATGATTGTTCATCCTTACAGTAAAGAAACGGTCCGGATGTTTCTGGCTGACGCTGCCAAGATCGAAACTCAACTGGAGGCGGATCATTCCTTTCCAACTGAGAAAAGAAATGACAACAAAGGGGAAGTATTAATCTCTCATTCAAAACAAAAGCCGGTAATCCAGGAGCATAAAGCTCAAGTATAATGGAGGTTCAGCTTGAATCGTGCTGTCTTTCTTGACCGTGATGGTGTCATCAATGAACTGGTCTATCACCAGGAGCAGGAAGTCATTGATTCCCCATTTACCCCCGGCCAGTTCAAACTTATTCCCGGTGTTACAGAGGCGTTAAAAATATTACACCTTGCCGGTTATCTCACCATTTTGGTCTCTAACCAGCCGGGTATTGCGAAAGGGCATATGACAGCAAATAACTTCGAATTGATAAAACAAAAAATGAACTCAGAATTAAATAAAGATGGCGCAGCCCTGGATGGTGCGTATTATTGCCTGCACCATCCTGACGCCGTAGTTGAGAAGTACCGTGTGCTGTGTGACTGCCATAAACCTTTACCCGGTCTGTTATTCAAAGCGGCCCGGGAAAAAGATATCGGCCTCCAACAGTCTTGGCTTATCGGGGATAATTTATCTGATATCCAGGCGGGGAAAGCCGCTGGGTGCCGGACGATATTAATCGGGACAATGAAATGCGAGTTGTGCCGGTTGATGAGTGAGAAAAACATCTTCCCGGATAAAATCTTTGGGAACCTAGCGGAAGCCGTTAAGGAGCATATTTTAGTAAAGGAGTATGTAATAAGTTTGCCGGAAACTTTGTAGTAGACTATCATCCCAGAGGAGTGAAGCGACAAAGAATCCAGGGTGGGGTAGGTGATGGTGAAATTCAATTTACAAAAATATGAGACACACATCAATTATGCAAACAAAACCAGCCAAAATTATTTTGGCCTTCTATCCCTTATTCCCTGTGCCGGTCTATTTCTCGGTATTGACCGGTCATCCCCCGCTGTGGTTGAGCCTGATAATAGCAATCATACCGCTGGGTATACATTACTGGCACACCGGTCGTATTATTACGCGAACGCCTTTCGATATACCGATATTAATATTCGTATGTGGTACTCTGATTGGTTTTATAGTATCTCCTGATAAAAGTGTGGCTACTGGAGGTTTAAGTTCAACAATGGCGTCAATTCTTGTTTATTATGGCATAACCACCAATAGCGGTGCATCCAGAAAGTACTGGCTATGGACCGCTGGGATAATTTGTCTTATTACCTTGTTGCTTTCTTTATGGTTTCTCTCGCAAAGCATTCATAGAGTTCTTTTTTTCAACCAGTGGGCTTTCAATTTGTTCTCTGGATTACCTAAGACCAACGGTCCGGTATTACAACTCCACACCATCGGGGCTCTGCTGGCAGTGGTAATACCACCATTATTTGCCTTTGTCTTCGTTAAAAACAGTATGAACTTACGTATTATTGCGTGGGTGTTGTGGTTATTCTTTACAGGGATGCTTTTTTTGAGCGACAGCGGAACCGGCTGGCTGGCATTTTTCATTAGTTTGGCCGTTATTCTGGTATGCTGGCGGTGGTGGCTAATATCGGTGATCACCCCAGCAATTGGATTACTGACCACTGCCGCCGTGATATTCTATGATAAAACAGAATGGCTGAGAGCCACTTTTTCAACCGGCGATTTAATGTCAAGGGTGACACTGTGGCAAAACACATTCATTCTTCTCAAAGGCAAAGCAGTAGTTACGGGTCTGGGTCTGGGAGCCTGGCATGAGGTATACAGCAGTCAGTACGGCGACCCGGTGCCCATTGTACACAACTCTTATCTGCAGTTATACTGTGATGTCGGCATATTGGGGGTTATTGCTATGGTTTTGGCCGCCATAATTTTTGTTCGCCTTTCAATAAAACTATTAAAGCCATCACCGCGCAATTCGGTTAACTGGAGCGGAATTGGTCTAATGGGTAGTATCATTGCCGGGGCAGTCTTTGCTATTTTTGATGTCACCACATCCATTACATACGTGACCGATAATGGGTATATTTACCTGGTGCTCCCTCTCCTCTGGATTGGGGCGGCTTTAATTATCGTTGTGAACACTAAGCTTTCCGGTACATTAGAAAAGGTCAAAATCAGACAATGGTAGAAGTGTTCATAAAACGATATAATTCTCACCAACCACACTTGGGGATAGGAATGGATTTATAGATTTTACTGAAGCGAGGAGCAGTCAAATGGGTAAAAGAAATATAATCTTTTTTTATTCTATGGTGCCTTATATTATCGTCCACCAATGAAGAAAGTAATTATATCGCTTGTACTAATATAAGCGGTAGGTCATTAATAGCATTAATTCAAGAATAGAGAAAATATTATTTATTTAGCAGCTGTTACAGGACAAAAGTAATTGATGAATAAGTCCAGAGATTGCCCTAAAATCTCAGTGATTATCTGTGCAAAGAACGAAGCAGAGAACCTGCCTCATGTTCTACCTAAAATTCCGCAATGGGTTTTTGAAATCATCCTGATAGACGGCCATTCCAAGGATAAAACGGTAGAAATTGCTAAAAATATTAGCCCTAGGACTAAAATACTATTACAGCCCGATACTGGAAAAGGAAATGCCATAAGGTACGGAATACAAGAATCCAGCGGTGAAATTATTGTAACCCTTGATGCGGATGGTTCGACTGATGCCTCAGAGATTATGAATTTTATCGACCCTCTGCTAAATGGCTACGACTTTGCTAAAGGCTCACGATTCTTGAAAACACGACCTACTTTACCTCTACTACGCCGTTTCGGTAATAAGTTTTTTGCTGTACTTACCAACGTTTTATATGGGTCAAATTATACCGATTTATGTGCAGGACTTAACGCTTTCTGGAAAAGAATTATTCCCACATTGGACCCAACCGGAAGCTCTTTTATGGATGAACCAACCCTTAATATCAGACTAAAGAAAAGGCGATTTAAGGTCAAAGAGGTTACGCAGCACGATACAGGTAGAATCAACGGAAAGGCGAATGAAGATTTTCTGATTCAGGGGTGGCGCATTTTTAGCACCATTATTAAGGAACGTTTTAATGGCTGAACGACCGTTGCTGTCTATCGTAGTGACATCCTATACTACTGACAGACTAAAAGGAAACCATGAGCTTCTTGAAAGTATAAAGGCTCAAACTCTTACTGCCTTTGAGACGATTTATGTTGTTGAGCGTTCGAAGGAGCTATTCCAAAATATAGAAACTTATGTACAAAATAATAAAATACCTAACGTTAAGATGATATTCAATAATGGTGAAACCGGTGCATCGGCAGCCCGGAATCTTGGTATGAAAGATGCCAAGGGAGAAATTATAGCCTTTATTGATGATGACGTTGTTCTCGCTAGTGATTGGGCTGAAGAGATGATTAAGACATACGACGACTCTATAATTGGTGTCAGTGGGACTGCTTTGCCATTATGGGAGTGCCCACAACCAAAATGGCTGCCTGAGGAATTATACTGGATTGTAGGTTGTACGTCGTGGTTGAATAGTAAGGAAGTCAAAGAGATTAGAAATGTCTGGACAATGAATTCCGCTTTTGGGAGGGAGATTGTTGATAGGGGCATTTACTTTTCTCAGAATATTGGCCCTTCCGGCGGCAGCATGAAAGGCCGTGAGAAAAATAGACTTAGCGAAGACCTTGAATTTTCCATGCGAGCCAGAAAGATAACCGGTAAGCGTATTGTTTTTAATCCAAAAGTAAAGGTACAACACCGCGTTACCCCGGATAGGCTTACTTGGAATTACATTATCCAGTGGTCATATTGGATTGGCAGTTCCAGAAAAACATTGAAGAGGCTTTATCCCGAGAGTAACAGTAAATCTTCTGTTCTCAGCACCGAATACGAATTATTGAATAGTATTTTTAAACGGCTATTCCCGTCCATACTGAAAGGTCTTTTCATTGACCCGATTAATGCAGGACACAAATTTGCGTTAACAGTTACAGTATTATCGTGCGTTGTCATTGGCTATGCACGCTCGTCTATTTTATATTCAGGAGGGCTAAATATAATATGAATAGTCAAATAACTAAACACTTTGTCACCGGTGGGGCTGGGTTTATTGGCAGCCATTTGGTTGACAGCCTGTTAAAAAAAGGTGACTCCGTTACTGTTTTCGATAACATGGCAACCGGAAAACAAAAGTGGATTGAGCCGCATCTAAATAATAAACAGTTTTGTTTTATTCAAGGCGATTTATTGGACATAACTACTCTAAAACGGGTCATGAAAGGGCATAATGTTATCTGGCATCTCGGCGCGAATACCTTAATAGTGGCAGGTAATAACACTACCGACCTTGACCTGAAAAACTGCACGATTGCAACGTATAACGTTCTCGAAACTATGCGTCAAACTGGTATTTCTAAAATACTATTTTCATCAAGCGCTACCGTTTACGGAGATACCCAAGGAGTTACCCTCTCTGAATCTTGCGGACCACTGCTTCCTATTTCTCTTTACGGTGCCGCAAAACTTGGCTGCGAGGGGTTAATAAGTGCTTATTGTAACCTTTTTGGCATTAAAGCATGGGTTTTCCGCTTTGGTAATATTATGGGCTCCCGAATGGGACACGGGGTATTATATGATTTCATCCACAAGCTTAAGGATAACCCGAAGGAATTGATTATATTGGGCGATGGTAACCAGAATAAGAACTACCTGACTGTCGATGACTGTATCGATGGCATGATTTTTGCTTTCAGTCATGCCTCCGACCAATTTAATATCTTTAATCTTGGTTGTCAAACACCGGTAAAGGTGAAAGAAATCGCCTGTATTGTGATTGAAGAGATGCAGCTTAAGGATGTCAAATTGAAATATACAGGTGGTAAACAAGGTTGGCCGGGAGATGTTCCCTCGGTAATCTATGATGTAAGTAAACTGCAGAATTTAGGTTGGGAAGTAAAACATACTTCAGCAGAAGCAATAAGGATAGCGACTAAACAATTGCTCACCGCCCAGTAAAAGTGATAGTAAATGCTTGTTTTGAATGCTTCAGCCATGGAAAAAGGTAGACGAAATGGCAAACAGGAAAATTTATTTAGAGCCAACATATAAGTTGCACGTTGGTTATCACCTTCGTGAACTGGTGCCTTATCCACCTGCAGGATATGAGTTTGTAATTAACGCAGGTACGTCAGATGGTTTGTTTAAGTGGATTAGCCGGAATGCATTCTCTTATAAACTAGCTACTGGATTGTATCACTTAGCACCAATAACCCTTATTAAATCCCATATCGGCCGGTTTATGAATAAGCCGCCTGAAGGCACAGAGCTCACTTTTTCTTTAAATCACCTCATTTTGAGGAAAGAACCATGGGTTATTGAAATCGATGCACCTTGGGATCCATTAGGGCCGAGTGTGAGGCATTTCAAGAAATACAGGAGTGTTGTCGAACGTACTTTTGCCTCGGATTATTGCAAAAAGATTTTATTTTTTGATGATTTTTCAAAGAAAACATTGCTTTCGTTGATGGACTGCTCCAGATTTGAACAGAAAATAGATATTCTGCCGCGCGCTGTACATAAACAAGAATTCAAAAAAAAGGCTACCGATGATAAGGTCAGGTTATTATTCCTCGGTTCGGCTAATCTTTCGGGGGAATTTGAAATGAGGGGTGGTAAAGAGGTCATTGAGGCTTTCACCTTTCTAAGCCGGAAATATAATAACATCGAGCTGATAATCAGGTCGGACATATCCCCGGAAATGAGGGAACGATACAGGGATTGCCTTCATATGGAGAACGTAAGACTGATTGATAAAATCCTACCTTTAACTGAGTTGGAAACAATTTATCGATCTGCGGACATCTTTCTCTTTCCGGGGCATTACGATAATTGGCTATGTATTTTAGAAGCTATGAGTTATGAACTACCGGTTATAGCCACTGACGTTTACGGTACCTCAGAACGAGTTGATAATGGTAAAACCGGATTGCTCGTCAAGAGTTCAAAAGAAGTACCATATTTCGATGATGGCATTCCTTTTTTAAACCTGACATCAAAATTCCAGAAGGCAATTGAAAAGGTAGATCCGACAGTTGTCACTGAACTGGTGGGGAAGACAAGTTTCCTCATCGAGAACAAAGCAAAAAGGGAAGATATGGGGAAAGCCGGCAGGTGGGAAATTGAGCACGGCAGGTTCTCTATCGAAAATAGAAATAAGGTGTTCAAAACAGTCTTTGACGAGGCGCTGGTAAAACCTGTGGGTTAGTGTAACAAATCAGGTAAAATTGCTTTCCTCTCCTTTTAGCAACGAGAGAGGAAAGAAGGATTATTGGTGCTAAGCGACACAATCCAGTAGCTAGTTTATAAGAGAATGCATAGTAGGTTTCTTTTGTCCAGGAGCAAAATCGGTTATTGAAGAGGATGGGAACTACCATTATTCTAGTGAGGGCGTTGAAAAGGATAGAATAAGAAATGAGTACATTAGGAATCACGGACTGATAAATCTAAGAGTCCACAGCAATGACGTATTGAATATTTGAGAACGTATACTCTTTATGGAGAATTTATAATATGTTCAAACAGGTGAAGTCGATCGTAAAAAACGCATTCCTGGTATTCAAGACCCCTTCTCTGTTAAGGCGGGGTACACCGTTATTGTGGCCAATTCAAAGGGCTTATACCGAATGGGTATTGGAAACTAAAAATAAAAGTGAAGTTGAATTGATTATGTCGTTGACCGGCAAAAATCAGACGGAAATAGAGAAAATAATGGCGGAAACCAATTTTGAGGCTCGTGCATTAGTACAATATTCGCTCGTAAGAATTATTAAACCACGGTTGGTGGTAGAGACAGGCGTCAACAAGGGTTTAAGTTCTGCTGCAATTCTAACGGCAATGGAACGGAATCAAGAAGGAGAACTTTATTCGATAGATTTACCTACAGAGAGCCAGCTGACAGATGGCACTGTGTATCAGAGAAGTAGCCCCCTGGAAGTTGGTAGGCTGGTGCCTTATGAAGTCCGCCACCGCTGGCATCTCATTCTCGGGGACGCCAAGAATGAGTTACCCAAATTAATGGATGAGCTTAAAAACATTGATATCTTTTTACATGACAGCCTGCATACGGAGGAACATATGATGTGGGAGTTCACAACAGCGTGGCCTTATATTAGAGAAGGCGGGTTTTTATGTTCTGATGATATTGGCGTCTCTTTTTTAAAGTTCGCAAAAAAGCACGAATGTAAAAAATGGGGCTGCAGCGGTCCTTATTCAACGAAACTGGGCGTTATCGTCAAATAGAGGAGAAGTCATGTCCATTCTTTCAAAAATTGTCCACCATTTATATGTTCAAAGGGAACGAGAGCTGGAGGCGGAGTGGAGGAGTGGTTTCCTTTCTCTTCTCGATGAAAACCTAAACGCCCGAATGTTAGACTTAGGTTGTAATCAAGGAAATTTAACCATGATGGCAGTTAGGAAAATAGGAACAAAATTGGTTACCGGTATAGATGCTTTAGAAGAAGTAAAATCGGATATAGAATCAAAGGGGATCAGATTCTGCAAGGGAGATCTAAATGAGGAGTTACCTTTTAAAGACGCAAGTTTTGACGTAGTTTGTGCTAGCCAGGTAATTGAGCACGTTTCGAATACAGACCTTTTTATGAAAGAAATCCGGAGGATTTTGGTTGACGGGGGATATGCCGTAATTTCTACACCTAACTTGGCCGCAATTCATACTATTTTAACTCTTATCCTAGGCTGGCAGCCATTATCCGCGCATGTAAGCGATGAAGCATCGTGGGCAGGGACGTGGGCTCGAGGTGAAAAGGAAGATATTTTTATGAAACACCGTCGTCTTTTTACTTTACGAGCTATTTGTGACTTGAGTGAGTATAACGATTTTAAAGTTGAAAAGGCAATAGGCTCTGGTTTTATTTTATTCCCAACTTTTTTATCCAGATTTTTTTGCTATATTGACAAGAGACATGCCAATATTATTACTGTGAAAGTGCGAAAATAAAAAATGGTATGTAGGGGTACCTATTCAATGAAACTAGGCGCCATCGTTAAAAGTACATATCAAAGGGAATCTTGTTATAATGCTTATGAACTACAAAATTTCCTAGTGCAAGAGGATGCCATGAGTGTGTTTGTACGATTTGCCATGGTTATTCAGAAATATTGTGCCCTCGACCGGGAATACCGTCGGGATGTGGTATCACTTTTTATGTTCAATCCTGATGCCAAGTTGTTAGACTTAGGTTGTGGTAATGGTGATTTCACCATGAAAGTGGCTCAAAAAATATGCACAAGCCACATTTACGGAGTAGATGTCGTTGCGGAGAGTGTTAGTCAAGCTAGAGCCATCGGAATTAATTGCATCACCGCGGACTTGAACGACAGGTTCCCTTTCGAAGATGCTAGTTTTGATGTAATTTGCGCAAATCAAGTGTTAGAACACCTTTCCGATACCGATGGGTTTATCAAGGAAATCCGTAGACTACTCAAACCAGACGGCTATGCTGTTATTTCCACTCCAAATCTCGCATCATGGTCATGTATCGCCTTCCTGTTACTTGATTGGCAACCATATGGTGTTGAAGTCAGTGATGATTTCTTCTGGGCAGGCAGACCTCATACACAAGCAGAAGAAAAGATGGGAGGGACAATGCCTCAACATAGGAGGATTTTTGTTTTACGGGCATTAAAAGAACTGCTTCAATATCATAATTTTGTTCTGGATAAATATATCGGTTCCGGGCTACGCCCTCTACCCGCGCCATTGGCTAGAATTTTTATAAAATCTATGACAAGGCGCGCTGATATCATAACGGTCAGAATACTCAAAACCAGCATCAGAAAAGAAACTTAGTATGAAGAAGTTACATTTGCCTCAACTCCGTGGCAATTTCAGACTGGGGGTCTGGTGTCTTTTATGCATCCTTACACTCTTAATTTTTCTTTATCCCGCCCATCTAAATTATCAATACGCTATTATCCAATCCTTGGATATCTTCCCTCATTTGCAGCTTTTTAGCATCTTATTCACTGTCTGGTTTGGAATGATTCTGGCCTTATTGTTTTTCCGCGAAAGAAAGCAAAGAGTCCAAGAATGGGAAAATATCGCTCTTTTGGGTATATTTATACTGGTGTTTTCTGGGATATGGGTGAGCCTTACAGATGGAAACAACGGTGAATATTTAGCTTACGCTGCTCAAGCCAAAAATATAGTAGATATGGGTCGGGTTCCCGGGGTTCTTCAGTCGATTAGCACCACTGATTTTCCGGGTTTGCCTTTACTACTTTCTGGGATTCGATTAGTCACTGGGTTTGAAACATCTAATGGTATGTTCGTGCTTCTAATCTTAAACATGCTCCTGTACTCTACCTTTCTCTATCTACTGTTTAGATGCTTGGTGAAAGACCCATTCCTGGCTTCGTTGGGAACTTTAATAGTAATCATTGGAGTTAGAGAGACAGCGCAATTTATCCCCAACTTTCATCCCAGGGGGTTCGCACTAGTTTTGTTCAGTGCTCTTCTCGTATTACTGTTCAGCAAGTACAGACAGCCAAATGGGGGTAGGATAGTGTCTAATGTTGTGCTTTTTATCATTCTTTTCGCAGCACTAACTATTACCCATCTGGTAACGGCGTTGGTATTTATCATCATTCTGATGAGCATTTATCTACTGGGAAGATATAGCAAAAAGAATTTAATAGAATTTCCCCTAGTCACTCTATGCACGATTACCATTTTAACATGGTTAACATATTTCGCGATTTCTACGGATACATCTCTCGTGAATATTATCAGTACCAATATTCGAGATTTATTTGGCACCCAGATTGTTTCGTCATATTTAGTAAACATGACCAGCTCCTATTTTGGAGCCGTGGGCACACCGGTTTGGGTGGATCTAATTAGGTATTTCTGGCTGGCACTAGTTTTAGCTCCTGGCTCTATTGTGGCTCTTATAAATCTATTTAAGGTCAGGAATCTTTCTCAAATGGACATAGCCTTACTTGGAGGTGTGGTTGGGCTCGGCATATTTGTTGTTTTAACTCTAATTGAAAGTGGATTAGTGGAGGGTTTTAGAGCCCTATTTTACCTTCCCCTTTTTTCAGTTCCAATTATATTTGGCTTCCTTTCCATCCGCGGAAACTTTGTCAAAAGGTTTGTTCCGGCAATATTGTTAGTAATTATTTTAGCATTGTCTGTTCCTACATTCCTGGTTCATAATGACCGAGTTGGAATTGCGGCTATATACCCTCAAGAGATATCCACCAGCAAATTTCTCAGTAGTTGCTATGGGAATGGCGAAGCGCTAAACATAGTGGGTGATTCTTCGACAGATCGCCAGATTTTACTCGATATGCCAGAGGCAAATTATGAAAGTTTTTTATCTTACACTGAAGAAAATGAAGATCAAGTTTGGTCAGGGTTAGCATTGTTGGTTAAAGATTTTGAGTCACCCGGAGAATCTTATAACAATAGTCTATTCTTGTATTCGGGCCGTCTAGCATCGAACTTTACGTATTTATTCCGCGTCGACCCCACCTCTGACCCGAAGTGGCAACTATTAAACGAAACACTCAACCAAAATTCGCTAATATATAATAACGGGATGATGGAGGTTTACTATACAAAAGTCGGCAATAACGGTTAGTTTATACTAATATGTTTGTAGTCCGAGCTTTATTCCAACCACGCCGGTTCTAACCTTGCTTTTTTATGGATTCATTTCATTCGCTCTTCAAAGTTAATCTAATTTGTTTTATTTTAGAAAGAAGTCGATCTACCGCATCTTCCCAACCATGTTCATAACTTGCAGCAGTTTCCAACGCTTCCCTGGATAGTGTTTCTAATTTGTAATCATTCTCTAGAAGATTCATTACAGCAATCCCAAAATCTTTCTTATCACCAATAGACACTGTTTTCATTCCACGTGTATAAATATCGTGGTATACTGGAAGATCATATGCTACTACTGGTAAACCACAAGCCATCGCTTCTAAAGCAACAACACACCAACTCTCATAATAACTAGGTAATATTAACAGTTTGCTCGCCTTCATTAAACGGAACTTGGTTTCATCACTAATAGGGCCTGTGAACTCAACATTTTCCTCGAGGTGTAATTTTTTCACCATTGGACTTAATTTTTGCACCACATTCCCCATTATAAGTAGTTTAGTCCCCTTTCTAGTTTCGCTAACCTGGTGCCATATATTGAGCATGTCATCACATCCTTTCATCGGGTGATATCTACCTATCCAACAAGCGTCATATATTTTCCCCGACAATGGGATGGTGTTGATAAAATCGAGTTTAATGCCGGGTTTAAGTTGTATAATTTTATCTTCGGTTATTCCTCTATCTGTCAGATAGTTCTTAATACTAGCTAGGCTGAAAAACAAATCGCTCGAGTGCTTCATGCAAATAAAAGCTAGCCTGCTCTGAAAATAAGCTAAAGATTCTCTTAGGCTTGGTACTTTCAATTTGTTTGTAAAAACACCCCTATAACCTCTATAAGGGGGTGGATAAGTCAGGTGTAGGGAAGATACCCGAATTGCAGAATTTTTCCGAACAAAAATAAGAGGGAATACTTCCCATAAAAGGTCGGACATGGCGAATACTACGGTGTTAGTTACAAATCTCTTTTGTTTAAGTAATCGAGCGGCCTTAAATGTTCGGACAACCATCTCAAGAGAAATCAATAATAAATTGGTTGTTTTCATCTCCTCTTTTGAGTCAATAAGCCAAAAATCTGCTTCTATTCCCATATTCTTACAAAACGTTTCCCCCGCTTTTGAGGTGAGAATAATCAAATGATGTTTTTTATAAATAAGCTGACTACAGACTTCTCTAACAGCCTCAAAACCGCCGGAATAACTTTTAGGTGATATGATGCCGACATTAACAATGACAAAATCCATGTTTTAACTCAAGTCCACGCCTGATCTTCACAGGTATTATTATGTGCAGTATATCAGCTAGGGCACCTTTCAGCAAGACGAATCCTGTCCGACCAAGCATATATCAAACTCCCCCTTTGGAAAAATCCTGTCTCATGCTGGACACAGGGTGTTAGGGCGGCAAAAATCCCTCTCCATCTCCCTTTGCCAAAGGGAGAGATATTAATGTCGTTTCAGCAGGCTGTACACCACGAATACCGCCGCTGCGCTTTGGCCTGCAAGCCAAGCGATTCCCACACCCATTATACCTATCCGCGGCAGAAGGAGGTAACTTAATCCTATGATGACACAGGCAACGAAAGCCGATAATATAATTACCGCTTTCATCTTCTTCTCCACTCGCTTTATGCCGTAGTAAATGTAATTGATGCTCAAAGGTATCGCGGAGAGGGTTAAAAACCAGAAAAGCTTTGTCCCATTTTCAGAGTAAGCAGTACCGAAAAGCTCCAGGATTTTAGTATCGAAAATTGTCAGGATGATGATTGACGGTAGCAGGATGGCCGAAAGTAGCTTTAAGGCTCTTAGGATTTCAATGCCCAGTTTATCTTCATGATGAGAGCCTTCGGCAAAAAGCGAAAAGGAAACCGCCGCTGGTATCGCAAAAAGAATTGATGCGACACTCCACCCAATATAGTAATAGGCATTCTGTTCAGTGCCGAGGAGATTTACCACGACTAACGGCAGAACCGTCTGTGGCAGCAGCCAGAGTATGCCGGCAACGTAATTGCTAAAGGAATACCCCACCATCTCTTTAATGAGTTCTTTCTTGATTACGGGGCGCGGCATATAACCTATTTCCACATGGGGGAGGAAAACGAGTGTTGATAAAATAACAGCGATGAAAGCCGCAATTGCCATTGAAGCAAAAATGCCGAAAGTTTTATAGTAAGTCCCCAGAATAAAGAGAGGCACAAACCGCAGGAGACTGAAAATTAACCCCTGTATCGTCGCGAAACCTGCTCGGCGTTTAGCTATGAAGACCTGAGTGGTAAAATTTTGCAGCAGAGCGGCAACGGTAAATAATACAAATAAAGCAATGAATATCGGACTCTCACGAATTGTCAGCAGAGCCGGCGACCAGATATTCAGCCCGGAAAGAAATACAACTGCTAAAACCAGAGAGATGACTCCGACCAACGAAAAAATGGAATTTATCATGTCCCGGGCTTTATCACCGGCTCTGGGCAAAAATCTGATTATTCCTTGATCAAGCCCGAGGGTTGAAAACAGCGCGATGAAACCGGCTGCTCCTACTGCTGCGGAAGCCAGCCCTACGGCTTCAACGGGATATAATCGTGCTGCTACTATCCAGAAGAAAAAACCGCTCAAGGCCATTGCGGCTGAGTTAATCATCAGATAGATGGCGTTCCGGTAAAGAGAGACAGCGTAAAGACTTTTCAATGCATTTTTGCTGATGAGAGTCTTCGCCGCATCGGTGATGGTATCTTTAATAAAACAGTTCAGATTTTTCAATCGCATACTGACTTACCATTCCGGTCATTTTACATTTATCCAAAGATGCACATTCAGATAAGGCTCGCTTTGCTCATCTTTATACAATATATACTCCACTTCTTGATGATCTCCTACCGCTTGGGGAGTAAAGCTCACCTCATTCTCTGATTTCTCTTCCGGTTTCAGAGTGATTGGCCCGAAGTCTCCGTTGATTGTTCCAGCTATCTTTATCTCAACACTGTAGTCAGTTACCTTTTGCTCATGGTTGATAATACCTAATATTACACTCCCTGTATCACCCATCTTAATGTCGCTAGGATAATCAACCGCTTTACCATCCAAACCAAGAATATAGAACTCGGTATATGGTTCGCCCCTTTTCGGTGTGGCAATAGTATTTGCCAGAATGCTGATTGTTACGAGTGTAACTGCGATTAGAATAACGGATATGACTCGGCTACGTAGCTTTTGTTTTCCCCATGAATTGAAGTCGAAATCCGCGGCGAGGATCTCTTCATCTGGTAACTTCCTTTGTCGAAACCAGGCAAATAGGGAAACTAAAACGATAAACACAGCCAAGGAAATGAGCACGGAATGGATAGTAATGCCCCAGGCAGTGTAATTTAGAATCAGCCCGATGATTAGTACTACCGCAATTGAAAGAACGAAGCTGAGTGCCGTTCTCGCAATCGTATCCATACTGTTTTTTCTGTAGAATAGGGCGGCGAGCAAGACAAACCCTGGGAAGAAGAGCACCAACGGTAAACCCAGAACGACCCTGATGACAACATTAGGGAAAAATGATATTACAAGGACCAGAATAATTGTTAAAATATTTATAGCTAGAAGCGCAATATTTAATCTTATTTTCATTGGTTGAATTCCGGCTAAAAAGTCCTTTAAAAGCGTGAGATTCCTTTCTTTTGAAATTAATCTTTTCTTATCATACACCTCCTATATGAAATTGAGAAGCGTACTATGACCAAAATAAAACCCAATTTTTTTCCTTTCATTAGTAAACAACATTGGATTCAATAGGGTTCTCAAAAACGCCAGCCAATTGTCGCTTGGCAAGATACGTCTCATTCAGAGAAAAGCTCGCGCAATTAAAAGATGTACCGCAGTATTAAACGAGACAATGGCGAAAACATATTTAGCATATTCACAATCAGGATAACAATCACTATCGCTTCCACGTGACCAATACAGTTTTATATCACGCCTCTTTTTCTGATCTCCATTTAATCTGTCCTTCAAATACCGATTAGTGGACCTCGCTATTTTCAGGTATTTTCACCAGACAACGCGTAATAACCCTTTTGGTGGACAATGTTGTAGGCTACCGATTTACTGAGATGCATCTGGCTAGATATTTTACGACAACTAAGACCTTGTGCCGCCAATTCCCTTACTTTATTCACCTGAAATTCTGACAATGGCTTTTGCCCTAACCGTTTACCAGCTAATTTTACCGCAGCCAATCTT
>Ga0182017_10001970_pt1 | contig 15784 bp, 16 predicted proteins | sample 712E3DmetaG_FD_120492 | JGI IMG/M metagenome (GOLD analysis project Ga0182017, IMG submission 120492) | Permafrost microbial communities from Stordalen Mire, Sweden - 712E3D metaG | ecosystem: Environmental > Terrestrial > Soil > Wetlands > Permafrost | place: Sweden: Stordalen | collected... | reverse complement strand
GAGCTTCACAGCTCCCTCAAAAAGATGATGGGCCCGAAGAAGACGATCGCGATGCAGTATTCCCCGAAGAACAATGTCCCCTATGTCTCCATTGTCGACGGGGGGACGATCGAGCTCCTGAAGAGCCTGGGCTACAAAATCGTCTCCTCCGCGGACCTCGTGCAGATGTTCGTCTCCGTGATTCCGGAAGAAGGCTACCGTACGCACATCGAGGCGGGGCGCATCATGGACAGGATCCGCGCGGAGGCTTTCGACAGGATCCGTAACGCGGTCCGGGACAACACCGGCGAAAGTGAATATGACGTTCAGCAATACATGATGCGGCGCTTCAAAGAGGAGGCCCTGACAACCTACGACCCTCCCATGGTCGGCGTGAACGATCATCCCGCCGATCCTCACTTCGATACCCCGAAAGAGGGGGCGCGTGTGTTCAAGAAGGGGGACACGGTGCTGATCGACATGTGGGCGAAGAAGGATGTACCGGAGGGGATCTATTACGACATCACCTGGGTTGGCTACATCGGCGACACCCCCCCTCCGAAATACGTGAAGATATTCAACGCGGTGAAGGCGGGACGCGATGCCGCGGTGAAATTTGTCAAGGAGAAATTCGCTCGGGGGGAGACCTGTTACGGATGGGAGGTGGACGACGCCTGCCGCAACGTAATAAAGAAAGCTGGATTCGGGAAGTACTTCCTCCACCGTACCGGTCACTCGATCACGGAAGAGACGCACGGCAACGGCGTGAACATCGATAATCTCGAGACGAAAGACGAGCGGGCGCTCCTCCCCGGGTGCTGCTTCTCGATAGAACCGGGGATCTACCTCGAAGGGGAGATGGCCGTCCGGACCGAGATCAACATGTTCATACGCCATGACGGAGTCCCGGAAGTGACGGGTGAGATTCAACAGGACCTGGTTCTCCTGTGAACCGCTCTCTCCGGCGTCCATACACACACGAATCAGTATCCCCGTGACCCTATCTCAGCGCCTGAAGGCAGTGTACGAAATGTTCCATCGCTCGTTCTGGGTGGGAAACGGGATGGAGCTTTTCGAACGGCTGGCCTACTACGGCCAGCAAATCGTGTTCGTGATATACCTGCGGAACAATCTCGGGTTCACCGAGTCGCAGGCGGGGACGCTTTCCGGCATATTCGGCGGACTGATTTACCTCCTCCCGATACTGGCCGGCACTCTCGCCGACAAATGGGGTTTCCGGCGTGCGTTCACGATCGCGTTCTCGACTCTCGCGGTCGGGTATTTCGCCATTGGAAGTATGGGGATGAGCGCCTTTTCTGGGATCTACGGGGGTTCGGCGCCCTACTGGCTGCTTGTCGTCTTTCTCGTGCTGACCGCTTTCGGCGGATCGTTCATCAAGCCGTCCGTGCTCGGCACAGTGGCTGTCACGACGACGGAGAAGACGAAATCGCTCGGTTTCGCCGTCTACTACTGGCTTGTGAACGCAGGCGCGATCATCGGGCCGACGATTGCCTTATTCGTTTGCGACAGGTTCGGGAACCAGTATGTGTATCTCGTCTCCTCTTTGAGTTGTCTGGCCATGTTGTGCGTGAACCTTGCACTTTATGAAGAGCCCCGGGGAACAAATACCGAGGTGGCCGAATCGATGGGGAAGAAGATCGGAAACCTCTTCGTCGTTCTGGGCAATTTCCGGTTCATGATCTTCCTTCTGATTTACGCGCTCTACTGGATCCCGTTCTGGCAGGAATTCATCGTTGTTCCTTACTATATCACTGATTACATAGACAAGAACGCCCCCTATCAGCTCGTCCAGTCCTGGGGAGGTGCGGGGGCGATCATACTCTTCCAGCTCCCCGTCAACCGGCTGACGAAGAACCTTCCGACAAGCACGGCCATTCTCATCGGATTCGCGGTCTCGTCACTTATCTGGGTGATCATCGGCATTCATCCGAGCATTCCAATGTTCGTGGCCGGCATAGTGGCGTTTTCCATTGGAGAGATGATACAGGCTCCGCGGTACTACGAATATATCTCGACGATTGCACCTCCCGGACAGCAGGGGCTCTTTCAGGGCTATGCGTTCCTCCCGATCGCCATATCAAGATTCCTCGGAGACCCTGTCGGCGGATGGCTGTACCAGACTTCGAAAGCACTCGGAAAGCCGGAGTATGTCTGGTTTGCGCTGATCGCCACAGGGGTCGCGGCGACACTCTTGATGTATCTTTACAACAGATTCCTCACGCCCGCAGATCATCCAGTGGCGGCGTCTTGAGACCCGGCAGGCTCCGACAGCGCGTTATGCCCCGCGTCATGGCCCTCTCAGTTGCTGCCGCCGTGGCAGTCGCCCGCGGAGGAGATCCCGCCGGAGGGACGATACTCCGCAATGTCGAAGCCCGGCTCGCCCCTGTGCACGACTACACTGTCACGCTCGACGTAGTTGCCGACATCGAGCGCCTGAACGTCCCGCCGATGAATGCCACCATGTACTTCAAACAGCCCGACAAAGTCCACATCGATGCCGAGGGGTTTGCGATGCTTCCGCGGGAAGGGCTTCAGCCGAATGTCGGGAAACTGCTGGCAAGATATGCGGTGGCGGGCGTCGGCAAAGACACTCTCGACGGTATTGCGGTCCTTACAGTGACGCTGCAGGCGAAATCCGACAGGAGTTTTCCCCGGAGCCTGACCGTGTATGTCAATCCGCAGCGATGGACCACGGAGCGGATAGTCACTTCCGGCGGCGCCGACCGGCTCGCGACGATCTCCTTCAGCTACGTGCAGGTCGAAGGGGTCTGGCTCCCTGGCGTGATGACGGCGGCCTTTGCACTTGCTCCGCCCGACTCGACCGGGATCGATCTCCCCGCAGGACCCCTCCGTTCGCAGCAAAAACCGCGGAACGGGACCGTCACCGTCCGCTACAGCAACTACCGCCTGAACACCGGGTTCAGCGACGACATATTCGCAAAAGACGCCCCCTCCCGCTAGCCCCGGATCTCTATTTTGCGTCTCCGAAATCCTTCCCTTCCTGGAGCAGCTTTTCGTATTCCTCCTTGTATTGTCTCACCGCACGGAAGAGGGCTTCGGCAATTTTCCCCTGCCCGAGGTCGCTCCTGAGCAGCCGCTCATCCTCGCGATTCGACAGATAGGCCGATTCGACGAGGACATTGGGCATCGCGGCCCCGACAAGCACGTAGAACCCCGCCTGCTTCACGCCGCGGTTCGGAATGCCGGTGTGCGACTCGATCTCCTTCTGCGCGAGGTCGGCGAACACCTCGCTTGCCTTGACGTGTGCGCTCTGCGCCATGGCCACGAGTATGAAGTTCTCTTCCGTCAGCTGCTGGTATTTCTCCTCATATCCCTGCTCCATTTCAATCACGGAATTTTCCCGCTCAGCAATCGCGATCGCCTCCGCCGTGCGGCCGGGGCGAAGGAGGTAGACCTCGAACCCGCGGGTCTTGCTCGGCTTCCGTGGCATTGAATTACAGTGCACGCTGATGAAGAGCTTTCCCCCCGCTTCGTTGGCAATCTTCCCCCTTCTGTCGAGCTCGATGAACCTGTCGTCCTTGCGCGTGTAGACGACATCGACCCCTTTCAGGTTCGCCGTGATCAGCGCCCCGAGCTTCAGCACAATGCCGAGCGCGATTGTCTTTTCCTTTACTCCCGTGACGCCGATCGTCCCGGGGTCGTACCCCCCATGACCAGCGTCAAGCACGATTACGTCGAGCTTCCATTTGTCCCGTTCCGTGTCCAGCCGTTGCGGGTTTTCACGTTCTCTTCTCGGCGGCGGGGTCGCTGCGGCCGCGAATCCACGTTCCCGATCCTCGTGTTTTTCGGTCGCCATTCCAGTGGGGGTTCCGGTCGCCACCTCCTTCTTCAGCGGGGAGAGCACTTTCGGCCATTGCGGGGTTTCGGGCTCCCTGTCCGGTGGGGGGAGGTTCACCGGGTTCCCTGCGTGCACCGTGTCCTGTCGGTGCGCTGCCGGCGGGAGGGGAATGGGTTCACGTTCCTTCTTCGGAAGCGACTGGAACTCCAGCCCGGTCGCGACCGCCCCGGTCTCCTCGGTGCCCGGCGTCCGGATGACGAGAATCAGGTCGTTGGATTCGTTATCGCTCATGATCTCGGAAGCCGCAATTTTCCCCGAGAGCCTGAACGTCAGCTGGACGGACGTGGGAGACTGTATCGCGATAATCTGTTTCACAAGCCCGGCGGGCCTGACGGAATTTATGGCTGCGATATCCGCCCGTGCGTCCCCCACGGTGACGTACAGCCACCCGTCGGCGCGCATCCAATTTTCATAATCACTCAGTTTCTTTGTCGCGGCGATGCGGATCAGCATGCCGTTGCTCTTCACTTCGAGACGGACCGTGGAGATGTCGAACGCAGGGGCAGCGGCCTGCGTCCCGATTCCCAGCACACCCGTCCACCGGTTGTAGGAAGCGTTGACGCCAAAGACGGGGCGGAGCAGGGGGAGGAACGGCGCGAGCGGGATGAAGAAAGAATTGGCGGCGTACACGACGTTCGCGGGGAGCTGGTAGATGGTCTGGTGGCCCGGGGCGTCGGTCACGACCACAAACGGGTTCCCGCCGGCCACCTTGAGCCGCATGGGAAGACGCTTGATCTCGAATTTCTGACTCTCCCGGCTTTCGTACGTCGAGAGCGAGAATATCTGGGCGAGGTCATTCAGCGACACATACACCATGCCGGCACGCCTGAAAGCGCCGATCACGGTGCTCCGCGCAGTGTCCCCGGCGAACTCGATGCGGACGGCGTTATCCTGTGCCCGGGACGCCTCCCGGGGGAGGACCAGCAGCGCGAGGAGTGCCGCGGTGTATGTAAGCCTCCGCGGAGAGCGCATCACCGGTAATTCGTAAACTGGACGGCAAACTTCAGATCCGCGTCACGGATCAGCTTCATCACCGACTGCAGGTCGTCCTTCACCTTGCCGCTCACGCGGACCTGGTCGTCCATGATCTGAGCCTGGACCTTCAGCTTTGTCTCCTTGATCATCTTCACAATAAGCCTGGCATTCTCCTTGTCGATTCCCACCCGGAGCCCTATCGTCTGACGGACCGTCCCTCCGGATGCAGGTTCCGCAGGACCGTAGTCCATGGCCTTCAGGGGGACGCCCCGTTTGATCATCTTGTTCTGCAGGATGTCGACAACGGCCTTCAGCTTGAAATCGTCGTCGGACACAACGGCGATTTTCTTTTCTTTCAGGTCGAGCTCGATCGAGCTCTTCGAGCCCTTGAAATCATACCGCTGGGCAATCTCCTTGCGCGCCTGGTTGATCGCGTTGTCGGTCTCCTGGAGGTTGACCTCCGAAACGATGTCGAATGAAAATGCGTCTGCCATGCTGTCTCCTCAGGAGAATTTGACGTGCAGGAGCGCGTGCACAAAGATCTTGAACAACTCCCAGCGGGGGTGGCGTCCCTCGAGGACATACTGCTGATGGACTTCCCGCTGTGACGCGCTGTCGCGCGTGATGATCTGAACCGAAAGTGGGTGCATTGTCAGCTCCAGGTTTCGGTGATGCGCTTTGTGATCCTCAGGTTCCTCTTCCCCAGCTCGTCGATCAACGCGTCTCCCGGAACGCATTGTTCGGGAGGCTTCACCCCCCGCTCGCGTATCGTCCCGTTTGCAAGCATCTGCGCGGTGATGGAAGTCGGAAAGGCGGTCGCGCGCATCATGGCAGTGATCGAAGCAGTCTCATCATAGTGGTCGACGAATTCGTAGGCAAGCACCTTCTCCGCCCCCTCACGGGTGCCGGTGATCGTCGCCCGCGCGAGAACGACGTCTTTATCGCCGAAATCGAGCTTCTTCCCGAGCAGGTCCGCAAAGAACTCCCGGTTGGTTTTCACGCTTCCCCCCACCATCATGGGCTCCCTGGTGGCAAATCCGAGGTCGAGGAGGGTTTTGAATTTCTCGCAGTGTCCCGGGTAGCGGATCGTCTTGTAATCGAGGGTCTTCACCCTTCCCGCGAACAGCTCCGGGAGCGTGGAGAGACCCCCTGAGGTCGCGAACGCCTCCAGCATTCCGAAGGGCTCCGGGAACTCGATCTCCTCGAGCCCCGACATGGACTCGATATGCTTCAACTCCCCGTCCTGGATCACGAGAGCCTGTTCCACGTACTCGTTGATCAGCCCCTCGACCGAAAAGACGATCTGGTAATTCAAAGGAGGGCGCGGGTACCGTGGGAGGCCCCCCACACGGAGCCGGATCGAGTCCAGAGTATCGAACCCCTTGCTCGCGGTGACCGCCAGTATGTTGATGAGTCCGGGAGCCAGACCGCAGTTGGGAATCACCGTCACCCCTTTCGTTCGCGCTTCTTCGTCCAGTGCCAGCTGTTTCTCCACGACATCGTTGTTCCCCCCGAGGTCGCATACATGAACACCCGCCTGGAGTGCGGCCCGGGTCACCTGGAGGTTCACGGAATACGTCACCGCGCTTATGACCGCGTTGCACCCCTTCATCGCCTCGACAAGGTCCCGGTTGCTGTTCACGTCGAGCCTCACCGGATGGACGTTCGCACCTATTGCACCGGCAGAGCGCTTTGCTGTCTGTATGTTGATGTCGGCCAGGACCACCTCGTTGTCGGAGCTGCTCTTGGCAAGGTCGTATGCGGCTGCCGATCCCATCATCCCGGCTCCGAGAACGAGATACTTCATGTCACTCCTTTCGCAGCGTTGAAAGCGCTTATTTCAGTATCTCCCCCGTCTCCCTGCTCCAGAACAACAGGTCGAGCTCGTCCATCGGTATCCCGACATCGTCCGCAAAGCGCCGGAATTTCCTTTCGATCGACTGGTAACGTGCCGGGGTCAGAGACTTCGGGAGCGTACGTATGATCCGGTGCCGGCGGAGGTTCTTCAGTATGTGCCTGTCGAGTATGGCCAGGTCCCTGTACCCGATATTCCGGAGGAAATGGGACGCCTCTTTCCATCCCAGCCCATTCACGTGCCGCACGAACCAGGCCCGCATCTCCGGCGGGGAGCTTCCTTCGCCGAGCGCGGCAAGAATCCCCTCGCGATTCATCTTCGCCTCGAGCAGGCGCCGGGCCTTCGTATTGTGAAAGCGGATGTAATGTTCCTTCCTGAAGAGGATCTCCGACGGATCAATGTCGGTCGTCAGAAAATCGGCCTCCTTCAAACGCGCCACCACCTTTGCGGCATTGACGGCGCTTGATTGCGGCGTCAGCAGGCAGTAGATGAGCTCGTACAGATATTCCGTTTTCGGCACGCGGGAAAAATCTTCCAGCCGTGCACGTATCGCCGGCCGGCTTCCGGCGTAATCGCGGCGGAGGTCATCCACTTCCCTGTACGGCGTCCCGCTCCTCATGCCAGCACCGCCCGGAAGTCCCGCAGACTCTTTCCCCGCCTGACCCGGACGAGTCCGTCCCGCTCCAGTGCTTCCAGCAGACTCTTCAGCCATGGGATGTCGCGCGGGGAGAAGTCCGGATGGATCACCCTTCCGAGCGCCTCCGGCCTGAAACCGGCCTCTTTTCTCCGGAGCGCCTCGACGATCCGGCCCCGGTAGATCCTGTTGGGCACGCCGTGCAATCCGGGCTCGGACTTCCGCGTTCCACGCCCCGCCTGCGTCATCCTCGTTCGTGAAGCGCAGATCCCGCCGAGCGGGCACCTGCTGCATGAAGGGATTCGCGCGGTACATATCGTGGCGCCGATATCCATCAGCGCCTGGTTCCAGTCATACACCCCGCGCCGGGGGAGTATCCTTTCCGCCGTGCGCCATATCTCCGGTTCGCTTCTCATGTCCACTGTTGAAGGCATGCGCCAGAACACGCGGGAGAGAAGCCGCCGTATGTTCACATCGACCACCGGTACCGGCAGACCGTGCACCGATGAGAGTATCGCATGTGCCGTATACCTCCCGATACCCGGGAGCTCAAGGAGTGATGCCGCATCGGCGGGAATCCTCATCTCCCGCTCGACGAGCACCGAGGCGAGGGCGTGCAGCCGGACCGCCCTGTTGTTGTACCCCATCCCGCGCCATGCCAGTACGACATCCCGCTGCCGGGCCCGGGCCAGCGAAGGCATCGACGGGAAACGGCGAAGGAAGCGTGGGTAATGTCCGAGAACCCTGCTGACCTGTGTCTGTTGCAGCATGATCTCCGACAGTATAATCCTGTACGGGTCGGACTCGCCGCGCCACGGGAGAGAGCGCCCGTACCGGCGGTACCATCGGCGCACGGGAGAGATGATCTTGCGGTCGTCCCTTATCATCTCTCGAGCAGGATCCCGACGGCCTCACGGTTTCCCTCTAGCATGTCCAGGCGGTCCAGTTCGGCGAATGTTACCCAACGGATCTCTTCAAAAGCGTGGTTCGCGGGCTCTCCCGCATACCGATCGACAAGAAAATAGAATACACGGAAGGAGCCGTCCCTCTCCGGGTCGGCAACTCCGTCCGCATATACCCACTCCTGCCGGTGAATTTCCGCCCCGGGGGTCGCCTCTATCCCCAGCTCTTCCCGGAGCTCCCGCCTGAGCGCCCCGGCAGGGGACTCTCCCGGTTCCACTTTCCCTCCGGGGAATTCCCACTTCAAGGGATAAATGGCATTGCGCTTGCGCTGGCATGCAAGCACCCTTCCATCATCCCTGAGTATGCCAACTGCGACTTCCTTCATTGCCGAAATATACGAAAAATGAAGGAAAATCGAAACATGATCCCTCCCTGCATCTCATTCCCCATGAGCGGAAGAAAAGATCTTCTCTGTCGGGCTCGGGGGACTCGAAGGATTCGGCGGATCGTCACGAATGCCGATATAGGGAGATTAAGGAATACATTCCAGATTGCCGGACGAGCCAGGTGGGATTGAGAAAGGAATTGATAGGAGAGTATGCGGGATCGCATGCCCCGTCGGTCAGGGGAAACACGCTTATCGTGCGGAACAGGACGAGGATTTTAATTCATATTTCCTTCTGTTCAACTGGAAAGAAGGTCCGGAAGAGGTTCAGTTCCGTCTGAAAAAGACCTCGCAGAACGGCTCCGGGAGGCGGAGGAAACAGGTGTAGCAGTATCACCAGGGCCCCCACCCCGGGCATTCCACCCGGACGACGTTCCAGCCTATCCCGGAGCGTTTCATCCGGACTGTCGCCGTCCCCGAGGCCGAGAGAGCACGGAGCGTCCCGGCCTCGAGCCCTGTCCAGGAGATTGCGAACTGCACGCTGGCATATCCCCGTTCAACGGTACATCCCCTCTCCGTCACATCGGAACCCGTGAAGACAGCGACCCCCGCAACGAATGTGTCAATCGAACGCCGCATCTCCTCGCGCGTGACGGGCCTCCCCGAAGAGCTGTAGAGTTCGTCCCTGTCCGTCCTCTGCACGGCCCCCTGCGTGTCCCTTCCGAAGAGAGTGTACAGAAAATGCCCCGCGAACATTGTCGCGCAGGCCTCTTCGTCGGGGTGGAAATCCTCGTAAACGAAACCGTGCGTCATCCCGGCTATCCGCACGTCGTCGATTTCCATGTCGAAAAGCTCTTCGACGATGAACCTGTAGGCTTCTGCGGGTGGGACGGTGCGGTCGAAGTGGACTGCGATGGCGTTTGCGTCCAGGTGATCGATCAGTCTGCGGAGCTCTCCCGGGATCTGCCGGGGGGGGAGCGATGAGGGGGGAGTGCAGAGCGGGTTCCCGGTATACGCACGGACGGTCGTCTTTCCGGCCCCCTGGAACTGCCGCTCGAATTCTTCTACGGTGTCAAGCCACTCGCCTATGATCTCGGGTGGAGCATCGAATTCGTTGAACGAAAACCGGGCGCCGTATTTCTCCTCCAGGTCCCTCCGCTTCCGTTCGTTCAGCGCGCGTTGTACGCGGTCCTGCGTGTCGTCCGGCATTTCCTTCTCTCCGTTATTGGTAATGATCGTTTCGGAGCCGATGGAGTTGCCGGTGAGGGGTCAGGTCCGGACGTAATCTACGAATTCAAATTCCGGGTGGTGTTCGCGCGCCGCTTCACGGAACACGGTGCCGAGCAGGTGCTCGTAGGGGGGGAAGAACGCATCCGCTTCCACGTCCCGGTCGACGAGCGTCAGATAGAGTTCGTCGGCGCGGTCGATAAGCTGGGCGTACACACTCCCTCCCCCGATCACAAATACCCTCTCCGCGGACGCTAGCGCCCGGAGCGATTCCTCAATCGAAGCGTATGACTCGATCCCCGGCACGGCAGTGGAGCTCAAGACCACATTTCTCCTGCCGGGGAGGGGCCGCCCGAGAGATTCCCATGTCCTCCTCCCCATCAGGACGGCATGCCCCGTTGTCAGGCGCTTGAATCGCTTCAAATCCTCCGGAATGTGCCACGGAAGCTTTCCGTCCTTCCCGATGGCGCGGCGGTGATCCAGGGCCGCGATAATCGCCAGTTTCACACCGCCACCTGGAATTTGATCGGCTCATACGATTCATACCCGACCAACGTGAAATTTTCGAACTTCAATTCGTTGATGGGCACATTGTCTATTTTCAGCAAAGGGAGAGGCTTCGGTGTGCGCTTGAGCTGCTCCCGGAGTCCCTCGATATGGTTCACGTAGATATGCGCGTCGACGATCGTATGGCTGAATATCCCCGGCGTCAGTCCGGCCTCCTGCGCCAGAATCTGAGTCAGGAGCGCGTAGGCGGCGAGATTGAACGGTATCCCCAGAGCAATGTCCCCGGAACGCTGTGTGAGGTGGCAGCAGAGTTTCTCCTGCTGGACGTTGAACGCGAACGTGTAGTGGCACGGGGGGAGCCTGCTCCCCAGCGCGTTCCCGGGTTCCCATGCCGTGACGACCATCCGGCGGGAGTTCGGGTCGGTCTTCAGCAGTTCGGTCACACGTCCGATCTGGTCCACCTCCACGACTTCATACTTTCCCGTGGAGGGATTGATCTGTGCGCTCGGAAACCGGCGCCAGTAGCGCCCGTACGCGGTCTCCAGGTTTCCCTCTTCGTCCGCCCAGGCGTTCCAGATCTTTGTGTGCTTCATAAGGTTCCGGATGTGGTCCTCGCCGGAGAGGTACCAGAGGACCTCATAGAGCATGGCGTCGAAGTTCACTTTCTTTGTCGTCAGAAGGGGATACCCCTTCGCCAGATCGACCTTGTACTGTTCGGCGAAGCAGGATATCGTGTCCACCCCGGTCCGGTTCTTCTTCACCGTGCCGTTGGCCAGCACCCGCTCGACAAGATCCAGATACTCCCGCATACCCTGCTCCCCGTGTCGTTGATCTTCACCCTTCCGGAGGGTAATGCAAAGTAGCAAGGCACCCGCCGAAAAGCAATGTCGCGGGGGATCCGCTCCGCTCACTTCACGATTCCCCGCTGCAGCGTCCGGACCGCTGCGACGAAGGCGAGAAAAGTGAACAGCATGAATGCGGCCGATTCCGCAAGTATGGTATCGGCGGAGCCGAGCCCGATCGTCAGATACCGGAGCACGTCAGCGTGCCACGTCAGCGGGTTCACGCTTGAGGAGACCCTGAGGCAGAGCGGAAGTCCCTCGAGCGGATAGAACAGGCTTGACCCGAACATCAGGAGGAAATACGCGATGTTAAACTTTCGACTTCAATGACGGCGTCCGTCTGGCTCATGGGATGAAGGAGATCAGGGAAGGGGGAAAGTGGGAGAGCGCACAAAACGTACGGTGAAATCGACGGAATATCAAGGAAACATGAATCCCCCCGGCCACCGGGGGGGGTGTCTTTTCGGCTGCCGCTCGCAACAAACAGCCCTTTATGACGTAACACTATTAAAGAGCAAGTCATAGTGAAACGCGAAAGCGACATTGTCATGAACCCGAAAAAATACTTCTGGCCGGGATGGGTGGGGTGTCTCTTTCTGGCATCTGCGTCGCTCTCCACCGCCGGCGAAAAACAGATTGTCTCTCTGAAGGACCTGAGCGAGACGCAGGTCAAGTGTGCCGGATTCCTGCTGCAGCAGGAAGCGCCGGTCCATATCAAAGCGGTCGGGGCCGGAGGCGAAAACAAGTGGTCGCACCGGAACGGCGACCGGGGCGGGGACATGACCGCCTATCCCTGGATCATTGACGCCGACACGCGCAACGTCGTTTGGGAGATGACCGTGGAAAACTCCTCGAAATGGAAGGATGAGAGGAGCTTCGACGGAACGGTGACGCTCCCTGCCGGCTCCTACGAGGTGTATGTCGCCGCCGCGGTCTTCTCGATGAACACCGCGTTTACCCACATCTCGATCGGCGTCGACCACCGCAAAAATCCGCTTTTCGGAGACGTGCGGACCGAAAAGAAGAGTTTCTTCAACTGGCTTTCCGGCTGGTGGTCGGACGACCTCTCGAAGACGTGGAACAAGCGGTCCCGCGTCTGGGGAATCGATCTGTTCGTCGATGAATCCGTCGGCGCATCGTCGTTCAATCCCCCCAGGGCCCGCGATAATGTGGTGATCAAAGCGACCGGTCTCGGCGAAAACGAAGTCGTCCGGAAATCATTCTCGCTCGGCGATGCTGCGACGCTTTTCATCTACGCGCTGGGGGAAGGGGACCATGAGGGTCAGCTCTCGGATCACGGCTGGATCGTGAGCACCGCGGACAGAAGGCGCGTGTGGGAGATGCAGCTCCGCAACTGCACGTATGCCGGCGGCGCGGAAAAGAACATCCGCTACGTCAACACGGTCACGCTGCCGAAAGGCGACTACACGCTCTACTACGTGACGGACGGGAGCCACTCGAACGCCTGCTGGAACGCGAATCCCCCGTACGATCCGCTCAACTGGGGGATCACGGTCTCCATGGACCGCGAAAAAGAACGGAAGAACTTCAGGGCCACAGCGAACGAGGACGACCGGAATGTCATCGTGAGCCTCATCCATCCCAGGAACAGCGACTACCTGTCGGAGGGATTCACGCTGAAGAAGGACGCCCGCATCCGCGTCTACGCGATCGGAGAGAGGGACAATTCCCGCCGCTCGATGGCCGACTACGGGACGATCCTCGACGCGAAGACGCGCGAGAAAGTGTGGACGATGGACGTCGACAGGACGTCGCACGCGGGCGGGGCGTCAAAGAACCAGTACATCGATGAGATCATCACGCTCCCCCGGGGGAATTACATCGTGACGTACACGACGGACGATTCTCATGCGTATGACGACTGGAACTCGGATCCTCCGTATGACAAAGAGCACTACGGGATCACCGTGATGGGTGCCGGGGAGAAATGGGACCCCTCGATTGCCGGCAGGTACACCGAGGAGCGGAACAAGAACGTCATTGCGCAGATCGCCCGTCCCGGCAACAGCGTCGATGCGGCAAAACCCTTTACAATCGACAAGACCACGCGCATCCGCGTCTATGCGATCGGGGAAGGGATGGGGCGGGAGATGGACGACTACGGCTGGATAGAGGACGCCAGGACCGGGACCGTGATATGGGAGATGACGTACCGGATGACCTTCCATGCGGGGGGCGACCGGAAAAACCGGATGGTGAACACCACGATCATACTCGACCGCGGGAACTACCGGCTCCGGTTCAAGAGCGACGACTCTCATTCGTTCGGGGACTGGAACGCAGATCCGCCCGATGATCAGCAGTACTGGGGAATCACGCTTTACCGGGATGATTCGCTCCCCGGTCAGGGAGGCCCTCCGGCCCCGCCGCCGCCGGGGAATCCGGAACCTCCGGACGACCCGGACAACTGAGTTTCGGTCCCGGCTCAGCGCCCGGCGATATTCCCTCCCCGATGAACTCCCCGCGGCATGCCCTGTTGTAAATCCCGGGGGACACGGGTTTGAACAATTGACCCGAGGAGCCCCCGGACCTCTTCGTCCTGGAGCCTCTTCCACTTCCCCGGAGAGAGCCCTTCCAGCGACATATCCCCGATCCTGGTCCGGACGAGCCTCAGTGTGGGATGTCCCACTGCCGCCGTCATCTTCCTCACCTGCCTGTTCCGCCCCTCCGTCAGTGTCAGCTCGAGCCAGGCGGTCGGCACCGTTTTTCTGAACCGGATGGGAACCGGCCGCGGGGGGATGTCCGGCTCGCCGCTGAGCAGGGTCACACCGGCATCCCGCGTCTTCTTCCCCTCTATGATCACCCCGTGCCTGAGCCTCTCGAGCGCGGCGCTCTCTGGTACACGTTCCACCTGGGCCACGTATGTGCGCGGGTGCCTGTAACCGGGCTCCATGAACCGTCGTTTGATCCGGTTGTCATCTGTCAGCACCAGGAGCCCCTCGCTGTCCGCATCGAGGCGGCCCGCCGGGTAGACATTGTCCGGGAATGGGCCGAAATCGGCGAGGGTCTTCCACTCTCCTCCGCGGGTAAACTGGGAAAGGACGCCGTAGGGCTTATAGAAGAGTATGACAGTCGCCGGCATGCCGGGAAGATAGAGAGATTTGGCCAGAGAAGCGACACACCTGCCGGGTTGACTCTCGGTCAGGTTCTCTCTACAATGAACTGACCATTCACAACGTGCGGGGTTTCCATGTCGACAACCCGGAGATCTTTCTTGCAGCGCGCAGGCACTCTTGGTGCTGCGGTAGTTGCCGGCCGGTCGCTCTTTCCCACGCTCCTCAACGCTTCACCCGGGACTTCACCGAGTCCCGCGGCGGGGCCGCTGGTGATAGCGAGCGCGAACGGGCTGGCGGCCGTCGGGAAAGCGATGGAGATCATCCGGCAGGGAAACGATGCGCTGGACGGCGTCATCGCGGGTGTGAACATCGTCGAAGATGACCCCAACGACGTGAGCGTCGGCTACGGCGGGCTGCCGAACGAAGACGGCGTCGTGGAACTGGATTCCGCCGTGATGCACGGGCCGAACCACATGGCGGGTGCGGTTGCGTCACTCCGCAATATCAAGAACCCCTCGAAAGTCGCGCGCATGGTGATGGAACGGACGGATCACGTGCTGCTGGTGGGGGAGGGGGCCCTCAGGTTTGCCAGGGCGCACGGGTTCAAGGAAGAAGACCTTCTGACCGACCGGTCGCGCGAGGCGTGGCTCAAATGGAAAGAGAACATGTCGAAGGAGGATGCGTGGCTGCCGGCACACAGCGACACCGCCGGCGCGAAAGACATCGGGGAATTGTTCGAGCCGTACATGAAGCATACGGGGACCATTCACTGCAGCGCGATCGACAAACAGGGGAACATTTCCTGTGTGACGACCACGAGCGGTCTCGCATGGAAGATCCCGGGCAGGGTCGGCGATTCCCCGATCATCGGCGCCGGCCTCTACTGTGACAACGAGGTGGGTGCCGCGGGTTCCACCGGGCGGGGTGAAGCCAACCTCATAAGCTGCAACAGCGTGATGATCGTCGAGTGGATGCGTGCGGGGAAGTCCCCGGAAGAGGCCTGCCTGACGGCGTGCAAGCGCGTCGTCGAGAAGAACAGGCAGCGACGGTTGCAGGATGACCAGGGGCGGCCGGCGTTCAACGTTTCGTTCTACGCCCTCAACAAGAAGGGGGAGCACGCCAGCGCCTCCATATGGGACCAGAAGCAGTATGCCGTCCACGACGGCACCGTGGCACGGCTCCTCCCGGGTGCCTACCTGTACAAGAAATGATGGCGCGCCCAGTTCTATTGACTTTTCCTCGGTACATTTGTATGCTGAAAAGCAGAGCATCATAAGTACGAAATTTCTCCACAGTCCGGAACTGAATGAGCCTTTTGGTACGATGTTGTGTTCTTCTCCTTCTCATCTCCCTCTCCCTGAGCGCGCGCGGCCAGCAGTTCAGGGTCGATACGCTTGCCCGGGGGCCCGCGATACAGCTCCCGTCTGCCATCGCGTTGATTCCGGGATCGGATGACAGGTTCTTCTTCGCCGAGCGAAGCAGCGGACGGGTGCGTCTGTACGACGGTTCAGTCCGCCCCG
>Ga0182017_10001968_pt1 | contig 15792 bp, 8 predicted proteins | sample 712E3DmetaG_FD_120492 | JGI IMG/M metagenome (GOLD analysis project Ga0182017, IMG submission 120492) | Permafrost microbial communities from Stordalen Mire, Sweden - 712E3D metaG | ecosystem: Environmental > Terrestrial > Soil > Wetlands > Permafrost | place: Sweden: Stordalen | collected... | reverse complement strand
TTTCTTAATCCAGCAATTTTTTTATACTTTGCCAAACCTATGTAAAATAAGCACTATGAGAAAATTATTTTCAATTATTCCATTGTTAACACTACTATTGTTAACATTCAATATTACTGCGCAGCAACAATCAGCTGGCTTCCCTTTCCGGAATACCAGTCTTTCGACAGAAGAAAGAGTCAATGACCTGATTTCAAGAATGACTCTCCAGGAAAAGGCCGATCAGCTTTTATATACAGCTCCGGCAATAACGAGGCTTGGCGTTCCGGCATATACCTGGTGGAATGAGGCTTTGCATGGTGTTGCACGAGCAGGATATGCAACAGTGTTTCCACAAGCAATTACTATCGCAAACTCATGGGATGAAACTCTCATGTTAAGTGTTGCAAATGCCATATCAGATGAAGCCAGGGCAAAATATCATGAGTTCCAGAGAAGAGGTAAAACAGGTATATACCAGGGACTTACCTTCTGGTCGCCCAATATCAATATTTTTCGTGATCCAAGGTGGGGCAGAGGACATGAGACCTATGGAGAGGATCCTTATCTTACAGGCAGGATGGGTTATCAATTCGTCAGAGGGATGCAGGGTGATGATCCGAAATACCTGAAAACAGTTGCAACGGCAAAACATTTTGCTGTTCATTCAGGACCTGAACCGTTAAGACATCAGTTCAATGCAAAGGTCAGTGAAGTGGATCTAAGGGAGACATATCTTCCTGCATTCCGAACACTTGTTGTTGATGCTGGAGTATATTCTGTTATGGGAGCTTACAATATGTTCAGGGATTTTCCATGTTGTGCCAATCCAATATTGTATGGTATACTTCGTAATGAATGGGGATTTAAAGGATATATTGTATCAGACTGCTGGGCAGTTTCCGATTTCTATAAATTCACTCATTTTGCAAAAGATGCCGCCGAAGCAGCAGCAGATGCTGTGAAAGCAGGAACAGATCTGGAATGCGGGGTTGATTATAAAAACCTTGTAGAAGCTGTCAACAGAGGACTTCTTACTGAAGCTGACATTAATATTGCTGTTAAAAGAGTCTTCACTGCAAGATTCAAACTTGGGATGTTCGATCCTGATGCAATTGTACCCTATTCACAGATTCCCTTCTTTGTTAATTGCTCCGATTACAATAATTCACTTTCAAGGGAAGCTGCTCAAAAATCTATTGTGCTTCTTAAGAACGCCAACAATATCCTTCCTCTTAAGAAGAATCTGAAAACAATTGCCGTGATTGGTCCCAATGCTGATAATTTTGAAGCACTTATAGGTAACTATAACGGCATCCCCAAAGACCCTGTCACTGTTCTCAGAGGTATAAAGACCAAGGTCGAACCCGATACAAAAATCCTCTATGCTGAGGGAAGCGATCTTGCTGAAGGAGTTCATAATCTTACACCTATACCGTCCCGCTATCTTTTAACTGAAGATGGAAGACAGGGGGCATTTGGGGAATATTTTAACAGTACTGAAATGAGCGGCAAACCTTTATTTACAAGAGTGGATGATAATATAGATTTTTACTGGGAGCATCTTTCACCACGTCAGGATATGCCAGATGATAATTTTGGTATTAAATGGACAACATGGCTTGTGCCTCCGGAAAGCGGAACATATTATATTGGAAGCTGGGGCTCATCTGGTTATGATATTGTACTCGAAGGCAAAAAAATTATTTCTGAAAGGAATGAACATTCTGCGTTTCATAAAGAATATCAGGTTGATTTTCAGGCAGGTAAGAAGTACAAAGTTGAGGTTTATTATCGCAATTATTCAGGAGATGCCGACATCAAGCTTCTCTGGGCAAGACCGCGGGTTGGTCTGGTAGATAAAGCATTAGCTGCTGCAAAAGATGCTGATGCAGTAATTCTCGTTCTAGGTCTGTCGCAACGTCTGGAAGGAGAAGAGATGCCTATAAAGCTGGAGGGTTTTAGTGGCGGAGACCGCACTAATCTTAATCTTCCGGCGGTTCAGGAGCAACTACTTAATGCAATTGCAGCAACAGGTAAACCGGTTATCGTTGTTCTGAACAGCGGTGGCGCTTTATCCATTAACAACGCTCAGGAAAAGGCTGCAGCAATAATTCTTGCAGGTTATGGTGGTCAGCAGGGAGGGAATGCAGTTGCTGATGTGCTCTTTGGTGATTATAATCCTGCAGGAAGACTTCCGGTTACTTACTATAAATCAATTGATCAGATTCCCGCTTTTGAAAATTATGATATGACCGGAAAAACATACAGGTTTTTTACTAAAGAGCCACTCTTTCCTTTCGGCTATGGGTTGAGCTATACATCATTCACTTATAGTAATTTATCTATTCCGGAAAAAGCTATTGCAGGTGATAAAGTTAAAGTCAGGATAACTGTCACTAATTCAGGAAAAGTTGATGGAGACGAGGTTGTTGAGCTTTACCTCACTGATGAAAAAGCTTCGACACCAAGACCAATCCGTCAGCTTGAAGGTTTTAAAAGGATCAATCTGAAGCCAGGAGAAAGCAAGAATGTTGAATTTGTTCTGGAGGCAAGGCAATTCTCAATAATAAATAATAAAGAGAAACGTGTTATTGAACCAGGGTATTTTACAATTTCTGTCGGAGGGAAACAACCAGGATTCAAAGGTTATCTCGATCCTCTGTCAACGCAGGTGCTGATTGGAAGGATCAGATTTACAGGGAAAGAGGTTCCGTTTTCAAACTAATATAATCAATAAAAAAATCGAGGCTGTTGAAAAAGTCCTTTTTAACCGCAGAGTTAGCAAAGTAGGCGCAAAGTACGCAAAGTTAAATCAATGTTCTTCAGTTCTTTGCGATCTTTGCGAAAACCTTGGCGGCCTATGCGATTTAAGGATTTCGACTTTTTCGACAACCCCGAACCTTAGGAGTTTGTGAGCAAGTTTATTTCTTTATAAACCTGAATACCTTTACTGAATGAGGAATCAGGTCAATGTATATTGCCGGTTCTTTTAAAGTCAAATCTTTGTGGTCCCATAAATCTCTAACCCTGTAATCTTCTAATTTAAGCGAGGTTGAACCTGAGCGCCTGCCTGAACTGACCTGGGAAAGCAAAGCAAAGTCAACAAGTACAGTTTTTTTCTCATCGCTCTTGTTCAAAAGGCAAACAGCTTTTTCATTACCTCCTAATGGTTTTATCCAGATCTGATAATCACCATTATCCCTGTAACAGGTGGCTTGTCTTCCCAATGTATCCTGATCCAATGCAATTATCTCTTTGTTCGTAAGAATGGCTTTGTTTTCGGGAGTCATAGTCTGAAGATCATTTCCGGCCATTAACGGTGCTGCCAGCATACACCAGAGTGTAAAATGAGTTTTATACTCTTCGGTAGTCATGCGCCCGTTACCTACTTCAAGCATATCCGGATCATTCCAGTGACCCGGACCAGCATATTTTGCCAGATCTTTTTGCTGTGAAAAAATATTTATCATGCTGTTCCATGAATCACTTATATCGCCTGTCGTACGCCATAGATTACCGATAGGGCCAGCCCATTCCCATGGTTTATTTGAACCCCATTCACAAAGACTGAACACAATTGGTCTGCCTGCTGCGTAAAGGGCATCTCGCATATTTGTGTATGATGATTTAGCATCCTGTGAACTGGTATTACACCAGTCTTCCTTGAGATAATCTACTCCCCACTTTGCATAAGTACGAGCGTCCTGGTACTCATGACCAAGCGCTCCCGGGCGACCTGCACAGGTTTTTGTCCCGGCACAGGAATAAATACCAAACTTCAGACCTTTGGAATGAATGTAATCAGCAAGAGCTTTAATTCCATTTGGAAATCGTTCCTTATCGGCAACAATTTCTCCATTTTCATCTCGGGAAACCTGCCAGCAGTCGTCAATTACAATAAACTCGAAACCTGCATCCTTCATCCCGCTGGTAACCATTGCGTCTGCCATTCCCATAATAAGGCTTTCTCTTATATTGCAACCATATTTATTCCAGCTATTCCATCCCATTGGAGGTGTTTTGGCAAGCTGGTCAAACTTTTGGGCGGGGAGAATTAAAAAGAAAAAAGTAAATGGAATAAGAAAAAATAATTTTTTCATGGATTCAGTTTTTATATTACTATTGATAATAAATCGGATACTATTCAAGATAGATGATAATAAGATCAAAACAAAGATATCTACTTCTTTTACTATGTCAAAATTATTAATCCAATCAATTAAAGTATTTTTGGATTCTCTAATGGCTAACTTTTTTCAGGAATATATTCATATGATATCGACGCGTTTCCAGGAAACAATATCTTGTGAATATTTAGCTTATTCTTTACGTTTATGATAATTTTACGGCAATTAAATAACTTCAGGATGAAAGCAACACTTCTTAACTCTTTTCTGGCTGGTACATTTCTGATATTGACTTCCTGTAAAAACCAGTCTTCAGAATTCAAAACAATTAATGCAGATGTTCTCAGAGACAAGATTGCAGGAGGATGGGCCGGCAAGATGATCGGTGTAACATACGGAGCGCCAACAGAATTCAGGGCTCAGGGTAAAATCTTTACAGATTCAATAAAATGGAAACCATCAGACGTTAAGGGAAGCATGTGGCAGGATGATGTTTATGTACAGCTGACTTTTATGATGACAATGGACAAATATGGTAGCAATGCTCCGGCAAAAACATTCCAGGAGATGTTCGCCAAAGCCGGCTATCCGCTTTGGCATGCAAATGTTCAGTCAAGAAAAAATTATTATGACTCTATTTTCGCACCTGAATCAGGCAGACCCGAAAACAATTTTCATGCCGACGATATCGATTTCCAGATTGAAGCTGATTATATCGGATTTATGTCACCCGGGATGCCCCGTACTGCGGCAAAATTAGCAGAAAAGGTAGGGCATATAATGAATTATGGTGATGGCGTTTATGGAGGTATTTTTATTGGAGCTCTCTATTCGCAGGCATTTTTCAGAAACGATATTCCAGGTATAATTGATTTTGCACTGAAATCAATACCGGCTGAAAGCGACTACTACAAAATTGTAAAAGATGTTATAAAACTTCATCAGCATTATCCGACCGACTGGCAGTCCGCCTGGAAGGAACTGGAAGCCAAATGGGATAATGTCGATATCTGTGGCGCTGGATCATCCTTTAATATAGATGCAAAATTCAATGGAGCTTTTGTTGTCATGGGTCTGCTGTATGGTGACGGAGATCCGCTTAAAACAATGGAGATAACAACAAGATGCGGCCAGGATTCAGACTGTAACCCTTCGAATGCAATGGCAGTTCTTGGAGTTTTAAATGGCTTCAAAAAGCTACCGGTCAGTCTTACCAAGGGGGTTCTTGAATATAAGGATTCTGTTTTTATAAATACAAATTACTCTTTTAGCAAAGCTGTAGAAAATACATATAATTATGCATTAGGTCTTATAAAAAAAGATTCAGGAATTGTCACAGGTAAGAACATAAAGATTAAAACTCAGGAACCTCTCGCTCCTGCATTAGAGGTATCCTTCCCAGATGTTGTTTTCGACCAAAAAGTCACAATATTCGAAAAAGATCCATGGAAATTCAAGGGCAAATGGGAGACCTATACCAGGAAGTCAAGGACGGGCAATGAAGTTACAAAATTATCTCAATGTGCTCAGAAGAAAGGCGATAACGCAGAATTTTCATTTACCGGCACAGGAGTTTCTTTAACAGGAACCTGGAATAAAGAGGGCGGTAAAGCCGACATATACATTGACAATAAATTTGATCGTACTATTGATACGTATTTCAATTATAATAATCAGCAGTACGGGACCACAAGTATCTGGCACAAATTTAATCTCACCCCCGGCACCCACAAAGTCAGGGTTGAGGTCAAAGGTGAAAAGAGGGCTGAATCTGAAGGGACAAAGATCAATCTGATAGATGCTTTGATCTTTATCACAGCGCCGAAGAAAAATGAAACCTTTAAATTCTCATTTGAATAAAAATGACTAATCGCAAATCCGAAATCTCAAAGACGCAATCCGAAATCACTCTAATATATGCAGACTGAAGATAATCTCCTGAAAAAGCGAGTAAATCTTTTCGACGGTGTATCAATGGTAGCCGGTGGAATGATAGGTTCTGGTATTTTCATTGTAAGTGCAGATATTGCCAGGAGTGTTGGTTCTCCGGGATGGCTAATGGTGGTCTGGCTTATTACAGGTATAATTACAATTATAGGCGCTTTGAGCTACGGGGAGCTGGCAGCAATGATGCCAAGCGTTGGAGGCCAGTATGTTTATCTTCGCGAATCATATCACCCGCTCATCGGATTCCTGTTTGGATGGACTACTTTCCTTGTTATTCAATGTGGTTCTATAGCGGCAGTTTCCGTTGGATTTGCAAAATTCAGCGGGGTATTGTTCCCATGGATCTCAGAAAATAATATTCTATTGCAGATCGGTGCCCTGAAGGTAAATTCAACACAGCTTGTCGGAATGATCCTGATAGTGTTTCTTACCTGGCTGAACACAAGAGGTATCGTAACCGGGAAAATAGTGCTTAATATCTTCTCCTCAACAAAAGTAATTGCTCTGCTGGGATTCATAATTATAGGTCTGGTTGTAACAAAGGGACTTAGTTCTTTTGAGGTAAATAAAGCGGTTTTCTGGCAGGCAAGTAAAATCGGGGATGCCAACCAGCCAATTCCAATTGCCGGATTTGCATTAATTGCGGCTCTGGGCACAGCCCTAGTGGGCTCTCTTTTTGCGGCTGATGCATGGTATAACATAACTTATATTTCAGGTGAAGTAATTAATCCAAAACGGACAGTGCCCTTAAGCCTGTTATTTGGCACTTTGATAGTATCAGCATTATATCTTATTGCTAATTTTGTCTACATCAGGATCTTGCCGCTTCATGGCTCACCCGACGGTACAAATGTATTAGCCAGAGGTATTCAATTTGCAGCAGACGACAGGGTTGCCACTTCAGTAATGAGTGTAATAATAGGAGATTACGCTGCTATAATAATGGCGGTATTTATTATGATCAGTACTTTCGGATGCAGTCATATTATGGTTCTTGCAGCACCCAGGATATATTATGCAATGGCAAAGGATGGTCTGTTTTTCAAAAAGGTAGGCAGCCTGAATAAAAAAGGTGTGCCTGCTTTTGCCCTTATTATTCAGGGTATATGGTCAATACTCCTTTGCTTATCAGGAACATATAACAACCTGCTTGATTATGTAATATTTGCTGTTTTGCTATTCTTTACATTGACCATCCTGGCAATCTTTATTCTTAGGAAGAAAAGACCTGATATTGAAAGACCCTATAAAGCATTCGGTTATCCGATTATACCAGCTATATATATTCTGACAACAATTACCATAATGGTTATTCTTCTCATCTACAAACCGGATTACACTTTCCCGGGGTTGTTAATAGTTCTTTTAGGAATTCCTGTATTCTTCCTTTGGAAAAAATATAATAGGAACGGGAATGAAATACAAAAATCAGATCTGGATTTTTAATTGTTTAATAATAAGTTTTCAGCATAAAGCGTTAAGTGTTTTACTTTAGAATTATTACACATTCAATTGAAAGGACTAGCTTTAAAATCAACAATAATATTATTATGTCTTTCACAGTCAGGCATATTTGGTCAGAACTGGGATATCAATCTGTTAAAACATATTAATCTGGATCGAAACAAATCACTCGATGGTGCTTTCCGTTTTGTGACCAATTCTGCCGGACCTGTTGCTTTTGGAGTGCCTGTGATAATCTGCGGAACCGGATTTATTAAACATGATTCTCTTATTGTCAGAAATTCTTTGAATATAGGTTCTGCTTTAGTTGTAACCGTGATTATTACCACTGTAGCTAAATATACAGTAAACCGGACAAGACCTTTTATAAAATACCCATATATTGAAAAAGAGGCAGCTGGGGGAAGCCCGTCATTTCCCTCAGGGCATACGTCTGAAGCTTTCGCACTTGCAACTTCAATAAGTCTCACTTATCCGAAATGGTATGTTATTGCTCCTTCTTTTATATGGGCCGGAGCCGTCGGGTATTCCAGGATGGATCTTGGGGTACATTATCCGTCCGATGTTCTGGCCGGCGCCGTATTAGGAGCTGGTTGTGCCTGGCTTACTAACAAGGTAAATAAAAAGCTAAACTCAAAGTAAAATATGTTACCGGCAAGATTTCAGGAGAGAATAAAAGAGCAAAAATACATTGACGCCTTACAACTTGAGGAAGCATTAAACAGACCATCTCCTGTAAGTATAAGAATCAACCCGGAAAAATGGAAAGGAGCTCCCACAAATTCAGATCGTGTCCCATGGTCAGATTGGGGATATTACCTGGATACCAGACCTTTATTTACATTTGATCCACTTTTTCATTCGGGATGCTATTACCCACAGGAAGCCTCCGGGATGTTTCTGGAACAGGCATATAAACAGTTAGTTACAGACTCGCATGGTGTCAGGGTTCTGGATCTCTGTGGTTCCCCCGGGGGAAAGAGTACTCATCTTTCATCCTTGATAAGCGATAATGGATTTCTTGTTGCAAACGAGGTAATTAAATCAAGGGCAGGAATCCTTGCGGAGAACATTACAAAATGGGGTATCGGTAATACTTTAGTTACTAATAATGACCCTATGGCTTTTCGCAGACTTAATAATTATTTCGATTTGATCTTAGCTGATGCTCCGTGTTCAGGAGAAGGCATGTTCAGTGACCTGACTATCAGAAGCGAGTGGTCTCCGGAAAACGCAGCATTATGTGCAGAAAGACAAAGAAGAATAATTATGGACATTTGGCCTTCGTTAAAAGAAAATGGCATTCTGATTTACAGCACATGCACTTTTAATCCGGCTGAAAATGAAGAGAATATTAAATGGATAGTTCAAAATACCGGAGCGTCTTCACTTTCTCTCGATATTTCAAAATTTAATGGTATTCAGGAAATCAGCTACAAAGACATTATAGGTTATGGATTCTACCCGGGAAGAATAAGAGGAGAGGGGCTGTTTATTTCAGTTTTCAGAAAGCCGGATGAATCACCAGGAAAAACAAAACATCTGTTCATAAAGAATGATAACCAATTGACGAGGAATGATTCAAAGATTACTGAAAAACTAATAAGCACTTCCCTGACTAACCTGTACCGTCATGACGACATTGTTTATGATTTATCACTTCCAGTCGAAGAATATATTTTGTTAAAAAACTATCTCAGGATTATCAAAGGGGGTACCGCTCTTTATAAAATCCGGAAAGATGATTTTACACCCTTGCACGAACTTGGAATCTTTTGTAAGATGAAGAAAAATGCTTTCCCCTCTGTTGAAATTGATTTTTCTCAGGCAATCTCCTTCCTGAAAAAGGAAAATATTGAACTTAAAAATGCTTCCAAAGGTTGGACCTTGCTTAAATACAGGGGAATAAATCTGGGTTTTGTCAAGAATATCGGGAAAAGAGTCAATAATTACTTCCCTACTGGCTGGCGAATAAGAATGAATGTGCCGGAAGATATACAAAAGAGACAGATTGATTGGAATTTAACAGATTGATCAACGAAGCCTCTTGTTATTCACATTTGAAATCTGACTTTAATTTTAATTAAAAAACTATTAATAGGATAGAATTATTGGTATCTTTTAGTTTATTTTGATGGAAAATAATTGGTTTCGGAACGAATTAATTAAATCAAATAAAAGACAGCTTATGAAATCCGATATTGAAATTGCTCAGGCAGCAAAGATCAAACCAATAGCTGAAATAGCAAATATAATTGGAGTATCTCAGGATGATCTGGAACTGTATGGCAAGTATAAAGCAAAAATTCCTCTTCAATATATTAATGAAGATCGCATAAAAAATGCCAAACTCATTCTTGTCACAGCAATAACTCCGACACCCGCCGGTGAAGGAAAAACAACCACTTCTATCGGGCTTGCCCAGGCACTAAATAAGATTGGGAAGAAAACGACAGTTGTTTTGCGCGAGCCATCTCTCGGACCGGTCTTTGGTATAAAGGGGGGAGCTGCAGGTGGTGGTTATTCCCAGGTCATCCCGATGGAAGATATTAATTTGCATTTTACGGGAGATGTTTCAGCAGTTGAAAAGGCACACAATCTTCTTGCAGCCCTCATTGACAATAATATTCAGCTGAAGGAGGGGAGCCTTGGAATTGATCCACGGACAATCGAATGGAAGAGGGTGATGGATATGAATGAAAGGTCACTAAGGGATATTGTTATTGGTCTTGGCGGTACAACGGAAGGAGTGCCACGTCAATCAGGTTTCAATATTACCGCTGCATCGGAAGTTATGGCGATACTCTGTGTTGCAAAGAATCTTACTGATCTGAAAGAAAGATTCGGAAATATTTTTATAGGATATACATTTAACGATAAGCCTGTTTTTGCCAGGGATCTGAAAGCACAGGGCGCAATGGCAGTTCTGATGAAGGAAGCCATCAAACCTAATCTGGTTCAGACACTTGAAGGCACTCCTGCTATAATACATGGAGGCCCCTTTGCTAATATTGCACAGGGAACCAATTCTATTATTGCAACAAAAACCGGTCTTTCATTAAGCGATTATGTAGTTACTGAAGCCGGTTTTGCAAGTGAACTCGGCGCCGAAAAATTCTTTGACATAAAATCTCAGTTTGGCAATCTTCATGCTGATGCAGTGGTAATTGTTGCAACTATCAGGGCTTTGAAATACCATGGAGGATCAAAGCTGACAGCTCTTCAGTCAGAGGACCATGATACACTTCAAAAGGGATTCGCAAACCTTGATAAGCACATTGAAAATATGAAGTTGTTCGGCTTCATCCCTGTAATTGCAGTTAACAGGTTTGACTCTGATTCTCTGGCAGAAATTGAACTTTTGGTGAAACATTGTGAATCTCAAAAAGTGCCTGTTGCAATAAATGAATCATGGGCCAAAGGAGGTCAAGGCGCTGTTGATCTGGCTAATAAAGTACTGGAATCGGTGAACTCCGGAACTAATCGTTTCAAGCCATTATATGAATTATCCTGGCCGTTTGAGAAGAAGATTGAAACAATCTGCATAAAGTTATATGGAGCTGACCATGTTGAATATACAATTAAAGCTAAGAATCAACTTGATAAAATAACAAAACTTGGGCTGGGACATCTTGCTGTTTGTATTGCAAAAACGCAGAAATCACTTTCGGATGATCCGAATATGAGAGGTAGACCGGAAGGCTTTACTGTTAAGATAAGAGAAGTTGAACTATCATCAGGTGCGGGATTTATTGTGCCGATAGCCGGTACAATTATGCGTATGCCCGGTCTTCCCAATATGCCTGCTGCTGAAAAGATAGATATCGATTCAAACGGGAATATTACAGGACTTTTTTGAAGTAGTCAGATTTATAAATAATGACACTAAAAGCGGAAAATATTTCCGGTGTAATTCTTGCTGGAGGCGAAAACAAAAGGTTTGACGGAATCAATAAATCGAATCTGATCATCGGAGGCTCATCAATAATTTCGAGGATCGTAAATATAATTTCTGATATTTTCCCCGAAATTATTATTGTGACTAATACTCCTGAAGAATTTCATGCTTTTAACAACTACAAAATTGTTCGCGATCTGTTTTTAAAAGTTGGCCCCCTTGGTGGCATTCACTCAGCAATTAAAGCCTCTTCAAAAGAATCTGTCTTTGTCTTTGCCGGAGATATGCCATTTATTGATAAAGAAATGATATTAAATCAGATAGAATATTTCTCTTTCTGTTCTGCCGATGCTGTGATCCCCAGAGTCAGGGATAATGATGAGCCGTTACATGCAATTTACAGAAATTCAATTCTTTGCTCACTCGACAAATATCTTTCACAAAATAATAAATATGCAACCAGGGATTTTCTTATTAAGATGAATATAGATTACATGACGTTGCCTGAAACTGAGAAAACTAAAAGAGCTTTTACTAACATCAACACTTTTGATGATGTAAAGAAAATTCAATGATATTCCTCTTTTTTTTAACTTTAAGACTGCTTAAAAATATCTCAAAATGAAGAAGTATATTTTCTTATTCATGATTGCTGTGGTTTTTGTATCGGCGTGTAAAAAGTACTCAAAATATGAAGGTGTACCTTTTACTGAAAAAGAGCCCAGAGACTGGGAAAACCCTGAACTGACCGGACTAAACCGTGTAAATCCTCATGCCACGATGATAAGTTATCCGGACGAACAGTCTGCACTGGCATCAGTCAAAGAAAATTCTCCCAATTATATCTCTCTTGATGGGATTTGGAAATTCAGGTTCTCAAAAAACCCTGGTGAGAGGCCGTTCTGGTTCTTCAAAGATGACTATGATACCCGTGACTGGGATGACACAAACGTTCCCTCAAACTGGCAGATGAAAGGCTATGACCGGCCAATCTACTCGAATATTACCTACCCGTTCAAAAAAGACCCTCCGAGGATTCCTCATAATGATAACCCGGTTGGTTCTTATAAGAGGAGCTTTAAGATCCAGTCCGGGTGGAAAGACAAAGAAATATTTCTTCATTTTGGTGCAGTAAGCTCCTTTTTCTATGTCTGGGTAAATGAACAGCTTGTAGGATTCAGCAAGGACAGTAAAACCCCTGCAGAATTCAATATTACCAGATTTATTAAACCAGGGAGCAACTCTCTTTCAGTGGAAGTATACAGATGGAGCGATGGGAGTTATCTTGAAGATCAGGATTTTTGGCGGATGAGCGGGATACAGCGTACTGTTTTCCTGCACGCCAGGCCAAAAGCATATATTGAAGATTTTTTTGTCAAAGGCAACCTGATAAATAATTATAAAGATGGAAATATGAGTGTTGACTTTGTTCTTGGTTCGGCAACCGAGGATAAGAACGAGTATTTCGTCGAGGCAACCCTTTACGATAACGGACAGAAGATAAATAATTTAAAATCACAACCGACCTTGGTCCGAAGGAAAAACCTGCTTATGTCAGGTGCACTTCCTAAGATTAAAAAATGGTCGGCCGAAACCCCTAATCTTTATTCAGTTGTTCTGACCCTCAAAGATACTAATGGGGCAACCCTTGAAAGTGTCAGCTCCAAAATTGGCTTCAGAAGTGTAGAGATAATCAAATCCCGGCTTCTGGTAAATGGTGTTGCTGTTCATCTTAAAGGTGTCAATATGCACGAACACAGCGATGTCAATGGCCATGTGATCGATGAAGCGACCGTGCTTAAAGATATCAAAGTAATGAAGAGTTTCAATATCAACGCGATGAGGACATGTCATTACCCGCAGCAGGAATTATGGTATGAAATGTGTGATAAATATGGTCTTTATCTTATTGATGAAGCTGATATTGAGTCACATGGAATGGGATATGATAAGGATGTAACCCTTGCTGACAAACCCGAATGGCAGGCAGCGCATCTTGATAGGATGGAACGACTGGTGAAGAGGGATAAGAATCATCCATCAGTTATAATCTGGTCGATGGGCAATGAGGCCGGTGACGGCAATAATTTTCTGAGAGGGTATAAATGGATAAAATCGAGAGATAACACCCGTCCGGTTCAGTATGAACGTGCCGAGAAAAGCACAAATACTACTGAACGTCATACCGATATATGGTGTCCGATGTATGCCCCTATAAACGAATTAGAGTCATATGCCAAAGATCCTAAAAGTGACAGACCTTTAATTATGTGCGAATATGCTCATGCAATGGGAAACAGTACCGGCAACCTTCAGGATTACTGGGATGTGATCGAAAAATATCCCATTCTCCAGGGTGGTTTTATTTGGGACTGGGTAGATCAGGGATTATTGAAGACAAATGAGAATGGAGAGAAATACTGGGCATATGGTGGCGATTTTGGTGAAGAAGGAATTACGAGCGACGGCAACTTCAATATTAACGGTCTTGTCTGGCCCGACAGAACTCCACATCCGGGTTTGTATGAAGTCAAAAAAGTTTACCAGTATATTGGATTTGAGCCTGCCGACTTACTTAAAGGTTTGATAAAAATCAAGGACAAGTATGACTTTACCAATCTTTCAGCCTTCAATTTCGACTGGGAGGTTGTATCAGATGGCATTGTTAAACAATCGGGTAAGTTAAAAATTCCTTCCCTTGAACCGAAACAGGAAATTATGGTGACTCTGCCTCTTAATAAAATTACTCCTTTACCAGGGACTGAATATTTCCTGAATATCAGAGCATCCAGATCCGATGAATGGAATTATGTGCCTGAAGATCATGTTTATGCAACTGCACAGTTTAAACTGCCTGTCGATACAAAGCCGGTCATTACCAGGACTGATCCTCTTGCAGTTCTTCAAACCAAAGCGGTTGACAAGAAACTACAGGTCAATGGTTCCGAAATGAAAATTGTCTTCGATCTTGAAAAAGGGACTCTCGAATCCTTTGTTTATAAAGGGAAAGAGCTTATTAAAAAGGGGCCTGAAACTGATTTCTGGAGACCTCCGACAGATAATGATTATGGTAATGACATGGATCAGAGATTGGGCGTCTGGAAAAAAGCGGGAGAGAGGACCGTCATAACTAAAGCCAATATAAGCCAACCTGAAATGAGCAAGGTAGTAGTCTCATTTAAATATAAGGTTATGGGATTGTCAAATGATAAGATTGCTGATTTTTCTTCTGTTTATACAATCCTTGGATCTGCTGATGTACTCGTTACTAACAAGTTCGAAAAAGCCAACGGAAAAGTACCTGAGATCGCGCGGATGGGAATGCAGCTTCAGATTCCTCCTGAGTTCTCGAATCTTAAATGGTATGGCAGGGGACCTCATGAGAACTATGTTGACCGTTGGACTTCTGCAGATGTAGGTCTCTATGAAAGTACAGTTGGTGACCAGTATGTTCCTTACATCAGACCACAGGAAAATGGTTATAAAACTGAAACTCGCTGGCTTATACTTACTAACGATTCCGGTTCCGGGATTCTTGTTTCAGGATGTCCGGTTTTCTGTTTCGCCGCTCTTCATAACGTCCATGACGATTTTGAATCACCAGGGAAATTGTCACAATATCGCAAAGACGCAAAAACCGCTAATACACATACAATTAATGTCAGACCACGTGATTTTGTCAACCTTAATATCGACCTGAACCAGATGGGCATCGGGGGGGACAATTCATGGGGAGCAATGACTCATGATAAATACCGTCTTCTTGCAAACAAATATGAATATTCCTTCAGGATCAGACCCATTGTGAAAGACGATGATGTTCTGAAACTTGCTAAAGAGAAGTTTTAATTGTTGAAGGGATGTTCATAAATATTTAAAACTATTGATGGACAAATAGTTAACTCTCATTAACTTTAAGAAAAAGCCCCGAAAAAGCTCGTTACAGCTAAAAATCGGGGTAATTTCTTAAAAACGTTATGAGAAAAGTACGAAGAATTTACGAAACTACCCAGGAAATTAATTTCATTTCACCACAAAAAGAGTTTTCACTCTACTGGGAATCATTTCAGCAGTCGGATTTGGGAAGAATCTATCAGGCCATACCCTGGCATGAACTTTCTAAGAGTTTAAAGATCAGAGATAAGAGGAAGGGGCCTGTTCGGATATTTAGTCCACAGGGGATGCTTGCCCTGATGTTCTTAAAGTCCTATGTTGGATGTTCGGACCGAAAACTGATCAGTTATCTTAACGGAAATATTGATTTCCAGATGTTTTGTGGTATTTTCCTTGGTCCTGAACGCATTAGTAATTTTAAGATTATCAGCGACATACGCTGTGATCTGTCTAGGTGTTTGGATATCAAAACGCTACAGC
>Ga0182017_10001966_pt1 | contig 15807 bp, 9 predicted proteins | sample 712E3DmetaG_FD_120492 | JGI IMG/M metagenome (GOLD analysis project Ga0182017, IMG submission 120492) | Permafrost microbial communities from Stordalen Mire, Sweden - 712E3D metaG | ecosystem: Environmental > Terrestrial > Soil > Wetlands > Permafrost | place: Sweden: Stordalen | collected... | reverse complement strand
GAAAGCATTTCGCTTTTGGGATAAGTACGAGAAAGGAACAAACATTCGCGCGTGGCTCTTCCGCATTATGAAAAATTCCTATATCAACCGCTATCGGAAAGAAACGCGTGAGCCGGGAATGGTTGACTACGACGATGTCGAAAATTTTTACGATTCCATTCGCGACGATAGCACGAACTCCAACGACCTGCAGAAACATATGTACAGCAATATGTTGAGTGACGAAGTAACCATTGCGCTGCAATCCTTGCCAGAAGATTTTCGCACGGTAGTAATTTTGTGCGACATTGAACAATTGACGTATGAAGAAATTTCAGATTTTCTCAATTGCCCCATTGGCACCGTCCGTTCCCGTTTGCACCGAGGCAGGAAAATGCTGGAAGAAAAGCTCCATAATTATGCAAAAGAACGTGGCATGATCGCGGATGAGACCCTCGATTAATTTTTGTTTTCCGAATTGCCTTTCCGCCAATAGACTATTCTATCGTCGTTCGTATTGCCCAACTCGGGAAATAAAAAAGTCAAATTCCCATGAATAATCGTTGACCGAGTTTTGGTGGTAATGAGGTTTTCAATATTTTCCCGGCAGCAGTTTCTATGTCATAGGGGCTGCGGATATTTTCGTATGTCCATGTGCCGGTATCAAAAATTCCAAAACTCAAATCAGTATTCCGGTCACGCGGCTGTCCGATACTTCCTACATTGATAAGAGAGCGTTCATCACGTGTGATTGCAGAGGCAATGCCATTTGGGGAAAATATCATAGGCATGTGTGTATGTCCAATAAAGCAGAGCGGCTCCGAAAAGCAACGGAAAGCACGTGCAGCAGTGTCTTCATCAAAAATATAATTCCATTCTTCCGGTTCACAAGGTGAGGAATGGACGAAGACCATATCTTTCTTCCGATGAACAAGAGAAAGCGAGCGCAGGTAATCGAGATTTTCTTCGGTAATCTGTTTGCGTGTCCAGAGGATTGCTGAACGGGCGTTATCAGTAAAGTCCTCAGCAGCGGTTAAATCAACGACAGCATCGTCGTGGTTGCCTTTGATGACTGTGTTACAGCGTCGCCGGACGAGGTCGACACACTCATTGGGGTCAGCGCCGTAACCAACGATATCGCCAAGACAAACAATCTCATCAACAGAACGACTGTCGATAATATCAATCGCTTTTGTCAGCGCTTCAAGATTGGAATGAACATCAGAAATGATTGCGATAACCATAATTATTTGTATCTGATTATCCTTTTCTTCAATTAAATCTCTCCGTTCTCAATGTGTAACGGATCCGCTCCTTATTCCACTCTTGTGAATATATGCAAACACAATGTGCTTTGCAATGTTCATTGCACTCTTTCTAAACGCTCTGTATATTGACTGGTAAGGATACAATTCTCTATGACCCTGACAGCCGGTAAAGAAAAAAGATTCATAGCGCTGACCTCAGTATTTGCAGCAGTATTCTTGACTGGCTTCAAGCTTAGCATTGGATTATGGACGAACAGTCTTGGTATTCTTTCCGAAGCAGCGCACTCCGGTCTTGATCTTCTTGCCGCGCTTATTACCTTGTTCGCAGTTTCATTTGCCGACCGTCCCGCCGACGAAGACCATCCGTATGGTCATGGGAAGCTAGAAAATATCTCTGCGTTCATAGAAACATTTCTCCTTATCCTTACATGCGCGTGGATTATTTGGGAAGGTGTGAGCCGCCTGCTCGCTCATTCCCACCACGTCGAAACAAACATATGGAGTTTTATTGTGATGGGTGTGGCAATTTTAATTGACTCAAGCCGATCACGAGCGTTGTATAAAGTTGCAAGGAAATACAAAAGTCAGGCACTTGAGGCCGACGCGCTGCATTTTTCCAGCGATGTGTGGTCATCCCTTACAGTGATCGGCGGATTATTTTTTGTGTGGCTTGGATATCCAGAGTTCGATGCCGTTGCCGCCATCGCTGTAGCGCTGCTGGTGCTGTTTGTCAGCTACCGGCTGGGGCGCCGCACTATTGATGCCCTGATGGATCGGGTGCCGCACAGTTTAACGAAAGAAATAGAAAGCGCTATTCAATCAGTGGAAGGCGTGGAAGAACTGCGCAAGGTGCGTATCCGAACTTCCGGCGCGCACATGTTTGTGGATACGATTGTTGCTATCCGCCGGACAATTCCATTTCAAAGTGCTCATTCCATTATGGATAGTATCGAACGAGCCGTGCATGAGAAACATCCCAACGCCGATGTTGTTGTGCACTCGGAACCGTTCGAAGCGAAAGATGAAACCATCATCGATAAAATTCGGATGATTGTGATGGACAAGGGACTGCGCGCACCGCACAACATCGAAGTGCATCTCACCGGCGGAAAATATTTTATCGATTTTGATCTGGAATATGCAGAGGGAAAAAGTTTTACCGAGGCGCACGAAATGACCTCCGAAATAGAACGGCAAATTCAAAGTGCACTTCAATCTGTCGGCAAGGTAACAATTCATATGGAGGAATACCATCCATCCGAGCGTATTCTTGTGAATGTGACAGACGCCGAAATGAATCTGTCTAAGGAAATTCAAGAAGTGACGGAACATCATAAGGATGTTATTGCCTGCATGGATTTAACGTTGCTGAAAGAGGGTCATCAGTACAACGCGACGCTTACATGCCAGATTGAAAGAACAAAAACGCTCGACGAAGTGCACCAGATTATTTCTGACGTGGAGGCGGTACTCTTCCGGCACTTCAAGCAGCTGCGAAGAATTATGATTCATGCGGAGCCGAAGTAAGTATATGAATCGGCACATCTTGCATGAGTAGCGCATTCAAATCTATCCGACGTTTCTCAGAATAATAAACCCGGCACCGACAATAAGCGCACCGCCAATAAGTTTTTGTGCCAGCCGCTCGTCAGAAAATATTTTACCGCCAAAGAATGAAGCATAGAGAATAGAAGTGCGTTTTACTGCTAATACCAATGCGACAGGTGCAAATTTTGTTGCTTCCAGTTGTGTAAAGCGGTACGCAATAGTCAAGAACGCCACCGCAATAATAAACGGAAGCTGTGTCCGTCCTTTTTGTACTGCTCCCTGAAAGGATTGTTTACGGATAAATAAAAGAGTGCCAAACATCGAGCAATAGACAATGTGTTGATAGAAGAGAACTACAAGAGGATCGGTTTTATATCCGCTCACAAGAAGTTTGTCAAATACAGATGAGATTGCAAACAACCCGAGTGCTGCATACATATAATAATGATTTTTTGACCGGACAGCTTCCTTCAAGGGTTGCAAGAGCGTTTGTGCCGGGCGTCTTTCTAAAACATAGGTCCCCGCCATCATCATACCAATTCCCAGCCATTCCCAGTTACGAAGTGATTCTCCAAGAATCAATAGAGCGGCAAGGGCTGTTACCGCCGGCGTCATGCCGAGAATCGGTAAGGCAGTACTGATTTGATTATGTTCTAAGGACATCATGACGAACAGAAATGCAGCTCCACCAAGAATACTTTTGCCGACGATAATCATGAACAGCGATGGAGTGATAGAGGTAATATCAGTTGAGAATGGAATGAACAATGAAAAAAATAATATGAGTGCCGAAACAAGGAATGAAAATTCCAATGCAGTCAGCTGAAATAAAACTTTTTTTTGAATGACGGCCGCAGCAGCCGAAAGCAGCGCAGAACAAGATGCCAATGTGAACCAGAACATTCTACTCGTCCTCTTGAGAATTCATCAAACAGCACATGTTACAGAAAGAAAATAATTTCTGCCGGATTCTTCTTTCAAGAGGCCGCGCAAAGTTGAAAGATGATTTTGATATGCTTTATCCAGCACATTCTGAATTCCAGAATGAAGTGTGAACGAAACCCGGCCAATATTCCATGGAACGCTTGCAACACTGATATCAACAACCGCATAACCGGCGGTTTTTATTTCTCCTGATGCAAGGTTGTTTTGCGATGCTTCACCCGAACAGGCAATACTCATCGTGCCAACCCGCTGGAATGATCCGCTTAATTCCATCTGTCCATTGAATGGTGCGATCTGCGGCAAATCGGCGTGATTGCGCATATCTTGTCCACGAACATATGCAAGCGATGTTTTTAAAACACTCCACGCCGTCAGTTCTATTTCACCAGAAATTTCGTAACCGTACAATCGGGCTTCCCCAATATTTGTATTCATCAAGGCCGGACGTCCTTCGAACGTACCGGGCATAAGTGAGACAAGATTCGTCAGTTGATTCAGGAAAAAATCCGCTTGGCCGTTGAAACCCTCAGCGTGACCTCGGCTTCCCACATTCAGGCAAAAACTTCTTTCGGGCTGGAGATTTGGATTTCCCACTTGAATACTTCCATTACCGAGATCCAAAAATTGATATCGTTCTTCAAGCGATGGAGAACGAAACGCAGTTGCCGCAAGAAACACGAGATCAAGATGTGCATCGACGGCACAGCGCAATCCGGCAGTTGCACTCCATGACTGGTCATGCGCAGAACCGCTGTTCCAAAGAAGTGTTGAATCTGCGGTATTCGTCTGCAACATTCCGGACGTGATAACATATTCAGGATTAAATGTTTTATCATTGCTGACACGAATCCAATCGTATCGTGCTCCTAACGTCATCGTCAAATTATTTGGCAGAATGTTCCACTCGTCCTGCGCATAGATTCCTCCGCTAAAATATTTCGAAGAGGGAATTGGACGTTCTCCGATAATCTTATTAGCAGCTTTAAGATTTTTTTCTCTTCGGCTGTCTAATTCTCGTTCCCATACTTCAGCGCCAACAACAAGAAGATGATCTGTCATCGGAACAATCTTTGATTCCACTTGGGCACTCATCGTTGTGTGGATGGCATGCGGTGTCACTGTTACTGCCGGACTTTGGAGGACTTCAACATTCCGATCGATTTCCTGGCGAGACATTCGAAAAGTGAAAAGAGGGAGTCTTGAAGTCATGTTTGGAATATTGTATTCTAATCCAAAAAGCTCACGGCGGGCAAGCGTGTATCGTACTGCTGCGGTCGCGCCAAAAGCAGAACCTCCGGGAATTCCTGTATCTTCAGCCTGCGAACGCTGATAAGAGAAAAAGAGAGACTGTTCATCAATGGTTTTTATTCCTAAGGAACCGGTTACACTGAAATCATGATACTGTGAGTTAGGTAGAACCCCGTCCGGTGTCATGGTGTTTCCTGCGTTTCGATATCCTCCGCTCATACGCATCGCATATTGTTCGGAGGAGCATTGCATAGATGCAAAATGCGAAATCCCGCGATCGGCACTCGATGCACCGCTTGTCAATTCAGCGTTCACTTGCAATTCGTCCGTGAACGAAGGCCGCTTCGTTACGAGGTGGAGTACACCTCCTAGTGCTCCTGTTCCGAAAAGTACAGACCCGGACGATTTCAGAATTTCAACTCTATCAAGATCTTGTATGTTGATAAGAGAAAGAGCTCCGGCAATATCGTTGGCGGTTTCAATCCTCGTGTTATCAATGAGAGACACAATGTTTGATCGACTCATTCCACGAATGGAAACAGCGGTCTCCCATGTACCATCGCGCACAAGAGCAACACCCGGTACTTTATCAAGTGCATCGGAGATTGTGTTGGGAGAAAATTGAGTGAGGCGGTTACTCATTTCTATATCTACAGGATAGGGTAAATTGCTCATGACAGACGATGTGCGTGTACTTCGAACCACTACTTCGTCCGACTTGAAGAGTATGGGATGCAGAATAATAACAATGCTATCATTTTGACCGAGAGGAAGAACGAAGCTCGGTTCAGCCTTCGCATAGGCAACATGACGCACGGAAAGCGTATATCGTCCGGAAGAAAGGTGTTCATACAAAAAACGACCTTCATCATCGGTATTTTTTCTTTGCCTTATTTCAAGAATCTCAATAATTGCCTTGGCCACCGGTGGATGAGTCACAGCATCGACAACTTTTCCAGTAAGCGAAAATGATTGTGAAAGAGATAGCGAAGAATTCAAAGTAAAAAGAAAGCCATACATACATATTTGCTTAAGATACAGCCGACAGATATTCATATGTGCGCTACTCCAAAAAAAATGCCGGTACACAATGTACCGGCTTGCTCGTATACTACGTATAAATTAAATATTTTTGCTGATTGAAGCAATTGTTTGTATCTCATAGTAACTTCTCAGAGAGTAATATGTATCAACTCGTAAACAATAAATGTAAAGCATGCATACGTTCGCTGTTCTGTTATGATTGTGGGACAAATTTTTTGTCTTAAGAATATACGTTGTATCATATTGACGGACTGTTGAAGTTTGTCAAAAAACAAGACGGTTATTGTTTCATATTTCATCATAAAAAAACGAATTGTTGGTGAAGTGTGCTTCAGTAAATATTTATTTACGACTCTGAACAAAATATTTTACTGTTTGTGTCTTTCTTTTTTATATTATACGTATGCCTTTTGGCATTCAAGAAAGTAAAAGCGACATCATATATTGATAAGCAGCTCGTTCCCTTCGGGGATATTCTTGTTGAACTTGCTCCAGGAAACCGTTTTTCGTTTTTAAAATATTTTAAGCAACACGAAAACGTTACGAGTATAAAAGAAGTTTAGATTTTTCTAACCTTCATTCTCACCAATATCAAATGCGGTAGTCTGCTTGCTGTTGAGACTGCCGTGTACATGACCAGCCACTTCGCTTTCCGAATACCAAGAACAGTAAGTGCTTTTATATCATTTCTAAAAAAATTGCCGGCTTTTTGCCTCAATTCTTATGGAATGAAAGTTGCACAACAAAAGGCACTGTCTTACTATGAAAAAAATAATGAGGAGCAGTTATGGACGGAACACAAACAATGTCGCGGGAATTACAAGAGATCGATACGGTTATTACAAAACATAAAGGTCAACACGGGGAATTGCTAAGCATACTTGAGGAAACACAACTTCTCAACGCTGAAAAATTTCTTTCCGAGGAAGCTCTTAACCATGTTGCATTTCGAACCGGCATTCCGCTTTCCCGGGTATACAACGTTGTCACTTTCTTTTCATTCTTTAACCTCAAACCTCAGGGGAAACATACGCTTACTGTTTGCAGGGGTACCGCCTGCCACACAAAAGGTTCAAAAGCTTTGCTTGATGACTTGGGGTTAATGCTGGGGTGCAGCAAAGCGTTAGAAGAAGGAGAACCATTTTTTACAACACCGGACAATCAGTTTACGGTTTCCACGGTAGCTTGTTTCGGCCAGTGTGCACTTGCACCAGTCGTTGCGATTGACGGGGTCATTCACAGCAATGTGACAACTTCAAAACTCCAAAAGCTCCTCGGAAAAATTTCTAAGGGGAGAAAAAAATCATGAAGATACAAGATGCTTCCAAATTGGAGAAAATCAGGCAGCAGGGTCTTGCAAAGTTCCTTCCCGATGTTCCGAAAATTTCAGTAGGTATGGGAACATGCGGCCTTGGGAACGGCGCAAAAGAAGTGTACGAAAGTTTGCAAAAAGTTATTAAAGCAAAAAAAGCGAAAATTGAGCTTACACCGGTAGGATGCTTCGGATTTTGCGCCGAAGAGACCCTGGTAAATTGTTATGTGCCGGGACAGCCTCTTGTCATTCTTCATAAAGTGACCCCGAAGGATGCAGAGAGCATTGTGAACGGTCTTTGCAGGGGTATGATACCTTTGAAGAAGGCACTTTGCCGTATTGAAAAGTGGAATTTTTATACATCAAGAATAGAATTTGGAACCGGACTAAGCAGCGTTCCTCTCTGGAATGAAATTCCATTCTTCAAAGGGCAGAAAAAGATTGTCCTTCGTGATTCCGGATTGATTAATCCTGAAGATATCGAAGAGTATATCGCTGTTGGCGGTTATAGCGCTTTGATGAAGACATTAACTCAGATGACGCCTGATTCAGCTCTCGATGAGATCAAAAAATCAAAACTGCGCGGACGCGGTGGAGCTGGCTTCCCAACGGCTATCAAATGGGAAATGATGAAGAAAGTTGAAACGGATAAAAAATATATTATCTGTAATGCTGATGAAGGCGATCCCGGTGCCTACATGAATCGAAATGAAATTGAAAGTGACCCTCACGCACTTATCGAAGGAATGTTGATTGGTGCATATGTGATGGGTGCTTCTGAAGGAGTGATGTATGTAAGAGCCGAGTACCCGCTTGCTGTTGAACGATTTAAAAAAGCAGTTGAGGCGGCAAAAGAATATGGTATTCTTGGCAAAAATATTTTTGGATCCTCATTTAGTTTTGACATGTCCTATGTAGAAGGAGCAGGTGCATTCGTTTGCGGTGAGGAAACTGCACTTATTGCTTCCATTGAAGGCAGAGCCGGCAGACCACTGCCGCGCCCCCCGTATCCAGCACAAAAAGGATTATGGGGTAAACCGACCAATATTAATAATGTGGAAACATGGATTAATATTCCTCTCATTATAACGATTGGCGGAGATGAGTTCGCAAAGTTTGGGACACAAACCAGTACCGGCACAAAGGTTTTTTCGCTTGTCGGAAAAATAAAGAACACCGGCCTCGTTGAATTGCCGCTCGGCACACCGCTGGAAAACATCATTTATCAGATGGGTGAAGGCACGGGAAACAAAAAGAAAATCCGTGCAGTTCAAACCGGAGGCCCGTCGGGCGGATGCATTCCCGTAGAACATTTTAACACTCCGGTCGATTACGAATCTCTTACAAAGCTGGGTACTATCATGGGCTCCGGCGGTATGGTCGTCATGGACCAGGATAATTGTATGGTGGATGTTGCACGGTACTTCGTTGAAGTGACCTATGCAGAATCATGCGGTAAATGTACACCATGCCGCGAAGGGCTTGCACAAGCACTTGCCATCCTTAATAAAATTACGCGTGGCGATGCAACCATGCTGGATTTGGACACACTTGAGCGATTAGCATATGTGATCAGGGATTCTGCGCTTTGTGGATTAGGGCAAACAAGTTCGAATCCAGTATTGAGTACGTTAAGATATTTTCGTGACGAGTACGAGAAACACATTATCCAGAAACGGTGTAAGGCAGGTGTCTGTGAGAGCTTATTTATGGCGCTTTGTGAAAATAGCTGCCCGATGCACATGAACATTCCTGGGTATCTTCAACTGTTGAAAGAAGGACGGATCGAAGAAGCATTTGAACTCACGTTGCGTGATAATCCGCTGCCGGGGACAGTCGGAAGAATTTGTTACTTCCATTGCCAGATGCGCTGCCGCAGAGATATGGTGGATGATCCGGTCTCTCAAGGCGATATTCATCGCTATCTTGCCGATACGATGTACAAAATGGGTAAGGAGCGGGAAATTTATCAGCGGTTGATAAAAGAAAAACTGTCACCTACAGGAAAGAAAATTGCAATTATTGGTGCTGGACCCGCCGGCTTGACAGCAGCGTATTTTCTCGTACGTCTTGGTCATAACGTTACAGTATACGATAATCATGCGAAAGCGGGTGGAATTCTGCAATATGGAATTCCCGCATACCGTCTGCCAAAAGATGGTCTCAATAAGGAACTTGAACTCTTTAAAAAACTTGGTGTGAAGTTTGTCTTCAACACACGTATCGGCAAAGAACTTTCTTTCAAAAACCTGCAAAAGCAGAACGATGCTGTGTTCCTTGCTATCGGTGCTCAAAAAGATATTGAGCTTGACATTCCAGGCAGGCATTTCACTGGAATTATTCAAGGGTATGAATTTCTTGAAGAATTTGCGAGCGGAAAGAAACTTCACCTTGGGAAAAAAGTGGTTGTGGTTGGCGCTGGAAATGTGGCAATCGACGCAGCACGTTCATGCCTGCGGCTAGGTGCCGATGTAACGATCGTCTATCGCCGCGACAAAGACGAAATGCCGGCGAATGTGCATGAAATAAAAGATGCCATAGACGAAAATATCCGATTTATGTATTTATCTGCGCCTCATCGAGTGATTGGCGACATCAAAGGAAGGGTCACCGGTCTTGAAATTCATAAAATGAAATTTGACGGTTTCGATAATACTGGAAGAAAGAAACCGGTAGAGACAGGTGAAACTGCAATTGTGGAATGCAATACAATTATTCTTTCCGTTGGCGAGAAAGTTGAATTTGAACCTGCGAAAGAAATTGGCTTGGAACTCCGAAAGAATGGTTCGATCAAAGTGCAGCAGCCAAGCTGCCGCACTAATTTGCCGAAAGTGTATGCCGGAGGCGATGCCGTGACTGGGCCTGCGACGGTTTCAGAAGCAATGGGACTTGCCCGCCAAGCAGCTGAAGCGATCGATATTGATTTAATGAAGGAAAAACGGTTTCACCGGTTATTCAGGGATTTCAAATATAAAGATGAAGTGTTACCTGAACCCGAAGGCGGCAAAAAAATCGACCCGAAAAAACTTCCTGTGAAAGAACGAATTTCAAGCTTCCAGGAAGTCCTTGCCGGGTACTCCGGTGAAGAAGCACTGCATGAAGCTGCACGCTGTCTGCGATGTGATGTCAAATGCCACGAAGAACAGGATAATTGAGAGGATTTCATGGAAACAAAGATGATCAATATTAAAATTAACGGTAACGATTATCAGGCTCCTGATGGTGTGACGATTCTTGATGCCTGCAAACGCACTGGAATCGAAATACCGACGCTCTGTTATCTTGAAGATGTTGCACGAAATTCTTCATGCGGAGTCTGTGTCGTTGAAGTGAAGGGTGCCCGGTCGCTTGTCCGCGCCTGTACATCCTGTGTACACGAAGGAACTGAGATTGTGACAAACTCAGCGCGCATTCGTGATGCGAGAAAAACAAATATTGAATTGATCCTTGCTAATCACCCGAAAGATTGTCTTTCATGTCTGCGCAATCAAAACTGTGAATTGCAGGCAATTGCTTCTGATCTTGGTGTGAAAGAAGATCGATTTGTTCGAACTAAAAAAGAACAATTGTGCGATACAACCTCGCCTTCCATTATCAGAGACCCGAACAAGTGCATCCTGTGCGGAAGATGTATTGCTGTGTGTAGTAATGTTCAAACAGTCTATGCGATCGGCCTCTCCGGACGAGGCATCAAAACGAAGGTTTCCACTTATATGGAAAAAGGGCTCGGGAATGTTGCCTGTACTAATTGCGGTCAGTGCGCATTAGTGTGCCCAACGGGAGCAATCGTTGAACGTGATGATACTGACGAAGTGTTTGAAGAGCTTCTGAATCCGAATAAAGTAGTCATAGTTCAGACTGCCCCGGCGATTCGTGTCGGTATCGGTGAAGCAATGGGAATGGGTCCTGGCGCTCTTGTAACCGGCCAGATGGTTGCCGGTTTACGAAGACTCGGTTTCAACAAAGTTTTCGACACGCAATTTACTGCCGATCTCACGATTATGGAAGAAGGGTATGAACTGATCAATCGCATTACCAAAAAAGGTGTATTGCCGATGATCACATCCTGCTCGCCGGGATGGATTAAATTTGCAGAACATTTCTTCCCCAATTCGCTTGCTCATCTTTCCACATGTAAATCACCGCAGCAGATGTTCGGGTCGATGGCGAAAACATACTATGCAGCGAAGATGGGAATTGACCCGAGGAAAATGGTTGTTGTCTCGATTATGCCATGCACAGCGAAGAAATATGAAGCAAAGCGCCCCGAAATGATGAGCGCATTCGAGCATTGGAAAGATAAAAAAGGATGGTCCAATGACGACGCGTTCTATGATGTTGACTATGTCTTGACGACCAGAGAGCTTGCTCGGATGTTCAAAGAATCCGGAATTCAGTTCTCTCGTCTTCCTGAGGAAGAATTTGATAATCCGCTGGGCGAATCTACAGGTGCGGCAGTGATCTTTGGTGCTACCGGAGGAGTTATGGAGGCTGCTTTAAGAACAGCGTATGAAGTTGTGACAGGAAAGCCGCTGGAGAATATCAATTTAACCGCGGTTCGTGGAATGGAAGGAATAAAAGAAGCGGAAGTTGATATGAACGGCACAAAAGTAAAAGTGGCCGTTGCACATACCCTGAGTAATGCGCGGAAGCTATTGGAGCAGATAGAAAAAGGTGAATCGCCGTACGCTTTCATCGAAGTGATGACATGTCCGGGTGGATGCCTTGGCGGCGGCGGCCAGCCAATTCCTACAACATGGGATATCAGAAAGAAACGGGCGGAATCCATTTATGCAGAGGATGCTCATAAACCACTTCGCAAGTCTCATGAAAATCCTCAGGTTGCAGCATTATACAAAGAGTTCCTGAAGGAGCCGTTAGGGCATGTTTCCCATAATCTTCTCCATACGCATTATGAGAAGCGCGGAATCTTTGTTTGGAAATCAAATGGTGTGGAAAAGAAAAAGAAAGAAGCGGAACACGCGTAACAATTTATGTAGAGACGTTTAATTAAACGTCTCTACAAATTTTACAAATTATCTCCCCTCAAAAGCCGTATTCTTTTCCGGGATTCTTCCACGTAAAGAGAATTCGGAAATTGTGACAGCAATTTTTCGTACGCTTCAATTGCTTGCGTCTTATTGTTCAAAACCGTCTGACAAATTTCAGCGATGTTAAACTGTGCGCGGTCTTTGAGAATACTTAACTGAATCGAGTCAGCAATAAAGTGGAACGCACTTATTGCTTCATGGGGACGCTTCAATAAAACATATAGTTCACCGATCTTCATCATCGCGTCATCCACCAACAATGCTGATGGATACTGTTTAACAATATCGTGAAACTGGAGAAGTGATTCTGAGTATTTACGCTGGCGCATCAGCAAATCGGCTTTGGCAAATTCCGTCAATGCTTGCGGCGCAGAATTGTTGTTTTCCTGAATGAAGTACTGCAGCTGCAGCGCGTCGTTCGCTATGTCTGTCGTAAGATTCATAGTGAAGCGCTTCAGCATTGATAGTGCTGAATCAAACTTCGCCTCAAAGTAATTCAGTTCTGCTAATTTGAATGCCGCTTGGTCCTGATACACTACCAGTGAAATCTTGCTCAACCGATCATATTCTTTCCGCGCCTCTGTAAGATCATTCCGTGCTGTTTGTATCTCACCCATCTTAAGCAAAGCATCGTTGATAATATTTGCTGTTGACGGTACGTCCTTCATTCGCGTGAATGCATGAAGAGCACCATCAAGGTCGAAGAGTTTATCGAATTTTATGACGCCGATGCGATACAATGATTGAGCAGCGAGATCGGGATTCACATGCTCGGCGGCAATCGATTCATACAATTGAATTGTGCTATTGTACGTCGGTTGCGATTCTGAAGATGATGCGGAAGTATCTGTTAGAGCAGCAAGTTCTTCACATGCTCGGGCATATCCGAAACGCGCATATGGAATAAGCGACGAATGTTTGTATTCGTCAATAATTTCTTTGAATGCTTCCGCCGCGCTTTTATAAGCCCGTTCCTGATGAAGCCGCTGGGCAAAGTTGAAGAGTTCGTTGCCATTCGCCTGAGAGAGACGATCGATGATGCGATATTGTTCCAGAGCGTTATCGTACCGTCGTCCTTCCATTAATAACCACGCATACAATCGATGCTGTGCTATATTATCCCGCGAATTTTTCAATTCATTGTTCACCGTCTCGCTTGCAGCACTGAGGCCTTCCGGTTTTGCGGTAAACGCACTGAGACGCGATTGAACAAAGGACAATTGTTCCGGCGCAGCTTTGATCAGACGGAGATATTCTTTTGTTGCAGAAGTATATTGCTGTAGGAGCGCATAAAGATTTCCTAATTCATCTGCAAATGTAACTTCACTTTTACTCATTAAACGACCGTCAAGATACGTACGGATGCATTGATCATACATCCGGTGTTCCAACATTTCGTTAGCGACAACACGATAAAGTTGAGTATTATGAGGATCGAGGGTGATAACTGATTTCCACACCGAATCGGCAGCCTTCTCATTACCGGCGTCATAATAAAGTCCACCGAGCGCCGTCATCTTATTTATATCTCGCGGTTGAAAAACCAGCCATTGGCAAATGACATGTATGGCTTTGTCATACTCTTTGATGTGTGCGTAACTTCGCTGGAGTCCATCGAGGTATAAAAAATTATTTGGTTCTAATGTATTGAGATCTTCGTAGAGAGCCGCTGCACGCTCCCATTCGCCAGCTTCTTCAAATCCCTGTGCCAGACGAAGCTTCGCTAGTGTATCGGTGTTTTGTGCAAAGGAAAAAGTACAAAGCAAAAAATTTAAAATGAATAACAGGGCAATATGTCCGAATACTCTTATCATTTTTTCATTAATAATTTTCTGATTTTGAATTGATCGCTCCGTCAATATACAAAAAGCAATTTCGATTTGCGATAAGAGATCGTGCAAATTGCCTTCCTTGACATGCCTTGCGAATTTGAGTACCTTAAAAGTACAGCATGAGTCAGAATCTAAAGCATATTGCTATCCTTGGCTCGACCGGCTCTATTGGCCGGAACTGTCTTTCGGTTATTCATAATCTAACCGACAGATTCAGTATTGTCTATCTTACAACAAACACGAACATCGAGCTGCTGCAAAACCAAATTGCGCAATTTCACCCGCGCGGTGTTGTCGTGTTAGACGAGATGAAAGCTGCGGCGTTGCAATCAGAAGTTGGTGATTCGGTAGAGGTCCTTGCCGGCCGCGAAGGATTGATGGAAATTGTGCGCAGAGACGATGTCGATCTCGTCATCAATTCAATTGTCGGGTTTGCAGGATTGAAACCCACCATCGAGGCGATTAAACATAGAAAGCACATTGCACTTGCGAACAAAGAAACACTGGTCGTTGCCGGAGAACTTGTTACTTCATTAGTAAGCGAATACGGTGTTCATCTCGTTCCGATCGATAGCGAACACAGCGCTATTCTGCAATGCCTGGCCGGCGAAGATCGGAAGAGCGCGAGCAGGATCATCCTGACGGCCTCCGGCGGACCGCTACTCAATACACCCAAAGAAACATTTGCATCCATTACAGTTGAGCAGGCGCTGAATCATCCTAACTGGAAAATGGGGAACAAAATTACAATTGACTCTGCCACGTTGATGAACAAAGGCTTGGAAGTGATTGAAGCGCGCTGGCTCTTCGGTTTACCGGCAGAACGTATTGATGTTGTGATTCATCCGCAATCTATCATTCATTCAATGGTAGAGTTTGTGGACGGTTCCATAAAAGCTCAACTTGGCGTGCCGGACATGAAGCTTCCGATTCAATACGCATTAACATATCCCGAACGATGTCCGATGAACGGCAGCCGCGTAGATTTTCCAAAACTGCAGTCGATGACATTCTTTACGCCCGACCGAGATAAATTCCGCTGTCTGCAATTGGCATACGACGCAATGGCGTTAGGCGGAACGGCTCCTGCCATTATGAATGCTGCTAATGAAGTTGCAGTGCAGGCCTTTTTAGAAAGGAAAATCCCATTTCACCGAATTCCGGAATTAATCGAACGAGCGCTTGCCAGTCAAGCAAACCACGTTTCACCCGATCTTGAACACACATTTCAAAGTGATTCCAAGACACGGGAATATGTACGAACTTTATTGTAACCTTTACCGTTCAGATAGATACATAAATAGAGAAATATTCATTTGAAACTATGATAATACTAAGCACGATATTCTATTTCATCATCACTATCGGCATACTTGTTTTAGTTCACGAACTGGGACACTTCCTTGCCGCTAAATTTTTTAAAATGCGTGTAGATACCTTCAGCTTGGGTTTTCCGCCGCGTGCGTTTGGTAAAAAAATCGGCGAAACCGATTACTGTATCTCTTGGATTCCCATTGGCGGCTATGTGAAAATTGCCGGTATGATTGACGAAAGTTTCGACACAGAATTCTTGAATAATG
>Ga0182017_10001965_pt1 | contig 15809 bp, 9 predicted proteins | sample 712E3DmetaG_FD_120492 | JGI IMG/M metagenome (GOLD analysis project Ga0182017, IMG submission 120492) | Permafrost microbial communities from Stordalen Mire, Sweden - 712E3D metaG | ecosystem: Environmental > Terrestrial > Soil > Wetlands > Permafrost | place: Sweden: Stordalen | collected... | reverse complement strand
TTGCCTGAGGCGATCCAGGCCAAGTTGCTGCGCGTGCTGGAACAGCACGAGGTCATGCCACTCGGCGAATCGGCCGCGGTGAAGGTCGACGTGCGCATTGTAGCGGCCACGCAGATTCCGCTTGGCCAGCAAGTCGCCGAGCGCAGTTTTCGGGCCGATCTGTGCGCGCGCCTCGACGGGCTGACGGTCCGCCTGCCTTCCCTGCGCGTGCGCAAGCAAGAGATCGCGTATCTGTTTCTGCACCTTCTGCGCGAGCATTCGGGCGGCAACCCGCCCCGGGTCGAGCCACGCCTCGTCGAGCAACTGCTGCTTTACGACTGGCCCTTTAATGTGCGCGAGCTGGACCTGCTGGCGCGTCGACTGCTGGTTCTGCACGGCAGCGAGGGAGGCTTGCGCCGTTCGCACCTGCCGGACCACATGTTGCGCGGGCTGGGAGCCGGGCCGCGCAGTTCCCCCCCTGCGTTTCTGTCACCCGGCACCACGCCCGTGGTGGACACTCCCGTCTTTCCCGCGGGAGAAAACCCGCGCGATCGTCGTGAGCGTGAGCTGGCCGCGCTGCGGGCGGCGCTGCGTGACCACAACGGCAATGTGGCGCATGCCGCTGCAGTGGCGGGAATATCGCGCCAGCGCGCCTATCGGTTGATGGCATCCGTGGGCAGCGAGGACCTGCGCGTGCAGGGCGACGACGTCACGCCCGGCCCGGAGAGGGTGTCGTGACCGAGCCGTACGACTCGACCGGCCCGCGCGCAGGCAAGATAGTCGGGGGGAGATACCGGCGAGTGCCGGAATGCATCAGTTGTTCTGGCGGGGGTTCTAAGTGCCGCTACGACAGATTCCTACGTCGTCCCCGGCGCGCACTTCGGCACAGACGGCGTTTTCCGGGCAGGCAGGACGGCTGACCTGACACCTGCTGCTGCACGTGCCGGTGGTGCTATCGCAGTCGCCGGACCCGCAGTCGGAGTCCATCGCGCAGGAAGCGCCGAGCCCGCCGGTTCCGACCTGCGAGGCCGTGCCCGTTACGCACGAGCCGCTGTAGCGGTTGCAATTGCCGCTCAGACAGTCGGAATCGCGCGTGCAAATGGGGACACAGATTCCGGGCTGACTGCACGCACGTCCGGGCGGGCAGTCGGCCGGCGCCGTACAGCGCGTGAAGCAGTATGGAAAGCCGTCGCTCGAATTGGTGAGGCACACTTCCCCCGCGCCACAGGTGGTTGGATCGCTGGACGTGCAACGCCTAATGCACTCTCCTCCAGGTGCCCCTGATGCGGCTTCCTGCCTGCACGATATGCCATAGCCGGAGCCACAGTCGCTGTCGCACCGGCAAGGTGCAAGGCCGGTGGCGAAACCCGGCTCGATCCGGCACAGTACGTTGCTGGTGTCGATGGCCACGCCCGCGTCCGGGGTACCGGCGCTGGCGGCGTCCACGACCGATGGCGAAACCATGGTTCGGCCGTAGTCGGGGAACAGGTCCGACGGACGCACCAGCACTCCGCGGATCGAACCATTGGGGTCCGTGGCGTTCGGCCCGTTGTCCGTCCACCCGGCCAGGACCGACCCCGAGGTGGGAAGAAGCACCAGGGCGGCTTGCTCCTGATCGCCTTGGAGGTCGGAATTGAGAGCAAAATCCTTTGTGTCGCAAGCACGGTTGTTGAACCGAACGCCGCCGTCCGTGTCGAGAGCGACGGCCCGCAGGTCACCATCGGCCGAGGCAGTCGGCGCCTGGCGCCACGCCGCGAGGAAGCCCCCTTGCTTGAGCGCTGTGGCCGCCAGTCGCGAGTCGAGCACATCGCTTGCCGAGCCGAGCAAGAACGGACCGCCGGCTGGATCGCCGGTGCGAGCCACGAAGCTGCCGGACCCGTCGAGGACACGGCCGTACGCCCGCGTGCCGCCGCCGGAACCCACGGCCAACCAAGTCACGAGGATGTGCTGGCCGTCCCACGCCACGGCCATGCGCCGCCCCTGGGGCACGTCGCCCACGACGAGGTGATCGGCGACCGCGAAGGACTGCTGTTGCCGGAGGTGATCGTCGAAGAGCGCCCCGCTGATCTGCCACGTGTCCGCGCTCGTGTCGGCGCTGGTGACGTTCTCGTACCAGAACAGGGCGACGAGTCCCGGTGCCAGCGTCACGGCCCCAAGATCGACGAGCGCCGCAGCCCCGCGATACACGGGCACTGCCTCGCCCGCAAACGACAGGGCGGTACCGAAAAACTTGGGGCCCAAGGTCGCGTCGCTCACGATCCTGGCGGCCACGGCGGGCGCCGAGCCCGACTCGAACCGCTCGATCCAGGAAACCAGGAAGGTCGCACCGGCGGGATCCGGCGTCAGCCCGGCCGCGTCGGGCGCGACCAGCTCGCTCACCTCGGGACCGGCGGACGCGATGGGGAAAAGGCCGCTGTCGATAAGACATGCTTCACTGTCGATGAACTGCCCCCATAGCGACTGGCGCGAGGTTCCATCAGCGCGGGTTTCATCCTTGCGAATCACGATCAGACCATCGCTGTCAACCGACTGGAAGCCGACGGCAACGGCGTCCGACCATGAGGCGCCCTGCTCGTCATCCCCGATCACCGGGACCAGTTTGTCGTGGGGGACCTGGCCAACCGCTGCCGGATCGCATGCTTTGTCGATGTCGCCACCCTCGGTGATACGCAGGATCCATTGGCTCGCGGGCACGCCGCTGACTGCGACGGCCGGCTGGGCGAACACAAGCAGGCCCCGACCCGTGTGCAGGCCGGTTCCGGCGCGCGGTCCCGGGACACTCTGGGCGCCCGGAAACCATCCGTTGAGCGTGCGCTCGGCTGGCGGCGCAGCCCCGCACACATCGATGCGGTTCCACAAGGTGCAGGCAGAAGTGAACAGGGCCGCAGCGATCAGAAACGAAAAGGGGACCGCGCGCATCAGCCTAGTTGCAAGCCGTTGGATCAGGCAGTGTGCAGCGGCCGGTCACACAGCGGGCAGGGGCCAGACAGAAGATGCCTCCTGCGGCGGTACCACATGCCTCGCCATCGTTCGCGAAGCTGGGACAGGTACCGGTGCTTGGACACGACCAATTCGCCGCACAAGTTACAACCTCGCCGCTTATCGCGCCGCACTGTTCGCCGCTGCCGGCGAGTCTCACGCTGACGCACGTGCTGGTTTTCGAGGCGCACAGGAACCCCTTCCACAGATTGCACCCGACCGAGGGTTCACACGCGGCCCCGACGGTCTCCTCCATGGGCGCGCAGATACCCGCCGGCGTGCAGAAGTAGGTGGTCCTGTCGCATGGCTGGTCAGCGCTGCACGCGTCGCCGGTGGCTCCGGGCACGATGCAGACGTTCTTCGAGTTGCAGATTAGGCCTGACCCGCAGTTTCCGCGCGAGCAGTCGCCGCCCGCCGCAACCAGATCGGCGCAGGTGCCGCAGGCCTGGTCCGTCGTCAGGTAGCAGTTGCCGCTCTTGCACTGGCTGTTGTAGGTGCAGGACGCGCCGCTGTCGCGCGAACCTTGAATCTGGCACGCCGGAATCTGGTCTGTCATGACCTTCGCACAGTCGCCGAAGGCGAACGCGTACTGGCAGAGCGCCTCGCCCGTGAACGTCCGGTCCGTGCCAGGCGCTCCCAGTTCGCGCTCGCAGTCCTGTTCCCGACGCGCGACACAAGTCGTCTTGTCACCGTACTTCGAGGCCAGCAAGAGCGGCGCGCACGTACTCAGCCTCGCACAGTAGGCTGTTACGCCAATGCACGCCTCCGCCGCGGTGGCCATGCACATGCCCCCGTCGTCGTTGGGCACGCCTTGTACGCAGGTTGCGTTCTCCGGGCAGTTGGGCCTGCTGACCTGGCAGTCCGATATGCACACGTTGCCCATGATCGATGAGCAGGTCCCCGAGCGGCAATCTTGGGGACGGGTGCACGGGGCAGAGAGCCCACCGCCCGCGACCAGCGTGCCGTCTGTACAATCACCGCTGTAGGTGTCGCAGTGGCCGGATTCGCAGTCCGAGTCCACCGCGCACTGAGACATGCAGACCCCTGACAACACCCCCGACAACAGCGACATCCAGCACACGCGACCGATCGGGCAGTCCGCAGGCTTTTGGCAAGTCGCGAAGCAGGTTCCGTCGCCGCTGGCACCGATGAAGCAGAAACCACCCGGGCCGCAATCAGCGCTGACGGCACATTGCTTAACGCAGTTGCCCATCGGCATCTTTGAAATGGCTTCGGTCGAGCACCACGCGTTTTCGGCGCAGTCCGCGCTGCACCTACACGGCATACCGGGAGCAGCCGTCCCGGCCAGGCCGAGGCACCCCGTGAGTGGAATGCTGTCGAGGAGGCCGACGGACGCACCCGATGCCGGGCGCGGTTGGTCCGGATCCACGAATAGATTGGCAAGAGGCCAGAGCGCCCCCCGCACCGAGCCGCCCGGATCGCTGCCGTTCGGGCCCTGGTCGGTCCACGCGGCCTGGACCGCTCCGCTCGACAAGGTTGCCAGCGTGGACTGCACCTGATCGCCTGTAGTGTCGCTGTTGAGCGCGAAATCGGACGTATCGCAGGCCGGCCGCGTGAACCGGGGAGCGCCGTCCATCTCGCGAGCCAGACCGCGCAGGTCGCCGGCCTGCGCGTCGACGGCTTGCCCGGGCGGCACCTGCCGCCACGCGGTCAGAAAACCGCCCCCGGCCAGCGCCGCAACCGTGGGCCGCGAATCGCTGGCCCCTGCCGTCTTTCCCAGCCGGAACAAACCTCCGTCAGGGGCGCCCTGCCGGGCCACGCGGTTGCCGGACGCATCGATGACCCGACCGAACGCGCGCCATTGCTGATCGCTGTCGTCGGGACGGACCCATGTGACAAAGACATGGCTTCCGTCGAACGCCGCCGCAAGCTTCTGGCCGCCTGGCCACGCCGACTCTGGCCACGCAAAACCGGAGTCGACGATCTGAGGACGCCCCGGGGACGTGAGCTGGCTGTCGAAGAAAGCGACTAGCACCCTCCCCGTCAAAGAGGTGGCCCCAACGGCGGGGGTGCCCGTCACGGCCTGCTGGGTTATCTCCGTCCAGAAGACCGCCACTCGATCCGGCCCCACGCCCACAGCCGCAAGATCCACGATCGTCTCGTCGCTCTGGTAGAGTGTGGCTTCGGAGCCGTCAGGCGAAGGGTCCGTGGCAGGGAAGGTGGGGCCCCCATTCCCGCTCCAATTGACAGCCCTCCCCCTGATCGTACCCCCACGCGCGGAGTTGGCCGGGGCCGCGAACCAGAACACGGCGAAGTTATCCGTCGTGGGACCGGGAGGAAGTGCAACTACCTGCGGAAATGCAACAGTAGTGAAGCTGCGTGACGCTGGGCTGACGGCAAACGGATCGCTGCCCGCCGCAGCCACCGGACAGCCGCTCTCGTCGACCAAGCGGCCCCAGATCGAGAACTTGTCCGACCCGTCATCCCAGGTCGTCCACTGCATGAAAGCCACGAGACCGGTGCGTCCCCCGCCGGGTGGCGCTACGAAAGGGAACTCCCACCTCATGGTCGCGCCGGCTGGCACCGCGGCGATCACGTCGTCGCCGCTGCCGGCCTGCTGGCAACCCGCACCCAGTCGCGTGCCATCCGCGTTCAGCCGCGCCAGCCGCAGTTCTTGGTTGGGATTGGTGGCTCCCGGGTTCGCCACCTCTGACTGGTAGATCAGCATCGAGCCGCCGCCTGGCAGCGCGCCGAGCGCGCGCGGTCCCGCCACAGCCTGCTTGCCGTCGACCGTGCCGTTCAGCGTCCGCTCCACGGGCATCGCGTTCTCGCACACGTCGATGCGGTTCCACACCGAGCAAGCGCAGGCGAACAAGCCGAGGAGCAAGACAGCGCGCAACGCCGACATGGGCACAGGGTAAGCCCATGCACGGCAAAGTGCAACACGCCCACGAAGCCGACCGTGCGGACTCTTCAGTTGGCCACAGTTGCGGCCGGTTTCCTGTTACAATGCCACCGCAACCTAGGTTGCGGCCAAGGCATAGGCGAGACTGTGGGCGATTCCACTCCAAATATCGAGGCTGTAGGCGCGAACGCGCGCGAAGGTGAGGCGCTGCTCTCGGCGGGGCATGTACTGGCCGGGCGCTACCGCATCGGGCGGAGGATCGGTCGCGGCGGGATGGGCGAGGTGTATGTGGCTACCCACATCAACACCGGGCTCATCGTCGCGTGCAAGGTCCTGTTGCCCGAGCTGTCCCGGCGTAGCGAATTTCTGCGCAGGTTTCAGGCCGAGGCCCGTGCCGTGGCCGCGCTCCGGCACCCGGGCATCGTACGCGTGACCGACTTCGACCACGACGGCGACTTGCATTTCCTGATCATGGAGAAACTGGAGGGCGAGTCGCTCACTGACCGAATCCGAAGCGCAGCGCCCTTGCCCATCCCCTTCGTCCTCCGCGTCGGCATTGATCTGTGCGAGGCCATATCGGTCGCGCACGAGCACAGCCCCAGGATCATCCATCGCGACCTCAAACCCGACAATGTGTTCCTGGCCACGGAGGGCACCCGGCAGGACGTGGTCAAGATTCTGGACTTCGGCATCGCCAAACTCATCGATTCGGAACTGGCGCCCAAGAACACAGTAACCTCGACTGGCTTTCTGGCCGGCACGCCGTTCTATATGGCTCCTGAGCAGATGGTGAACTCCAAAGATGTGGACGAACGAGTCGACATCTATGCCATCGGCGTGATCCTTTTTCAGGCCCTGACCGGGGTCACTCCCTACCAGGCCGATTCACTCGCTGAACTGGTGCTCAAGATCCACAGCGAGCCACCCCAGGATCTGCGCAAGCTGCGGCCTGACGTGTCCCAGGAACTGGCCGACACCATCTCGCGGGCCTTGGTGCGCGAGCGGGAACTGCGACTCCCGAGTGCGGCCAAGCTGGGGCTGGCACTGCAGGCCTGTCTCGAAGGACGTCCGGTGTGCCTCGCGCCGGTGCCGACCTGGATTCCCCTGCTCGAAACCAACCCGTTCGGTCAACCAGTTTCGCAAGTGCAAACAGGGCCGCTCGGCCGGCAGCGCTTGCGCAAGCGCTGGTACGTGCTTCTCGGCAGCATCGTGGTCCTGATCACTGCCGCGGCGCTTGTCCTGCTCGGGCGCGCGCCAGTCCGGTCGCTGCCCGCAGTGCCGGTCGTTGCGGCGCCACCGGTCGCCCCGGCACCATCCCCTACCGTGCAAGCCCCTGCTGCAGTGGCCTCGCCATTGCCTGCACCGGCAGCGGGCGTCGCACCCGGCCCGGCGCCGCCGGCAGCCCAACCCGGGGAGGCGACCAGGCGCCACGCGGCGGGGCGGTCCAGACAGGGCGCACCCGGCAAACTAGCCGAACCGAACGCCGGCGGTGAGCGTCCCCAGTTCCACGAATGAGCAAACAGAGGAGGCCAAGATGGGTCCGCAGAGGCTATTGATCGTCTTGCCGTTTGGGGTATTGCTCGCATCGTCAGTGCTACACGCCGACGACGCGGCCCAGGCCATCGCCAAGAAGGAACTCGGTAAGAAGCTGTTTGCCGAGCAACGCTACGAAGAGGCCCTGGAAGCTCTCAAGGAATCGAACCGCCTGCGGCCCAGTGCGGGCGTGGTGCTGACTATAGCGGATACCCTGCAGTACCTGGGCAGCCAGGAGGAGCAGGCGGCGGCAGCCTTGCGCAAGGTTCCCGCCGAAAAGGCGCGGCGTATGGCGCGCGCCGAGGTGCTCTTTCGCGACGCCTACAACTGGCTTGATCAATTGGACCGGCTGCCCTCCACCGCGGCTGACCGCAAGGACGCGGAATCGCTATACGCCAGGCTGCGGCCCAAGGTCGCGACCGTCGACGTCGCGAGTGATCCCGAAGGCGCTGAGATTCTGGTGGACGGGCAGTCCGCCGGCGTGGGCAAGAGCGTGGCCGTTGCGCCCGGCGGGCACCAGGTGGCCCTCAAGCTGGCCGGCTATCGCATCGAACAAAGCAGCGTCACGGCAGCCATCGACAAGAGGACGTCCTTACGAATAGCCTTGCAGCGTCTGTTCGCACCCCTGGTCGTGCAGAGCCAGCCGCCAGGAGCCCGCGTACACCTAGCCGGCACCGGCCAACTGCTGGGCAGCACACCTCTGTCGGCCAGTCTCCCCACCGGCCGCACCCGCATCGTCGTGGCGCTCGATGGTTACCTGGAACAAGCAAGGGACGTGGAGATTCTAGAGGACGCGGGTGCCGCCGTCACTCTCACCCTGGAGCGCGCGGCCAGCACCCTGGCCACGCTGTCGGTGAGTGGAAATCCGGAGGGGGCGGTCGTGACTGTGGACGACGGGCCCGTGGGTGCCGTTCCGTTGTCTCTTCCGGGACTGGAACCCAAGCTGGGGAAATCCCGCCTCACCGTCACTGCCGCCGGCTACGAAGCCTGGTCCGGCGTCGTGCCCCTTGAGGCGGGAGGTGCCACGCGCGTGCGGGTGGACCTTTCCCGCTCGCTCACGCGGCACTGGCGGGGTTGGAAATGGCTCGGCTACGTGGGCGGAGGCGCTCTGCTCGCGGGCGGCGTGACGGTGGGGCTGCTGGCGCGCAGCGAGCGCAACTCGTTCTTCGATTCGCCTTCCAGGGACAAGCTGAATACGACCAATCAGCTTAATCTCACGGCCGACATTCTCATGGGCAGCGGGGCGGCCATCCTCATCACCACAGCGGTGCTGCAAATCTTCTCCGGCAAGCAGACTCCCTCACATGCCGACGTGGCGCTCGATCGCTAGGCGACAGGTCCGGGCGGCCGCAGATCGCACTGGGTGCGTTGACGCTGTCCACCTGGACGTCCACCTGGACAGATTGGATTCGTCCCAGGCTGCTTGAGTCGCTAGTACCGCCGCCACCACACACGCCCAGAATCCACCGAACACGCGGGTTTTCCGGGCGATTTCACTTGGGCGGCGCGGACGGCTGCAACTGGGCACGCCCTGTGCAGTACCGGTCCATGGAACGACCGCCCCCCGAAACACGAACAAGGAGACGCCGATGAATACGAGAATGATGTGTGTGCTGGTATTGGGCCTGACCACGATGTTGTCCGGTTGTGGCTCGAAAGACGACGGATCGAGCAGCGTGACCTTCAGGGTGAGAAACTCCTACAATGGCTGCAGCACCTTCGGCGATGGCTGGTGCATGTCCGTGACCTGCCCAGGCTACGACCAGCAGAAGTGCTTCCCAACCGACAACACATGCGAGCGCGAGTGGACGTTCGATGGCGTTCCCGCCGCGGGATGCGTATTCCATAGCGGCGGCGATTACGCGGCTCAGTACGACGTGCCCGGCGGCCACTCATGCAGCTTGTTCTTCGAGCGAATCTCCGGCGGCGGGTACTATGGCATTCAACCGCAGTGGATCGACTACGGGCTGAGCTGTGACTGATACAATGCAGGCGAGGAGAATCTTCATGTCGCGCAAGTATTTTCCGCTGAGCCCGCTCGCTATCCTGTTGGTCGCTCCGATGGCGTCTGCCCAAAGCAGCGACCCGCGTGAGACGCAGGCCCGAGCCGAATGTGCCGCCGGACGCGAGCAATCCGGCCTGGCAATCCTCCAGCAACTTCATCGCGAGACCGGAGCCAATCACTACGTCTACGCCCAGGCCTTGTGCTTGGAAGACAGCGGCCGGTGGCCACAGGCCATCGAGCAATTGCAGGCCTATCTGCGGATCGATCGCGGGCTTTCGCCCGAGGAGATCGCCGTGATCCAGGAGCAGATCAAATTGTGCGAGCGGCTCGCGAATTTGCAGGAGGCCGACAGGCTGGCGGCCCAGGCTGGGGCGACCTCCCCTGCCCTGCCCGCGGCCCCGCCGGCCCCGCGCCTCGCGCCCGCCAGTTTGCCCGCCGCCGGACCGCAGCCAGGCGCTGGGGCGGGCGGCGAGAGTCAGGCCCCTAGCGAGTGCACCAAATGCTACCCCGGCGGGCTGGCCTTGGTCCCTTCCGCCGAGATGCCCATGGCTGGTCTGGGAGCAGGAATCGCCACCAACTCGCAGTTTAGATCCTCGGACGGAGCTTCACGTAGCGACTTCTCCCTATCCCCCTACGTGGAGCTGGGGGTGCCGGGGTTTCGTCATCTCTCGCTGCACTACCACGCAACTATCACCGCATGGGTGGTAAGCGGCGAGGGTGCCGGCCAGTACGACACGGTCGTCTCCGAGCACACCGTTGGACTCAAGATCGTCCCGCTCTACGACGGCCGGGGCGACAGTCTGCTCATCACCGCGAACGCTGGGTTTGGCAACGCCAGCGACACCCAGACCACGGGGCTCGACTACGTCGTGCCTGGGGGATACGTGCTGTATTCCGCGTTCCTCGATCCGTTCGTGTGGAAGGTCGGGGTGGGCGGCGACGCCAACATCGCCGTCAGCCACGGCCTGAAGAACTCCGGCGCGATCCAGTATTTCGGCCAGATGGGCGGCGTCGTCTACAAACGCGAGCATGTGTATTCGTACCTGGTCGCCGAATTTGGGGGCACGGTGGTTCTGATGGTCAAGGAGACCTACACGCCCACGTATGGCAGCGGAAGTTCTTCGGGCTCGTCCGGAGGGCGAACCACGCGGTCCCTGGACGCCACCCATCTTGCGGATCTGTTCTTCGGTCTCATCATCAGGAACGACGTCTACCAGTTCAAGTTCGGCATGGACCTGCCCGTCACCGACCGGAACTCGCGTCCTGACTATGGAACGGTCATGAGCCTGGGATTTCTGTTCTGAAATCGGTGACGACGGGAGATCGTTCTGGCGGCCTTCACAGCGCGGGCGGCGTGGATTGGCCGTTGGTGTAGTCGCCCCAGCAGGCGATCTTCCCGTCAGGCCGCAGCCCGCAGATGTGAAGATCGCCCCTGCTGACAGCCATGTCCTCGGACTCCCGAAACACAGTCAAGTCGATAGGGGTTATTGAGCGGTTCAAGTGTCCACCTGGACTGTCCACCTGGACAAAGCGGACACTTGCATTGGATCCGGACAAACCGACGACGGCGGAAATGCTACGCCACGACGGTGTACAGCTATGCAAGGTGTGGGTTTGCGGCCGGGCATGCGATTTGCTTTTTGGGGGTCGATGACACCACTTCCGACAACTGGAGGCACACAGTGATGAACATGAGTAGACACATGGCAATAGTCCTGGCCGCGACGGCTGCTGCTTCTTGCGAGTACAACTCGCTGCGGTCCCCAACCCCGCACGATGCCGCGACGGCTACATCAAACACCGGCGTGAAGCCGAACTCGGACGGTGCTGCGTGGCAAGATGTCGCCGATGCTGTGACGGTTGCCCTGAGTCCCGGTGCGAATCCGGACTCGGGCGACAGCGGGAGCGCGATGGGGCAAGATCTTGCGCCAGCGTATCTCGATGCCGTCAGGGGGCTTCCCGATGTCGCACCCAACGGTTCTGAGAACTCGCCTGATGCAGGGCGGACGGACACGGGCATCGCGAATGTTGGCCCCGATACAGCCCCCAGCGGGTTGCAAGATTCCCTCGGCCCTTCGCAAGTCGAGACTGGAGCACCAGACGCCGGCGTGACGGACGTTCGTGCTACTGCCGCCCCGGACGGTTCGCCGTCTCTGGTGGATGGGAGCGATCCTGCGAAACCGATGGACGCGATCGCGCCTGCCGCCGGCGGTGACGCTAATATCGTCGGCCCCGATGCCCCGGGATCAGCACGGCTTGTCATCACGAGCGCCGGCACTGGCGGTGGGTCCGTGACGTCGACGCCGGATGGCATTTCCTGCGGGGCATCTTGTGCGGCGGATTTCGGCGTCGAGACCGTGGTCACGTTGTCGGCAAGCCCGGACATGAGTTCGACATTCACGGGCTGGTCAGGCGCTTGCAGCGGCACCGGAACATGCACGGTTACCATGGACGCGGCCAAGTCGGTCACGGCGAGATTTGATTTGGTCCAATATGCACTGGCGGTTAGCAAGACCGGCGCGGGTGCGGGGGCCGTCGTGTCTTCGCCGTCTGGGATCACTTGCGGAGCCACCTGCGGGGCGAGTTTCGTTACCGGCGCCGTTGTAAGCCTGACCGCGACCGCAGATGGAGGGTCGGTGTTCACGGGTTGGTCCGGCGCCTGCGTGGGTGCCGGGAGCTGCGTGGTGACCATGACCGCGGCCCAGTCAGTCGCCGCAAACTTCGATGTGGTTCAGGACGGCTTGAACGTGGCGAAGACGGGAACCGGCAGCGGAACGGTCACCTCATCCCCAGCCGGAGTCGCCTGCGGAAGCACATGCGCGGCCAGTTTTGCCACCGGCACGGTGGTCACATTGACGGCAAGCCCGGATGCGAGTTCGACCTTCACAGGCTGGTCAGGCGCTTGCAGCGGCACCGGAGCGTGCACCCTGGCCATGGACGCAGCCAAGTCAGTCACGGCGAGCTTTGACCTGGTCCAATATGCATTGGCGGTTAGCAAAACCGGCGCGGGTGCCGGGACCGTCGGGTCTTCGCCGTCTGGAATCAATTGCGGAACCACGTGCGGGGCGAGTCTCGTGACTGGCGCCGTCATCAACCTTGCTGCGACCGCAGATGGAGGGTCGGTGTTCACGGGTTGGTCCGGTGCCTGCGTAGGCACCGGGACCTGCGTGGTGACCATGACCTCGGCCAAGTCAGTCGCCGCAAACTTCGATGTCGTCCATGACGGTTTGAACGTTGCGAAAGCGGGAACCGGCAGCGGAACCGTCACCTCATCCCCAGCCGGAATCTCCTGCGGAAGCACGTGCGCGGCTAGTCTTGCCGCTGGCACGCTGGTCACATTGACAGCAAGTCCAGACGGGACATCGACATTTGCCGGATGGTCGGGTGCATGCAGCGGCACCGGAACTTGCACGGTCACCATGGATGCGGCCAAGTCCGTTACCGCGAGTTTCGACATGCTTCGATACAGCCTCGCGGTCAGCAAGAGTGGTGCGGGCAGCGGAACGGTTGCCTCCTCGCCTGCCGGAATCGACTGTGGCAGCACATGCTCGGCGAGCTTCACGACGGGCGCCATTGTCACCCTGACCGCAACCGCTGCTCCCGCCTCGCTTTTCACCGGATGGTCGGGCGCATGCGCGGGAACTGCAACCTGTTCAGTTACCATGAGTGCGACAAAGGCCGTCACCGCCAATTTCATTGCCAGTGCGTGGACATCCAGCGGCCCTCTTGCTGTCGGGCGTTCGTCGCATACGGCCACGCCGCTTCCCTCGGGGCAGGTTCTGGTCGCCGGCGGATACAACGGTGGCGTTCTGGCAAGCGCCGAGCTGTACGCTCCGTCGAACGGAACCTTCTCGTCCACGGCTTCCATGGCCACACCTCGGCGGTATCACACGGCCACGCTGCTGGACTCAGGCAAGGTGCTCATCGTCGGTGGACAATCCGACAGTGGCAACAGCAGCGACCTATCGAGCGCAGAGCTGTACGACCCCGCCAGCGGCACCTTCGCTTCGACTGGATCTCTCGCGATTGCTAGGTTTTCGCACACAGCGACGCTCCTGCCGTCTGGCAAAGTCTTGGTGTCAGGGGGCGTGTGCTGGAGCACTTTGACACTCGACTACTCGTGCATCACGGCCGAGCTGTATGACCCTGCCACCGGCACGTTCTCGGCCACCGGCTCTCTCACGATGCGACGCGATCGGCACACGGCGACGCTGCTACCGTCCGGCAAGGTCATGGTGGCTGGTGGCTACCAGCGTTGTTGTTTTGGGACCCTCACATCCCAGCCACTCGCCACTGCGGAAGTGTACGATCCAGGAGCTGGAACTTGGACGTCCACGGCCTCGCTGAGCGCCTCGCGATACAACCACACGGCGACCCTGCTGTCCTCGGGCAAGGTCCTAGTCTTGGGCGGCTCCAACGGCGGCGCCGACGTCGGCAGTGGGGAGTTGTACGATCCCGCAAGTGGAACGTTTGTGTCCACCGGCTCGCTTGCCGTTGCGCGGACCTCGCACACGGCGACGCTTCTGCCTTCCGGGAAGGTTCTCATCGTGGCTGGCTACGACGTGGGAGCCTACCTGACTAGCGTCGAACTGTACGACCCTTTGACCGGAGTATTCTCGGCTGCCACCTCCATCGCTAACGCACGAGCGCTGCATACGGCAACGTTTCTCTCTTCGGGCAAGGTCTTGGTAGTCGGGGGTTCCAATGGAACGGATCTGCTCAAGAGCGCGGAGATCTACGACCCGGGGAATTGATTCCGCCGGGGGCTGGTGCACGCACGCAAGACAGCAAACAGGCGTACAGTCCTCCTTCGAGGGATGGTGCAAGATGGCTCGTTCGTTGAACCCAGTAGTCTGCTTCCCGGCCGCGCTGGCGGTTGTGGCGAGCCCAATGGGCGCGTAAGCGATACAAGCAGGGGCCTGGGGAACCGGAACGTCTTCGGGAACGTCCCTGGCACAGCGCGCGCGAGCTGTGTCGGTCCTGGCAGCGGGTGGGTGAAGCGCTGGGGGGCGCGCGCGAGCTGTGTCGGTCCTGGCAGCGGGTGGGTGAAGCGCTGGGGGCAGGGAAGTGACCACTTGAGGGCTGTGATCTAGCCCACAATTTGGGCGTCTCGCCAGACGGGTGCCTACCTGCCCGATGCGGACTTGAGGCCGGCTTGCGCGGCGGCCTACGCGTCGAACAGTTCGGTCTGCGCCTGGGGTCTGTGGCGCAGCTCGCGGGCCTGCCAGTACGGGGGAGCACGTGCGGGGGCCAGGGGTGGTGGCTCGGTGGGCTCGCCCAGGTGCTTCAGGAAGCGGACGATGTTCTCTGGCTTCTGCACCAAGGCCTTCAGTTTCATGCGCCCGCCGCACTTGGCGCATTTCTCCACGTCCTCGGCGAAGGTCCTTTTGAGAAGCTCGCACCAGGGGCGATAGATTGACCTGTGGGTGGGCGGCCTGGGATTGGCCGGGGCTTCTTGTCCTGCGGGCACCGGGGGCGGCGGCGGCACGACAGAAGGCCGGAGCTTGGACGCTGGGGCAAGCACACCGCCGTAATGAACCGTGTGTCGGCGCGGGGGAGGAATGCTGGTCGCGAGACGACAGAGCAGCGAAAGTGGGTCCATGTCGACGGCGTAGGTGCCGTCACGGTAGGGCTTGCGCAACTCGATGCGGACCAGGCCATCGGGCAAGAGGTGCAGGCGCTCTTGGCTTATCGGCGGCTGAAGGATGTACTTGCACAAAGCCTCACGACCACGGGCGTCCTCGGCGTCCCACGGGACTCCGGGACGGACAGCCCACCCTGCCCACCCCTCGCGCTGCGCGCTCGCCCGTCGCCGGCACGAGTGGCAGCGTGCAGGGAGAACCCCATCTCGGTGACTGATAGGGGCGCGGTGATCTCGACGCCGGCAGCGTAGAGGGTTCGCACGTTCTCGCGCACCACCCGGTACAGGGTGCCAAGTTCGGGCCGCCGGCGGGAGTAGACCAAGCCCCCGGCACCAGGGCTTGCGACCCGGGCACCCAGCGTGGCCACTTGCCCTGGACAGTCCACCTATGGGAGTTGTCGGCAAAGGTCGGCTGTGGTTGCGTGGCGATGGCCTGGACGCCTGTGAGTACGTCGCTGGTAGGCGGCGTCGGACGGTCTGCCTCGGTGCCATCCCCGAGCCCCAAGTGCGCGGGCACGAGTGCCGTGGTGGACCGCGTGCTGGCCCTTTCAAAGGATATAGCGAGCTAGCTCCGCAGCGGCCAACTCAAGGCGCGCAAGCGGTTGCGGTCCATTTGGTTGATCGCGATTCGCATCTCCGACAGCCCGATGCGCTTGCGCGGGTTGCGGCTGAGCTTGTTGGCAATGGACGATGCGGTCTTGTCTCATCTGGCAGGAAATCGTCGCCGGGCGTGCGGCAAGGCATGGCAGGCCCTGCGCGCACTTCCCCGTCCTGATCGGGCCGCGCTCCTGGCCGGGTGGATCTTC
>Ga0182017_10001962_pt1 | contig 15830 bp, 15 predicted proteins | sample 712E3DmetaG_FD_120492 | JGI IMG/M metagenome (GOLD analysis project Ga0182017, IMG submission 120492) | Permafrost microbial communities from Stordalen Mire, Sweden - 712E3D metaG | ecosystem: Environmental > Terrestrial > Soil > Wetlands > Permafrost | place: Sweden: Stordalen | collected... | reverse complement strand
GACCACACGGGCGTCACGTCGCAGGAGATCGCCGGGAAGCTCATCGGGGCCAAGACGTGTGAGGTGAAGCTGGGCGTCTACGAGCCGGGGGGCAGGAGCATCGTTCACACCCACCCAGACTCGGAGCACGTGCTCTATATCCTCGAAGGGCAATTGACCATGATCGACGGGGCGAAGAACGAAGCCACGGCGTTTGCAGGGCAGGCGCTCTATGTGCCAGCCGGCGAGGTGCACATGGCCGAGAACCGGGGCTCCGGACGCACCCGCTACATCGCCGTCACGGCCCCGCCTCCGGAGTAGGACCTTCGCGGCGGCTCTCGCGGGTCGCGCTGGACTCGCAGGGGCGCTCCGCCGCCCCCCGACGGACCCGCAGCAAGTTCTTGCGCCCGCCGCGCAATCCTGACACTATTACTTCCCGATTCCTGGCCGCGGAAGACGATCGACGTCTCTCCTGTGCCTTCCCGTAACCAACCCGGTCCCTCGCTTCTTCCGGCGCCAAACCGGACGGCGACTGCTTCGTGAAAGGAACATCCATGCGCCGCTTGTTGCTGATTCCGCTTCTCCTCGCCCTTCTCGTCCTGCCGACCGCCGCGCTCGCCGCCTCGGAACCGAAGAGCGAGACGGACAAGACCTTCTACGCCCTCGGCCTGGCCGTCAGCCAGAACCTCGCGCCGTTCGGGATGAGCCCGGCCGAGTTCGAGATGATGCAGGCAGGGCTCAGGGATGGCGTCCTCGGCAACCCGCCCCGGGTCGACATGTCGGCCTACGGGCCGAAGATCCAGGAGCTGCAGCGAAGCCGCAGCTCCGCGGTCGCAGCCGCGGAAAAGAAGGCGGGCGAGGCCGTCGTGGCAAAGGCCGCGGCCGAGCCGGGCGCCATCAAGACGCCGAGCGGAGCCGTGGTGACCATCCTGCGGCCCGGCACCGGCCCCTCGCCCAAGCCCACCGACAAGGTGAAGGTCCATTACCACGGCACCCTGACCGACGGGACCGTGTTTGACAGCTCCGTCCAGCGCGGCGAGCCTGCCACCTTCCCGGTGAATGGCGTCATCAAGTGCTGGACCGAAGGGCTCCAGCAGCTGAAGGTCGGCGGCAAGGCTCGGCTCGTCTGCCCCGCCGACACCGCCTACGGGGACCGGGGGGCGCCACCGCGCATCAAGCCGGGCGCCACCCTGCTGTTCGAGGTGGAGCTCCTGGAGGTGGTGAAGTGATCGGCTGATCCGGGCGCCCTCCCTATTTCACACACAACAAAGGAGACCGCAATGCCGGAGTATGCGCCAAAACGGGTCAACCCACAGAGGCTCGAGCGCTTCGTCTCCTCGGCCTTTCAGCGGGTGGGGGTTCCCCCGAGCGAGGCCGATTTGGCCGCCGCGATGCTCGTGGATGCCGACCTGCACGGCATCGATTCGCACGGGGTTCTCAACCTGCACGGAACTTACATCCAGGGGATTCAGGCGGGGAGCATCAATCCCACCCCCGCGATCAGTGTCGCCCAGGGCAGCCCCACGACGGTCTCCGTGGACGGTGGCAAGGGGCTGGGCCTTTTGGTCGGCCACCGCGCCATGCGCGAATGCCTGCGCATGGCCCAGGCCTACGGGACGGGTTGGGCCACTGCCTGCAACAGCACCCACTCCGGCGCGGGCGCCTACTATGTCCGCATGGCGACCGCCCAGGGCATGATCGGGATTCATTGCTCCACAGGCGGCTCGACGGTGGCGGCCCCGGGGGGCAAGGGCCGGCTGATCGGCAACAACGTCATCGCCTTTGCGGCACCCGGACAGCAGCATGGGCCCTTCGTCCTGGACATGGCGCCCACCATGGCCATCGCCAACAAGCTGCACATGCTCCAGTGGGAAGGCAAGCGGATGCCCGAAGGCTGGGCCGTCGACGGCGAGGGACGCCCGATCACGGATCCCAACGTCTACTTCGCCACCGAAGGCGCCATTCTCCCTCTGGGGAGCACCCCTAGGTTCGGCGTCCACAAGGGGTTCGGCCTCCTGCTGCTGTCCGATATTCTCACCGGGCTCTTGTCCGGGGACGGCGGCAGCCTGCTGCGCCGGAAGGGGGAGCACAGTCACGCCTTTTGCGCCCTGCGCATCGACGCCTTCCCCACGGGGGGCGACTTCGGGGAGCTCATGGATGCCATGGTCGAGAAGCTCCACGCCACCCCGACCGTCGAGGGGGCCGGGCGCATCCGGTACCCCGGTGAACGCGGCAACCTGATTTATCAGGAGCGGAGCGCCCAGGGGATCCCGCTGCGCCAGCACGTCGTGGAGGATCTGGAGGCCATGAGTCGGACGCTGAATCTATCGCTGGCCGAAGTCTGGGAGCGGTAATTGCCACGGCGGACAGCCGCGGAGCGGATCACGGCAGGAAGGAATCTGGGCCACCGTCGATTCGGCAGTCAAATGCCGCTTTGATACTTGAAGCTCATGGAGGATTGTGGTACTAGCCTTTCAGGCTCTGGTGCCTTGTCCTTGCACCACGTCTCTTCCTGGCATGCACACCTTCTTCGCGCTGCTCGCCAAGGGGACTGCGCTCCCGGCCGAAGAAGGAGAGGTGATCCGCCGTGCGCGGAACTGGTGGCTCTCCTGGCCGATCGACCCCTGTTCTGCCCGCGCCCCTTTCTGCCCTGATTCGAGCACGCGTGCTCGCAGCTCCCATCGAGACCCGGCCGGACTCCGAACTGTCTCCTCCTCGGCAGCCCCCCTCCGCTTCATGTCTACCTGCGGCGCAGCGTCTCAGTTCCAGCGCCTTGGCCGGCGGCTGCGGATCCCCCGGACTCTCGGCCCGAATCGGCATCGGACCAGATCCGCAGCGCTTCGGGAATCAGAGGCCATGACGCGTCAGTTTGTCGCCCTACAGGAAAGGAGGTAGAGATGGCCAGCGTCCTGATGATCCATCCCAACAAATGTACCGGGTGTCGAAGTTGCGAACTGGCCTGCGCCTTTGTGAAAGAGGGCCAGTTTCGACCGCGGGCCTCGCGGGTGCACGTCTTTACCTGGGACCGGGAGGGGATCTCCGTGCCGATGATGTGTCAGCACTGCGATCCCGCCCCCTGCGTCTCTGTCTGCACGCCGGGCGCCATGAGCCGCAACAAGGCCAGCGGCCTGGTGGAGTGGGACGCCAAGCGGTGCATCCGCTGCCGCATGTGCGTCCAGGCCTGCCCCTTCGGGAACGCCGTGTACGATGCCTTGAGCAACGGCATCTTCAAGTGCGACACCTGCGGCGGATCGCCGGAGTGCGTCGCCTTTTGCCCCAACAAGGCCCTGGAGTTTTCGGAGGACACGTTGTCTACCCGCTCACGAAAGAGGGCATTCGCGGCCAAATTCAAGGAAGCCTTCTAGGAGGTGATGACAATGTACGGGTGGATAGGGACGATCCTGCGCGTGAACCTGACGAATCGCACGGTGAGCAAGGAGCCCCTGGAGCCCGGGCTGGCGAAGCAGTACATCGGGGCGCGGGGCCTGGGGACGAAGATCATGCACGACGAGGTGGACCCACGGGTGGACCCGCTCGGCCCGGAAAACAAACTGATCTTCGCGCCTGGTCCCCTCACCGGCACCTTCGCGCCGTCCGGCGGGCGCTACAATGTCATCACGAAGGGGCCGCTGACGGGGACAATCGCGGCCTCGAACTCGGGCGGGGCCTTCGGCCCGGAGTTGAAGTACGCCGGCTACGACATGCTCATCCTGGAGGGCAAGGCCTCCAGCCCGGTCTATCTCTACATCCGGGACGACAAGGTGGAGATCCGCGATGCCGGCAAGATCTGGGGAAAGGAGGTCCCCGACACGACCGACCTGATCCGGGCCGAGACCGACGAGGATGCCAAGGTCGCCTGCATCGGCCCCGCCGGCGAGCGGCTGGTACTCTTCGCCTGCGTGATGAACGAGATGCACCGGGCAGCCGGTCGCAGCGGCGTAGGGGCCGTGATGGGCTCCAAGAACCTCAAGGCGGTCGCAGTGGTGGGCGGCGGCGCGGTCAAGGCGGCCGATCCCGCCGGATTCAAGGCCGCCGTGCTGACGGCGCGAGAGAAGATCCTCGCCCACCCAGTGGGAGGCCAGGGGCTCAAGGCCTACGGGACCGACGTGCTGATCAACATCATGAACCAGACCGGCGGGTTGCCCACGCGCAACTTCCGTGAAGGCTATTTCCCGACGGCCGACAAGGTGGGCGGCGAGTCGCTCACCGCCAACCTCCTGCTTCGCCCCAAGGGCTGTTTCTCGTGCGTCATCAGCTGCGGCCGGGTGACCGAGGTCAAGAACCCGAAGTACCAGGGGGCCGGCGAGGGTCCCGAGTACGAGTCGGCTTGGGCGCTGGGGCCGGACTGCGCCATCGACGACCTGGAGGCCATCACCAAGGCCAATTACCTGTGCAACGAGCTGGGCCTCGACCCGATCACCATGGGCTCCACCATCGCCTGCGCCATGGACCTGTACGAGAGCGGCGTCATCTCTCTCAAGGACACCGGGGGCGTCCCGCTCACCTTCGGCAACGCCGACGCCATGGTGGAGATGGTCCGGAAGACGGGGATGCGGGAGGGCTTCGGGGACAAGCTGGCTCTAGGCTCGTACCGCCTGGCCGAGAGCTACGGTCACCCCGAGTACTCCATGACGGCCAAGAAGCAGGAGATGCCCGCCTACGACCCGCGGGCCGTGCAGGGGATCGGGCTCCAGTACGCCACCAGCAACCGGGGCGGCTGCCACGTCCGGGGCTACACGGTCGCGGTGGAGGTCTTGGGCAACCCGGTAAAGCTGGACAACCTCACCACCGAGGGAAAGGCTCAGGTGGCCATCTCCTTCCAGAATCTGACCGCCGCTCTCGACTCCACTGGTGCCTGTCTCTTCGCCACCTTCGGCATGGGCGCGGACGAGCTGGCCCAGATGGTCAGCACCCTCACCGGCGTCGCCTACCCGACCGAGGAGCTCATCAAGGCCGGCGAGCGCATCTGGAATCTGGAGCGACTCTGGAACATGAAGGCGGGCCTCAGCGGCAAGGATGACACGCTTCCCGAGCGGCTCCTAAAGGAGCCACTGCCGGGCGGCGGGGCCAAGGGGCACGTCAGCAGGCTGGGCGAGATGCTGCCCGAATACTACCAGTTACGCGGCTGGGACAAGCACGGCGTCCCGACCGAGAAAAAGCTGAAGGAGCTGGCGCTGGCCTGAGGCGGATTTCGTCAGCACTTCCGGTTGAGCAGGCAGGATGTCCTGAGCCGATCGAGGTCCGCTCTTCGCGAGGGGCTTCCGATCGGCTCGGGACATGCCTACGACCGGTCGGAGGCTTCAGAGCCGTCTATCGATGCAGATTCGATTCTTCGCCACCATCCGCGAATGCACGGGCGCGAGCGAGATCCGCTGGGATGCGCCCGCGGCCACCCTGGGGGAGCTGCTGCACGCCCTCTCGGCGCGCTACGGCCCGGTCTTCCGCCGCTGGGTCCTGGAGCAGGACGATCTGGGCAAGGCCGTCCTCGTCGTGATCAACGGGCACGATTCGCGGCATCAGGGCGGCATCCAAGCGCCGCTCCACCCGGATGACACGGTCGCGATCTTCCCGGCCATCGCGGGTGGAGGCAGCCGGGTATGATCGGGGGAAGCGTGGGCGCCCTGGCGGCAGTGCCCCTGGCGGCACTCCTGACGGGGGTGCTTCTGGAGCTGATCCTCGGCCGCGCCCTCTCGCCGCGCGGGAAGGGGTGGGTGGCCGTCGGCAGCGGGCTGGCGGCGTTCGCGGGCGCGCTGGGGCTCGTGCCGCCGATTGCCGGGGGCAAAGCCCTCGGCGCAACGCTCTTCCCGTGGGACACGGGGGTACCGCTTCGCTACCAGGTCGACGGCCTGAGCCTGGTCTTCGTCCTGATGGCGACGGGGATCGGCTCGGCCATCCTCCTCTACTGCGTCCGCTACATGGCCGGCGAGCGCGAAGGGGCAACCCGTTTCTACGCGCTCATGCTCACCTTCATGGCAGGCCTGGTCAACCTGGTCTGCTCGGCAGACTTGCTCCTCGCCTACCTCAGCTGGGAGGTCATCGGCCTCTGCTCCTATTTCCTGGTCGGCTTCTGGTACCGGGACCCGGCAGCCTCCGAGGGGGCCCGCAAGGTCCTCGTCATGACCCACCTGCCGGGGTATGCCCTGCTGGCGGCCATCCTCCTCCTGCACGGTCGTACCGGCAGCTTCCTCTGGACCGACCCCGCGATCAGGCAGGCCTTCACCGGCGAGATCTTCCTGCTCGTGCTGGTGGCGGCCATGGCGAAATCCGTCCTGTTCCCCCTCCACACCTGGATCCCCGAGGCCATGCAGGCGCCGACGCCGGTCTCGGCCCTCCTCCACTCGGCCTGCTACGTCAAGGCCGGGGTGTACCTGGTGGCCCGGACATACTCCCTGGCTCCCTGGTCCGCCGTCTGGAGCGATACGGTTGTGGCCCTCGGCTGCGTCACGATGCTGGTGGGGGCCCTCTTCGCTCTGATCCAGGTCGACCTCAAGCGGCTGCTCGCCTTCTCGACCATCAGCCAGCTCGGCTTCATCCTCACCGGGCTGGGTCTGGGCACCGGGCTCGGCGTGGCCGCCGGCATCTTCTACTGCCTGAGCCACGGCCTCTTCAAGGCAACGCTCTTCCTCTGCGCTGGCGTGGTGCAACACGCCACCGGCACGCGCGACCTCACCCGGCTGGGCGGACTGGCCACTCGTCTGCCCGGCACTACCCGCCTCTGGCTGGTGGCAGCCGCAGCCATCATCGGCGTGCCGCTGACCAACGGGTTCGTGGCGAAGTGGCTCCTCTTCACTGCGGCGCTGGACTCGGGTCGCGCGCTCGTGGTCCTGATCGCCTGGCTGGCGAGCGTCTTCAGCAGCTTCTACATCCTGAAGGCCACGGTGAGCGTCTTCTACGGGGAGCTGCCCGCCTGGCTCCGGGAGCGGCAGATCGCAGAGGCCGCGCCGTCGATGCAGGCGGGCATGGGCATCCTGGCGGCGCTGTGCGTGCTCGTCGGGATCGCCCCGCAGCTTCTCGTCGACTGGGTGGTGGCCCCGGCGGTCCATTCGCTGGGCTTCACCTGGGCCGGAAAGGTGTCGTGGCTAGGAGCGCCCATGGGGCCGGCCGGATCATACGGAATCGCCGGGGCGATTACAGCGCTGGTGGCGCTCCTGGCGGGCCTCGGCGCGTACGGACTGATGCGTCGACCGAGGGCCAAGCCGGTCGGGCTCTTCACGGGCGGCGATCCACTGCCCCTCTCCGATAGCACGTTGGATGCCAGAGACTTCGTCGGAACCATCGAAGATGCCTTCAGGCCGGCCTACCGGTTCGCCGATCCGGATCCAATCTACCGGGCGGCCTGGGGTCGTCTAACGGCCCTCGCGGATGGCTTGGATCGAGTCGTCACCCCGCTCGTCGAGGGATATCCGCTCTGGGCCATCCTGGCCGGAGGAGTAGTGGTGCTGGCGCTGATGTGGGTCTTGTAGCCATTGGCCTTTGGCCGCCTGCCATCGGCGATGGAGCATCAGGTCCGTGGTCGCTATGACAGCCAACTGGGATCTGACATTCCTCGGCCTCTTCCTGCTCCTCTTCGCGGTTGTGGCCGCTCTTGCCACGGTCCTCCCGCAAGGCGATCGCCGATGGTGGTGGTTGGCGACGCTCCTGGCGGGCCTCGTGGCCTCGGGGCTGGTCGTAGGCGTGGGGTGGACGCGCAGCCTCCTGATCGAGGCCGCCGGCTTTGTGGCCGTGGCGCTGGTATGGAACGAAGGGACACTGGCGGCGGCCAGGGCGGCGCGGTGCTTTCTCCTGCTCCTGATCGTCTCGGCGGTGTGCCTTGCGGCTGGCCTCCTCCTCGTGGGCACAGGCAGGAACCAGCCGCCCGTGTTGCACGACCTGCTGGCGGTGGGATTGGTCGCGGTCGGCTTCGGCCTTAAGCTGGCCCTCGTCCCCTTCTACTTCTGGCTCCCGGGCGTGGCCGCCGCGTCGAAGCCGATGACGACGCTGCTGATCGTGGGAGTGGTCGATGTGGCGGCATTCCTAGAGCTGGCCCACCTGCGCGTGGCGCACGCCTGGGTCGTGACCGACTGGCAGGGACTCTGGCTGGCGCTGGCGCTCTGCTCTATGCTCGGCGGGGCGCTCCTGGCGCTGGCGCAACAGGACGTGAAGCGGATGCTGGCCTTCTCCACGATCGACGACATGGGATATCTCCTGGTGGGAGTGGTCGCGGGGCCGGGCATCGGCCTCTCGGGTGCGCTGCTGGGCGCCCTGAGCCACGCGGCTATGAAGACCCTCCTCTTCGGCGCGGTGGCGGTTGCGGAAGGGCGGGAGGGCCACGCCGTCACCCTGGACAGTCGCGGGCTCGCCGCTACGTATCCGGTCAGCGCGGCCGCCTTCATCCTGGGAGCCTTGGGGATCCTCGGCGTGCCGCCCATCTTCGGCTTCCTGGGCCGCTGGCGGCTGTACCTCGCCGGGGTCGAGCAGGGCGGCGCGCCGGTCCTACTGGGAATGCTGCTGGCGACAAGCCTCGCCGTGCTCTACTACGCGCGGACGATTCATCGGGTCTGGCTGGGCCACCCTGGCGGATCAGATCCCGGAGGGGAGCCTCGGCTCGCGGCGGCGGTCCTCCTGGCTTTGATGATTCTCGTGGTATTGCTGGGACTCTTCCCCGGCTGGCTGACCGGACGGCTCTCGTAAGGAGCGAATGTGCCACGCCTTCTTGATAGATTGCTGGCCGCCTCGCGCCGGAAATCCCCCTGGGTCTACTGTCTGAATGCCGGGTCGTGCAACGGCTGCGACATCGAGACCGCGGCCTGCCTGGGTCCCCGCTACGATCCAGAGCAGGTAGGCACCCTCAGACAGGGAACCCCCAAGCACGCGGACATCCTCCTCGTCACCGGGCCCCTGACCCTGCGCACCCAGGATGCTTTGCGCGACATCTGGGCACAGATCCCCCGGCCCAAGGCCGTGGTCGCGGTCGGCTCCTGCCCCGCTTCCGGGAATGTCTTCGCCGGCAGCCCCACGGTCGTCGGGGCGCTGGCGCAGGTGCTGCCGGTGGATGTCTACGTGCCAGGCTGCCCGCCGCGGCCCCAGGCCATCCTCCAGGGGTGTATCCAGGCCGCGCGCCTTTTGGCCGAGGGCAAGACCCACGACCAGGAGTCCAACCGGGAGGACGGATGGTGACCGGATGGTGGGGGCCCGTACTCGCCCTGCTCTTCTGGCCGGGCCTGGTCGGCGGCGCGGCGCTCTCCTGGCTTCTGACGTGGTCCGTGCGCAAGCTGACGGCGCGGCTTCAGGGACGGATCGGGCCGCCTTTCTACCAGCCGTTCTTTGATTTCATCAAGCTCCTCGGCAAGGAGACGGTGGTACCCCGCGGTGTCAGCCGGCCCCTTCTCTACGCCTTGCCGATGGTCTCGGTTATCGCGGCAATCTGCGCCCTGGGCCTGATTCCGGTTCCCGGCAATCCGATGCCGGCCTTTGGCGGGGACCTGATCCTCCTGCTCTACCTGCTGGAGGTGCCCGCCCTGTGCGAGGTCCTGGCGGGCTATGGTTCGCGGTCCCTTTACGGCCAGGTGGGGTCGGCTCGCGAGGCCATCCTCTGGCTGGGCTACAACCTGCCCTTCCTGGCGGCCGTCGTGTCCCTGGCAATCCAGGCGAAGAGCATGACACTGGCGGTACTCGCCGCCGCCCCGTTCGGTCCGGTCCACTTCGCGGCCGCCGCCGCGTTCCTCTTGGCCCTCCCGGCGCGCCTGAAGCGGAATCCCTTCTCGATTCCCAACGCGGAACAAGAGATCGTCGCCGGGCCTTTCACCGAATACAGCGGGGCCCCCCTGGCGTTCTTCGAACTGACTCACGGGCTGGAGTTGGTGGCCCTGGCGAGCCTCTTCAGTGTTCTCTTTCTGCCCTCCGCAGGCCATCTCGGCCTCCGCTGGGCACTCTACCTGGTCGGCAGCGGAGGGCTGGTGGCGTTCATCACCTTGGTGGCGACTGCTACCGCCCGCCTCACGCTGCGGCACGCCTTCCGCCTCTACTGGAGCTGGGGCGCGGGCGCCGCCATCCTGGCCCTGGCGATGGCGGGGATGTGATGGGCGCATCGGGATAAGGGAAAGCATGGGCATTCTCTCGATTCTCCTTCGCAACTCGGGTCGGGGTTCCCGCACGCGGCGCCCCGAGGATCTGGTGCCGTGCCCTCCCGGCTTCCGTGGCCTGATCACGCACGATGCCGCCCGCTGCACCGGCTGCAGGACCTGTGCCTACGTCTGTTCCCCGGCTGCGATCGCCTGCGGCGAGGACGACCCGCGCTACATCGAGTGGACGTATTTTGCCGGTCGGTGCACCTTCTGCGGGCGCTGCGTCGAGTACTGCCCGACCCGCTGCCTGGCCTTCGAGGGGGCGATGCCGCCGGTCACGACCGACCAGGCGGCGCTCCGTGTGGCCCACCAGGTGGCCTATCGGCCCTGCACCCGCTGCCGACGGCCCATCATTCCCCTGCCGCCACAGACGCTCGGCGTGCTGTATGGTGATCCCGTGCCGGAGAGACTGGCGGCGCACCAGGGGCTGTGCGAGCGCTGTCGTGGAAAGACAATGGCGAAGCGGTTGCTGGGCATGAGTGGAGCCGATGAGCACGTATGAGGGACCGACCACCGGAGCCGGAAACACCCCAGCCCACGAGGCGCTGCTGGCCGAGCTGCCCGGCGCAACCACGCTCGAGCCGCGAGCCGATGGGCTCTGGATGGTTGCGCCCGCGCTGGATGTAATCGCCATGGCCGAGCTGATGCGTCGGCTGGAGGCCCGGCTCTGCGCCATCACCGGCTTCTCCCTCGCGAGTGGCGAGGCGGGGATCGTCTATCACTACTCCCTCGGCTCCCACTCGATCAACCTCCGGACGGACACGCGCCATCGGGCGCTCCCCTCGATCGCGCCGCTCGCACCCGCGGCCGACTGGAGCGAGCGCGAGATCGCCGATCTGTACGGCGTGGGCTTCGCCGGACATCCCGATCTCGCTCGCCTAATCCGCCCGCCCTCGCTGCCCCAAGGATTCTTCCGGGACGCCACGACCGGAGGACACCGGGGCGAGGATTCGGGCCGTTGAGGTAGAGTGCGGCCGCGCACCTGGAGAGATCGATGCCGTACCGAATCCCGGTTGGACCGTTTCACCCAGCGCTGGAGGAGCCCTACAAGCTGAGTGTCTCCTGCCAGGGGGAAATCATCCAGGGGGTCAGCATCGAGATTGGATTCAGCTTCCGGGCCATCGAGCTCTTGGCCCAGCAGCGCAATTACATCCAGGACCTCACCCTGGTGGAGCGCGTCTGCGGCATCTGTTCCGGGGTGCACACCCTGACGTTTTGCATGGCGGCGGAGGCCCTGGCCGGCATCCGGGTGCCGGACCGCGGCCGCTTCCTGCGGGTCATCGTGGCCGAGCTGGAGCGGCTCCACTCGCACCTTCTCTGGACGGGGATCGCCGCCGAAGACATCGGGTTCCAGACGATGTTCATGGAGACTATCGCCCTGCGGGAGCGGGTGATGGACGTGCTGGAGCTGGTGTCCGGCAGCCGGGTCCACTACGCCATGAACTGCATCGGCGGTGTCTGCGGCGACATCCGCGATCCGGACGCAGTCCTGGCGGCGGTTCGGGAGACGCGACGGACGTTGGAGCGGGACCTGGTCCCCGTCTTCACGCAGGATCCGACGGCGCGGGCCCGCACCGCCGGCGTGGGCCTCCTGACGCGGGAGCAAGCCTTGGCCTACGGGGTAGTCGGCCCCACCGCCCGCGCCTCGGGACTCCCGATCGACGTGCGGTGCGATTTCCCGTACGCCGTGTACGAGGAGCTGGGATTCCGGCTCGTCACTGCCGGCGAGGGAGATGTCAGGGCCCGCCTCATCGTCCGGGCGATGGAGATGCTGGAGAGCGTCCGGCTGATCGAAGAGGCGCTGCGGAAGTTACCCGGAGGTCTGACGCGCGCCGAGACAGGCATCCCTGTGATTCCACCGGGCGAGATTACGGCGCGGACGGAGGCGCCCCGCGGGGAGCTCTTCTACTACCTGGCGTCGGATGGCAGTGACACGCCGACACGAGTCAAGATCCGGACGCCGTCCTTCATGAACATCCCCTCCATCGAGGCTATGTGCGTGGGCCAGCAGCTCGGCGACATGTCGCTCATCCAGGCCTCGGTGGACCCCTGCTGCTCCTGCACCGATCGCTGACCCGGATGAATCTTGTCACCCGATCGAATGAGGAGTGTCCACAAGAGCACGGGACGGACTGTCCCCTCTTCCCGGCCGTGTCTGACGCGCCACGCCCCGGGTCGGCGCGGTGCGGGGGTGGCTCTCGAAACCGACGGCAGCGCCGCCCCCTTTCTCCGGTCCTGCGAAACCCTCAGAACCGCGGCTCCTGGAGATACATGTCGATCGGCTCGGTGTAGTAGAGCGTCTCACTGCGCGCCAGGGTGCCGGAGGCCACCTCGATCACCGTTCGATAAAACCGCTCGCCGGCCTCTTCGGGCGTCTCGGACCCCTCGATCACCGTCCCCGAGTAGAAGTCGATGCTGTCCTGCGCCGCCGCATAGGTCTTGGGATTGGCCGTGGCCCACAGGAAGGGGGCTACGACGGACGGCGAGCCCTCCAGCAGCGTGCGTCCGGCGACACCGCCGCCCCCGAGCTGAAAGAGCACCAGGTTGGCACCCGCCGCCGCGTACCCCGCGAAGATCGACAGGTGCCCCATCCAGTTGTCTACAAAGTAGAGGCCTTTTCCCGCCGGCCGCTCCGCGTAGTTGAGCACACCCCGGATCGGCGCCGTCCCGGCCTTGTGGATCGCTCCCAGGCTCTTCTCCTCCAGCGAGCTGATCCCCCCCTTGATGTTGGACGGCACCGGATTCACGGTCCGGATGTCCTGTCCGCTGGCCTTGGCCTTCTCTTCAACGACCGCCACGGCGTCCAGAATGGCCTGCGCCACCTCGGCCGTCGCGGCGCGCCGGGCCAGAGCCTGCTCGGCCCCGATGATCTCCGTCGTCTCGCCGAACATCGCGGTGCCCCCCGCAGCCACAATCTTGTCGTAGAGGTATCCCACGGCGGGATTGCCGGCGATCCCGGAGGTCGTATCCGAGTAGCCGCACTTCACGCCGAGGCACAGGTGCTCATCCCCCACCTCCTCACGGCGCAGTTTCGAGGCCTCGTACACCATCCGGCGGGCGAACTGGATCCCCTTGACGATTGCCCCGTAGGTGCCGCCGTCCGTGGCGGGATCCAGGACTTCCACGCGCTTGCCGCTCACCGCGATCTCGTCAGCCAGCCGCTCGGCTCGAAGCTCGGGGTAGCCGACGCCCGGGCTGGCCGCGTGGACGATGACCGAGGCCACGTTGGGGTTCTTTCCCAAACCGATCAACAGGCGGCCGATCTGCTCCCGGTCGTTTGCCGTCCGGCCGGAACCGTGATCGACGGTGAGAATTCCCTTGGTTCCGGCGACGAAATCGCATATCGACTTGGCGATGATCCCCTGCGGGATCACCAGGACGTAGTTGCGCGTGCCGACGGAGCCGTCGGATCGGACATATCCCAGGAAGCTCATGCGCCCTCCTTCTTCGCCAGGTCGCCGCGAGCTCGCGTCCCTTCCAGGTTGTGGATGTGCACCAGGGCCCCCCTGGCGATGGGCTGGCTGGCCGTACCGATCGTCTCCCCGTACTTGCGGATGATCTGGCCTTGTGGAATCTCTTGCAGCGCGATCTTGAAGCCGAAGGGGATCGCCTCGATGGCGCAAAGGGTAAGCGCCGCGCCCACCAGCGGGACGGCCACCTCCTCCCCACACTGGATCTCCTCTACGGCCGTGGCCACGTTGTCGGTCGGATGCATGATCAAGGCGCGCTTCGCTGACATGGAATCTCGCCCTCCTCTCTGAGCCGGTTCGCCCCACCTGGGCCTCCGGTCCTTGAATCGATTCGGAGCATGACCCGAGGCCTGAGCCATTGTCAAGCGAAAGCCCGGCTCGGAGCGTGGAATGGCACCCTTACCGGTCGAGTGGGTCTCCGTGTTTCGTGAGGATGTCCGCAGGCATTCTGATGGACAGCCGGCAACGGGCCTTGCTACCATGGAAACCTTGGCGGTAAGCGTTCAGTCACGACACCAGGGGCCACCAGGGTCTCCCGGAGCGCCGCCCTCGCGGGCGACCTCGTCCCCGGCACGGAGCCCCGCTCTGGGCGGGGCGACCCGGGGTAAGAGGGAGCCGGCTTCGACGAGGGGTAGGCGTCGGAGGGAGGCCTTGGTGGCCCCGGCGACTGTGCTGACCGACTTCCGATCCATGACACTGGCTGAACGGTTACCCTCGGCAATCTGAGGAGCGTGATGGGCGGTCGGGCATCCGGGGCATGACAACCACATCGAGCCGCGGGTCGCGCGCCGTGCTGGGCGGGATTCTCGGCATGCTGGCGGCGTTTGCGTCGCTTTCCATCGATATGTACCTGCCGGGCCTGCCGACCATCGCCCGCGAGCTGCACACCGACATCGCGGCGGCGCAGCAGACGCTGACAGTCTTCTTCCTGGGGATGGCCCTGGGCCAGGTGCTCTACGGGCCCATCTCCGACCGGCTGGGCCGCCGCCCACCGCTGCTCTTCGGCTGCGCACTCTACACCTTCGCCTGCATCGGTTGCGCCCTGGCCCCCTCCATCCGGAGCCTGGTGGCGATGCGCTTCGCCCAGGCGCTGGGCGCGTGCGCCGGTATCGCTATCGGCCGCTCCATCGTCCGCGACCTCTTCGATCAGCGCGAGTCGGCCCGCATGTATTCCATCCTGATGCTGATGATGGGCGTGGCCCCCATCACCGCGCCCTTCATCGGGGGCCAGATCCTGGTAACATTCGGGTGGCGACCGATCTTCTTGGCGCTCAGCGGCTTCGGTCTCGCCTGTCTGGCGGCGGTAACCTTCGGCTTACCCGAGACGGCGCCGTCCGAGCAACGAACCCCCGCTGGCCTGGGGGCCGCGCTGCGGGCGTACGGCGGGCTCTTCGCCGACGGGCGATTCATGGGTTATGCGGCGGCGAGCGCACTCGCCATCGGAGCCATGTTCGCCTACATCGCCGGCTCGCCGTTCGTGTTTATCGAGCTGAACGGCGTGCGGCCCGACCGCTACGGCCTGCTCTTCGGCGCCAACGCCGTGGGATTGATCCTGGCCTCGCAGTTCAACCGCTGGCTGCTGCGGTACTACACAAGCGGCCGGATCCTCCGGGTAGCGCTCGCCATCATGGCCGGCAGCGCTCTGCTGCTGGCGGCGGCCACGGCGACCGGCTTCGGCGGTTTTCAGACAATGTTGCTGCTGCTCTTCTTCTGCATCTCCAGCAACGGCCTGGTGCAGCCCAACGCCCTCGCGCTGGCTATGGCCCCCCACGGCCGACAGGCGGGAAGCGCTTCGGCCCTCCTCGGCGCCACCCAATCCGCCCTCGCCGCCGCCCTTGGGGCGCTCGTCGGCCTGCTCCACAACGGCACCGCATTGCCCATGGTGCTCACCATCGCCACCTGCGGGACAGCCGCGTTCCTCGTCGTGCAGTGGCTGGGCGTCCCCCCGCTCCACCACAACGAGCCGCGCTAGGCGGTCGTCTCTGGACGTCCTGGCAGGCTTCCGTACTCATTTCCCGCCGAGATCAGGAAGTCTGCACTCGATTCGGAAGCGGCTTCTTTATCCAAAAAGAAGGGCGCCGTTCTGGCGCCCTTCATGAAAACTTCTTGCGACTGTAATGCCGTTATTTCTTCTTCTCCTTATCGCCCTGGGGCTTAGCCTGTTGTTGGGGCTTAGCCTGTTGTTGGGGCTTAGCCTGTTGTTGGGGCTTAGCCTGTTGTTGGGGCTTAGCCTGTTGTTGGGGCTTAGCCTGTTGTTGGGGCTTAGCCTGTTGTTGGG
>Ga0182017_10001959_pt1 | contig 15847 bp, 9 predicted proteins | sample 712E3DmetaG_FD_120492 | JGI IMG/M metagenome (GOLD analysis project Ga0182017, IMG submission 120492) | Permafrost microbial communities from Stordalen Mire, Sweden - 712E3D metaG | ecosystem: Environmental > Terrestrial > Soil > Wetlands > Permafrost | place: Sweden: Stordalen | collected... | reverse complement strand
GGCGGGCCGAACAGGTCGTCCGCCCCGTGGGTGAAGAGGAAGGCCACCGGATCGTGCGCGTCGTGGGGCACGGCAAAGCTCTCGACCTCAAGGTCACGGAAACGGAAGCGCGTCCCCGTCTCGAACAGCTGCCAGTGCGCGCGGTGCTTCAAACCGGCCTGCACGGCGCGGGCCGTGGCGGGGTTGGCGAAAACCTTGATGTGCGGATGGAGCGCGAGCCCATTGACGCCGGCAGTGTGGTCGCCGTGCTCGTGGGTGAGGAAGACGGCGTCGATTGTGTCGAGGGATTCGCCGAGGGCGCCCAGCAGACGCCCGAGGCGCCGGGCGGAGAAGCCGGCATCGACGAGCACGCGCGTCTCGCCGGTCTGGAGCAGGGCGCAGTTGCCCTCACTGCCGCTGCCGAGAATGCAGAACCGCATGCCCATTTGCGGATGATGCAATGGGGCGCGCCCGCGGCGAGGCAAGGGGTTTCTGCCCGGCACCCGTGGCATGGACGCATCTGCCGATTGGCGATGGATCGAAAGTGGCACGAGTCTCCCGACCCGTGACTGGAGACCATGGGTCAGGAGACCCATGCCACGGAACTGGGGACCGTGCCAGATGCCCATACCACCTCGAATAACCGACAACTCGGAGATGTGCCCCCATGGCGTCCGGGGTGGACACCCCCGCTCATCTGTCCTCCGCCCCGCTCATCCAAAATCGCTGCAACCGGCCCCGGGGTTCGGGTGTCATGGGCGGAACGCCGGGCCCGCCGTCCGGTCTCCATGTCTGCCCGTCCAGCTACAATTTCCCGCCCCTCGGAACGCGCGCCTGCTTGCCTTGGCCGGCCGGATCCGACAGACCTTTCCACTTCATTCGTATTTCTCCCCCTGCCATGACCTCTGCTTCGACTCCGCGCTCCGCCGCCGTCCTGACGGCTGTTCCCGCCCGCAAGAAATCGCGCCGTAAATTGTGGATCATCCTCCTCAGCTTCGTGATCGTGGTTGGGCTGATCGCCGCCGCCGCCATCAAGGGCCGGGGCGCCGAAAAGCCCACGACCGTCACCGTGGACAAGGCTGCCGTGCGGACCATCACCCACCTGGTGACGGCCACCGGCAAGGTCCAGCCGGAGGTCGAGGTCGGCATCGCCCCCGAGGTGTCCGGCGAGATCATCGCGCTGCCGTTCAAGGAGGGAGCCGTGGTGAAGAAGGGCGACGTCATTGTCCGCATCAAACCCGACTTCTATGTCGCCCTCGCCGATCAGCAGGAGGCCGCACTGGCCTCGACCAAGGCCGCCAGTCTCCTTAGTAAGGCCAATCTCGACAAGGCCGACGAGGATTACCACCGGGCCGAAGATCTCTACAAAAAGAAGCTGATCTCGGACGCCGATTTCACCACCTCCAAAACCCTGCTCGAGGTCGGCCGGGCGAACTTTCAGGCCTCGCTCGCGGCGATTCGCCAGGCGGAGGGTGCCCTCAGCCAGTCCCGCGACTCGCTGAGCAAAACCACCATCTACTCGCCCATGGATGGCATCATCAGCGTGCACAATAACGAAGTGGGCGAACGAGTCGTGGGCACCGGCCAGTTTGCCGGCACCGAAGTCATGCGCATCGCCGATCTGAACCACATGGAGGTGCGCGTGAAGGTGAACGAAAACGACATCGTTAACGTGAAGGTCGGGGATCACACGGTCGTCACCGTCGACGCCTTTCCCGGGCATAATTTCGAAGGCACCGTGAGCGAGATCAGCAGTTCCGCGCTGAGCACGGGCGCCACCGGTGCCGGGAACAACCAGGCGGCGCTGGCCGCCTCGGCCTCCGACGAGGTCACCAATTTCCTCGTGCGCGTGCGCGTCACGGATCGTGAAGCCCGGTTGCGCCCCGGCATGAGCGCGACGGTGGATGTCGAGACCGAGACGGTCGCCAACGTCGTCTCGGTCCCGGTCCAGAGCGTCACCGTCCGCGCGGAGGGCGGCAAGACGACGGAGGAATTGCAGCAGCAGCGGGCCAAGCAGGCCAAGGAGCGCACCGGCAACGACCTCGAGCTGGTCAAGGAGCGCGACGAGGCCAAACGCACCCGCGAGAAGCTCCAGCGCGTCGTCTTCGTTCGCCAGAGTGACGTCGTGAAGATGCGCACGGTGGAAACCGGCGTGGCCGACAACACCTACATCGAGATCAAGAGCGGCATCAAAACCGGCGAGGAAGTGGTGTCGGGCAGTTATGCCGCCATCAGCCGCACGCTCAAGGACGGCGCCAAGGTCCTCATCGAGAAACCGAAGAAGGACGAGAAGAACTGAGCTGGTTCGCCGGTCGTTTCCGCCCGGCCGGACTGCCTGAACACCCACGTCCCCATGATCCCTCCGCCTCCCCCCGACCCTCTCCACCAACGGTCCATCCGCCCGCGCGGCCCTTTGGTGATCGATATCGAAGGCGTCACCAAGCTCTACCGCATGGGCGCGGAAACGGTGCATGCCCTGCGCGGGGTCGCCCTCCAGGTCCATCGCAACGAATACATGGCCATCATGGGTCCCTCCGGCAGCGGCAAGTCCACCCTGATGAACATGCTGGGGTGCCTCGACACCCCGACCGCCGGGCACTACCAGTTCAACGGCAAGGATGTCTCCAGCATGACGGACGACGAGCTCGCGAGCATCCGCAACCGCGAGATCGGATTTGTCTTTCAGACCTTCAACCTCCTGCCGCGCTCTTCCTCGTTGCACAATGTCGAGCTGCCGCTGATCTACGCCGGGGTCCCGGCCGCGGAGCGCCGGCTGCGCGCCCAGAATGCCATGGTCAACGTCGGCCTGGCCGATCGCATGATGCACAAGCCCAACGAACTGTCGGGCGGACAGCGCCAGCGCGTCGCCATCGCCCGCGCGCTGGTCAACAATCCGTCGATCATCCTCGCCGACGAGCCCACGGGGAACCTCGACTCGAAAACCGGCGAAGAGATCATGCAGCTCTTCGACGTGCTGTATGAGCAGGGCAACACCATCATTGTCGTCACCCACGAGGAGGACATTGCCCGCCACGCGCGCCGCGCCATCCGCCTCCATGATGGGCTGATCGAGAGCGACCGGATGATGGACTCCTGAGGTCTCACGCCCGCCGCCCCTTTCATCCCCGCCGCCCATGAGCGCCATCGCCCGCTTCGTTTACGAGTTCTTCGAGTCCATCCGCATCGCCTGGGCGCAGATCCGGGCGAACAAGATGCGCTCGGTGCTCACGGCGCTCGGCGTCATCATCGGCATCGTCGCGGTCACCCTGATGGGCACCGCGATCCGGGGGATCGACACGGGCTTCAACAACAGTCTCGCCATGCTCGGGGACGACGTGCTGTACGTGGAGAAATGGCCGTGGGGCCCGGTCGAGGACTGGTGGAACTACGCCAACCGGCCGCAGATCAAGATCACCGATGCCGAGAAGCTCAACCGCATCATCGAGAGCACGCCCAACTCCATGCTCGCGGTGGCCGTGCCACGCGTCGGCCGGGGTTGCTCGGTGAAGTTTGGCGACGGCCGGGTCGATGGGATCTTCGCCATGGGCACCACGGCGGATTACGCCCGGATCACGAACGTCGATTGCGTCGAGGGCCGGCTGTTCAACGAAATCGAGTCCAACGGGGGCCGCGCGGTTTGCGTGCTCGGCTATGACGTGGCGGAGGCGCTGTTCCCCGGTCGGTCCAGCCTCGACCAGACGGTGATCGTCGACGGCCATCCCAGCACCGTGATTGGGGTCTTCGCCAAGCAGGGCGAGTTCCTCGGCCTGTTCAGTTTCGACAACCAGCTGGTGATGCCGATCACCGCGTTCACCAAAGCGTGGGGTTCGCGGCGCGGGGCCCAGTTGCAGGTCAAGGTGACGGACAAGCGGCTGCTCCTCCAGGCCAAGGACGAACTCACCGGGGCGATGCGCCGGGTGCGCGGCCAGTTGCCCGGCGAACGGGACAATTTCTCCATCAACGAGCAGCAGGCCTTCAAGGCCCAGCTCGACCCGGTGAAGACGGCGATCGCCTTCGCCGGCCTTTTCATCACCGGGCTCTCACTTTTCGTGGGCGCCATCGGCATCATGAACATCACGTTTGTTAGCGTGAAGGAGCGGACCAAAGAGATTGGTACGCGCAAGGCCATCGGCGCGCGGCGCCGCACCATCCTGATGCAATTCCTCGTCGAGGCCGTGTCGATCTGCCTGATCGGCGGCATCGTTGGAATGGTGGCGGCCTATGCGGTTTTCCTGGGCATTCACTTCCAGTGGCCGTCCTTCCCGGTCGAATTCTCCCCGGACCTGGTGGTGCTCAGCATGCTGGTGTCCGTCGTCACCGGCATCGTATCCGGGATCGCACCCGCGTTCACTGCCTCGCGCCTCGATCCGGTGGTGGCACTGCGCTATGAATGAGTTACGAATAACGGATGACGATTTCCGATTTTTGAACGGATGCGGACATGGCTGAAATGACCTAACGAGAATGTGCGAAGGCGGCGACCCAACGGCAGTTGTCGTTCGCCCTTTTAGGCCGCCTCTGAAAATCGGAAATCGTAAGTCCAAAACCGAAAATCAAAATGCCTCTCGTCGAGATCCTGAGAATCGCCTTCGCCTCGATCGGCGTGAACAAGCTCCGCTCGATCCTGACGATGCTGGGCATCACCATCGGAGTGTTCTCCGTCATCGGCGTCATGACGACGGTCTCGGCCCTGCGCGGCTCGATCGAGACGGGCTTGAGCTTCCTCGGGTCCAATATGTTTCAGTTCGGCAAGTACCCGATTATGGGCGGCGGCTCCAACCGCCGCCAGATCGAGATGCGCCGCAACATCACGCTCGGCCAGGCAATGCGCTACCGGCAGCTCATGGAAGGCACGACTGACGTGATATGCCTGAAGGTGTTCCATTACGACGTCGCGGAGGCGGTCTACAACGCGCGCAAGACTACGCCCGACGTGACTTTCGGCGGCACCAACGAGTACTTTCTCAACGCCAACCAGTATACCATCGAGATCGGACGCAATTTCCAGGCGGATGACATCGAGCTCGGCCGCCCGGTGATCATCATCGGCCAGGACATCGTCAAGAAACTATTCCCGGCGGAGAACCCGCTGGGCAAGACGATCAAGCTGAAGGGCCGCACCTATGTCGTGATCGGTACGTATGCCGAGAAGGGCCTGACCTTCGGGCAGAGCGCCGACAACATCGCCATGATCCCCATCACCCGGTTTTTCAGCGACGTGGGCGGGGAGCGCTACACCATCAACATCGCGACCGAGGCGCCCTCCCATCTGCTCTACAACGACACGATGGACAAGGGCCTGACGGCGATGCGGGTCGTGCGCGGACTCAAGCCGGAGGAGGAGAACGACTTTGAGCTGTATTCCAACGAGTCGATCCTGACCGCCTTCGCCAAGGTCGCCGACTACATCACCGCGGGCTCGTTCGTGATCAGCGGCATCGCGCTGCTGGCCGCCGGGGTGGGCATCATGAACATCATGCTGGTGAGCGTAACGGAGCGCACGAAGGAGATCGGCATCCGCAAGTCGATCGGGGCGCGCAAGCATTCAATTCTCACGCAGTTCCTGATCGAGGCGGTGGCGATCTCGCTGGTGGGCGGCGTGCTCGGCATCGTCCTCGGCGTGGGGGTGGGTAATCTGGTGGCCATGTGGATGAAGGCGGGCGCGGTGTTTCCGTGGGACTGGGCGGTGCTCGGTTTGTTGGTGTGCTCCGGCATCGGCGTGGTCTTCGGCTTCTACCCGGCATGGAAGGCGGCCTCGCTCGACCCGATTGAGGCCCTGCGCTACGAGTAGGGCGGCGGGGTGGTCGGCGCCCTGATCGGGCGGCGCATCGCTGGATTGGCGGTGGCTCTGGAGGCGTGCTGAAAGCGACGCAGGCTTCCCCGCGCGCGTCCCCAACCATCGGCCGATGTGCCCCTGACCCGGCGGCTCGTTTGCCTGCCATTCATCCTTGATCGAGTATCGATGGAGTGAGTATACTCGTCCGTCTTTTCCGATTACTCTAAAGGAGGTTTGCCATGATCCACAGATATCCGGTTGTCATCTTCTTCGCTGCCGTTCTTTCCGCCGCGGCGGCTTTTTCCAAGCCGGTGGTGCCCGACAAGATCACCGTCAATCAAACGGCTGACACAATTACGATCACGGGCGGCAAGGGTAAAAGCATCGCCTCGGACAAGTTTTCGCTCAGCAAAGACGGGTGGTATATCATGAAGGTTTCGTACACCGGGGGCACGGTCAGCATTTGTCAGCTGTCCCTGGTCACCCAGGCGATGATCACCGCCAAACAAACCATCGGCGGATTGCAGCTCACCAACTGGCTGGGGCCGAATACGACTGAGAAGATCGTGCATCGGGGATCGATCGACTCTGATGATTATATGATCTATGTGGACGACTCCGACGGGCCGTGGACGGTCGAGATTCTGAAAAGCCCGAAGCCGACCCCAATATCCGGCGAAACGACCTTCAGCGGGACGACGGATAAGGTGACGCCCTTTTTCCAGCTGAAGAAAGCACCGGCCAAATTCACGATGCACCAGCAACGGAAAGGCCAGTTCTCTTCCCGCCTGGCCATCAACCTGATCAATGCCGACACGGGTGCCTATGTGAGCAACCTCTGCCACAACGCAATCCAACCGACCCAGACGGCGACGGTGGACATACCGGTAACCGGCAACTATGTTCTCGAGGTTAATGGCGGCGACACCTGGGATGTCTCGTACACCCAGTAAACATCGCGGTTTCCCGTTACAGTGACGGGCGCAGTTCCGGGCCGGCGGATCACCGCGGCGCTCAGAATGTGCCGACAGGTTCATGGCTGGCGGGGCAGATCTCCGTGGAGAGGGAACCGCCCAGCTTGGTCCCCAAAATGGGGCCGCTCAGGCCGGCGCTGGCCTTGTCCACCACGGTGACGCTGCCGTCACTGCCGAACTTGATATAGGTGGCCGCCGAGGCCTTCCAAGTGCCCTCGGTGATGGAGACACCCGCGCCGACCTGGAAGCCAAACCCCGACTTGGGGCTCCAGGTGCCCGCCACGATGAGGCCTTGCCCCACCTGCAACTTCCAGGCGTTGGCGACGGGGTCCCATTCCAGCCCCACCATGCCGATGGACAGGCCGAAGGACGGGTCGTCCTGGGCCGCTTTGATCTTGGCGAGGATGCCGGCCGGCGGACCGTGATCGAAGAAACCGTTGCCATAGTGCTCAGGGTCGTTGGCGGCGCCGGTGAAGATCCCCATCCAGATCAAGAGCAGACCACGCGACCGGGTGTCAGCCTCCGTCGAAAGTTCGAGGCGCCGTTGCATCGAGCCGGGTATGGCGCTGAGATGCTGGGCCGCCTGGCGCATGGGAGCGTCGTACTCGTTGGCGATGGCCTGATCGAAGGCGTTCTTGGCGGCCGCGGCCGAATCGCGGGCGGCCACCATCTTCGCCTGCGCGTCCATGAGTGCGAACTGCAGGATCAGCCGGTCGTTGCTGATCCGGTTGGCCCAGATGCGGCGCTGGAGCTGGATCTCGATGGCCCCGGCGCGAGTCCGGGAGGAAACATCGAGGGCGGCCAGGCGGTACTGGGCGGCGGCGACTCCGCCCCAGTACCGTTTCCAGTCAGCCACCGCGCTCGTCCCCTGCGGCATGACCGCCGCGACGGTGGCGATGATGGCCTGGTTGGTCTCGTCCGTCAGCGCTTCGATGGCGTCATTGCGCTGCTTTCTGAAGACCTCTTCCTGCTGGCGCAGGATCTCGCTAAGCTTGGTCGGCAGATCCAGGTCCGCCCAGGGCGGCCCGCCCGCGTTCGGGTCTTCCTTCATGATCTCCGCCTGATACTGCTGATAACCCGGCTCGTACTGTGAGTCGTCCACCACCGACGCCGGCGTCATCGCGACCGACATCATGAGCGCGTCGCGGTCGCCGGGGGCCAGGGTGGAGGCCTGGGTGAACTCCCCCGCAGCGTGCGCGGGGTCGTTCTTGCGGAGCAGGATCACTCCCCGGTTCAGGTGGTATTGCCCCACATCCGGCGCGTGGGTGGTGGCCTCGGCGTAGTAGCGGTCGGCGTCGTCCAGTTGCCCGTTGCGGGCGAAGACCCAGCCAATGTTGTTGCTGGCGGGCGCCAGGGTCGGGGCCAGTTTGCGGGCCTGGGCGAGCAGCACCAGGGCATCCGCCGGCCGATTCCGCTGCGACAGGATGAAGCCGAGGCTGGAGAGCGCGGAGGGGCGTTGGGGGTTGAGCGTGCAGGCCCTCGCGAGCGCCCACTGGGCGACGTCGAGGTTGTGCACGGCGAGGGCGAGGGTTCCCGCCTCATCCCACAAGGCGGCCCGCACCGTGTCGTCGACGGTGGCGTACTGGGGCCACTGCTGCATGAGCGTGGTTTCCTGGCTGGCGGGCACGTTGGGCGCGGCTTCGGCCAGCGCGGCGGCGACCAGCTTTGCGGCGGCGCCGGCGTCCGGCTGCGGCAGCGCCAGCGGCGGGAGCAGGGTGAAATCATCAGCCGTGACAGCCCCGTCACCGTTGCGGTCCGAGGTGGTGAGCAGCAGCTCCAGGGCGAAGAAATCCGCCATGTCCTTCTTACCGTCGCCGTTGACGTCCACCGACGGGTGCCACAGGCCGTCCTGGACGATGAGGCTGATATCGCTGCGGTCGAATTTCCCGTCGTGATTCACATCCATCGTTCGCCACTGCGCGGCGCTATCGGGGGCCGCGCGCACCGCGGCGGTGAACATCAGCGCCCCAAGGAACATGAGGAGGTATTTCTTCAGCATAGCGGATTAGCCTATCCGGCAGTTTATGGTTTCACCTCGTTCTCGATCTCGCGGAACTGTTCAAGGGCGGCTTCGAGGTCCTTGATGGTGCCGCTGATGGGGGACGTCTGCAATCAGGAATCCGGATGTGCCGCGCACGCGAGCGAGAGGCTGTGCCCTCGAGCGGCCGGGCGACAAGGGGCATTTGGGCAACACACCACCAAAGCCCGACCCCGTTCGCTAACCACCGTATTGGCCGCTCTACGACGTTACTCGGCACGCACGCTCGGCCCAAAGTGTCAGGGAGGACCCTCCGCCCGGCGGCCGTTCAGGGCTTCTCATCCGGCTGGGTGATGAACACCAGTGCGGCCGTCCAGGCGACCACGATGGCGGAGAGCCAGTGGATGACGGCCATCGGGAGCAGGCGTTGCATGGTGTCGACGCCGACGCCGTAGATGGGCGCCAGCCATACGTCGAGGCGCCAGTTCAAGATGCCGAGAAAGACCAGGCCGCAGATCGAGACGTACCAGGCCCCCGCTTTCGCTTCATTGGCCGAAGCGGGATGATTCCGTCCGAGCCAGAGAGGGGCTGCCCCCAGGAGGAATACGCCGCCCGCGATGCCTGCGGCCACAGTGCGGTCGCCGGTCTGCCAGGCGAGGAAGATCAACACCCAGAAGACTGCCGTCAGGAAACCCGCGGTCATGGCCACGCGCTTCTTCATCGAGACCGGTGCCGGCGCGGCCGATGGGATGAGCCGTTCGGCGATCATTTGACGACGGAGCGCGGTCTTACTGCGAAGCATGAACACGATCAGCGTGAGGACGATCATGGTGTAGCCGAACCAAACGGCGACCCTCGGCGCGGTCGCCGTCCAGTCCTCGCGTTGATCCAGGCCGGCGGACCGGGCGAGGGAGGCGACGCTATACAGTGCTGCCAAAAACCCCACCACCGAGAGCCAGAGCACGAGCGTCCAGCGGGCCGCGAACCTGCGTTCGCGCTTCGTCGCGGCCTGGGCAATCTCGGCCCAGCTCATCCCGATGGCGGCAAAGAGCCCGACGAAGGGTGCGACCCACGCCAGCAAGAAACCGAGCAGGCCGCCTTTGGCCGCGGCACCGCCCTTGGCGGCGGTGCCCATCGCCGCCGCCGGTCCTGCCACCATCAGGAGGGGAATGGCGGCCTGGACCTGGAGCGTGAATTGCGGGCCGGGATTGGTCCGCTCCAGCGTCGATTCCACAAATTCCAGCATGCGCTCCTGCAATTGGCGGCGACCGCGGGTCAGCCGTTGCATGACCGCATCCGGGGTCAGCCCGAGTGCCTCCGCCACATGCTCGACCGACTTGTGGTCGCGATAGAACAGGATCAGCGGTTCGCGGTAAGTTTCCGGCAGGCGCCCGACCTCGCGCCAGAGGATGGCCATCTCCTCGTTGCTGACCGCCTGGGCGGTCGGCAACGGGTCGGCGGACGGCAGTTCCAACGCGGTGTCGAGCGCGGCAGCCTCGTGCGCGGGCTGGCGCCCGAGCCGGCGGCGATCGCCGTGGATGACATTGCGGGCGATGCCGCAGAGCCACGAACAGAGCCGGCCGCGCTCGTGCAGGTCGCGCAGGTTCTGCCAGGCGGCGAGGAACGTTTCCTGGGCCAGGTCTTCGCTGCGGCTGCGGCTGCCGGTGGCGCTGTAGGCGAGGGCACAGACCAGCGACTGGTAGCGGGCGACGATCCGGCCAAAGGCCTGGGCATCACCCGCCAGGCTTTGCTCAACGAGCTCGGCGTCATTACGGTCGGCGGCGGAAAGGATGATCGGTGTCATGGTGTCACCGCATAAGTGGTCGGAATCGGCCCGGACCTGACAGGGAATCGGAGGAGGAAGGCGGCTCGGGGGCGGGTCCGAGGACCTCGATGGTGCCGCCGGCGGGGACCTCGGCAATCAGGAATCCGGGTGTACCGAGCATACTAGCGATAGGCCTCAGTGCTCGATCGGCCGGGTCAACGCCGGCAGAACGGGATCGGGGACGAATGTACGGGCAGACGCCTTCGGGGCCCCGGACATCAATTTCCGCAACCAGCCCCCTTTGGCCGTCCCTCGAGTCTCCGACCGATCGACGCAAAAAGGACCGTGGTATTCTTGATATCCGTGGCTGAGGGGACGATTCGGGACCAAAAAAAGACTCGCCGGGACATGAAACCGAAGCCCGTTGGCATGCGTCATATCCCTTGCTTCCCGGACTGCAGAATGCACGCAAGTGTTTGGGCAGTGCGGGATGTTAGTTGAAGCTGGACTTGGCGGGGCTGCCTCAGGTGGCCCCGCCTTGTTTTGGGGAAGAATTGGCGCCGGCGGACACCCATTTGAGGGTTGGCGGGAACCCCGGGCGCATTTATCTGACAGTGCAGGGTGTTATGCGCATTCTGATTGTCGACGACGAAGCCAGTATCCGCCGGACCACGGCGATTGCGGTACAGACCACCGGCCACGAGGCGGTGGAGGCGCCCACCGGGGCGCGCGCCCTCAAACTCGTCGAGACCGAGGGCTTCGACGTCTGCTTCCTCGACGTGAAGCTCGGCGCTGAGGACGGGCTGGCGGTGATGGACAAGCTGCTGGAGGCGGCGCCCGGGCTGGCGGTGGTCATGTTCACCGCCTTCGCCAACATCGCCACGGCGGTCGAGGCGATGCGCCGCGGCGCCTTCGATTTCATCCCGAAACCCTTCACGCCGGAGCAGATCCGCCAGGTACTGCAGAAGGTGGGCCACACCCGGCAGCTCGAACAGCGGGTCCGGCAGCTCGAGTCGCAGCTGGCCGACGAATCGCCCGAGATCGATCTGACCTCGGCCGAGCCGGCGGTGCAACGCACCCTCGAGATCGCGTTCAAGGCGGCGGACACATCCGCGACGGTGCTGCTACTCGGCCCGAGCGGCACGGGCAAGAACGTGCTGGCCCGCGAAATCCACCGGCGCAGCGCGCAGCGGGAACGGGCGTTCGTCACCGTCAGCTGCCCGAGCCTGTCGCGCGAACTGCTGGAGAGCGAGCTGTTCGGCCACGTGAAGGGCGCCTTCACGGACGCGGTGCAGGACACGTTTGGCAAGGTGGCGGCGGCTGAGGGTGGCACACTCTTCCTCGACGAGGTCGGCGAAATGCCGCTGGAGATCCAACCCAAGCTGCTGCGCCTCCTCCAGGACCGGGAGTACGAGCGGGTGGGCGAAGCGCGCCCGCGCCGCGCGACGGTGCGGGTGGTCGCCGCCAGCAACCGCGACCTCCTCGCCGAAGTGAAGACCGGCCGTTTTCGCACCGATCTGTTCTACCGGCTCAACGTCATCATGGTGGCACTGCCCGGCCTGCGGGACCGCCCGGCCGATCTCATGCGTCTGGCGGGCAACTATCTCGGATTTTTCAGCCGCCATCTGGGCAAGCGGGTGCAGGGGTTCGCCCCCGAGGTGACCGCCGCCTTCCGGGCCTACCCGTGGCCGGGCAACCTGCGCGAACTGCGCAACGTGATCGAGCGGGCGGTGATCCTGGCGGACGGCGACGCGATCACGCTGGCCGATCTGCCAGAGGAGTTCTCCCGGCAGCCGGACACGACCGTCCAGGTCGGGGCGCGGGTGACGCTCGATCAGCTGGAGGCCGAGCACATCCGCCGCCTCCTCGCCGTATCGGGCACGCTGGAGGAGGCCGCCCATACCTTGGGAATCGATCCGGCCACGCTTTACCGCAAGCGCCAAAAACTCGGGCTCACCTGAGCGAGCCCGGAAGCGACTGCCCGCGGAGCGACCTTCCGCCCATTCCACCCCTGCGCCGACCTCCATGCTCCGTACTCGTCTCTACCTCGGCCTGTTGCCGTTGCTGGCGCTGCTGGTCGCGATCTGCGGATACGCGCTGCACACCTGCGTGGAGTTGAGCCGGTCGGTGGAGGTCACGCTGGTGAACCACTACCGCGCCATCCTGGCGACGGAGCAGATGAAAGACGCGGCCACGCAGATGAACAATGCGCTCTACGGCACGCAAGGCGGAAGCGCCCGGGCGGCGCGGGAACAGTTTGGCGCCCAGCGCGACCGATTTCTCCGCCTGTTGCGGGACCAGTCGGTGGGCGCGGCCGGCACCGCGCGCGTCGACGCGGTCGGCCGCGTCGATGAGGCTTTCTCGGCGCAGCGGCAAAAAGATGAAACCTGGATGGGGGGCGCCGCTGGTTCACCGCTGGCGTCGCTCCGCGAGACCGGAACGGCGCTTTTCACCACGCTGACCGCCCTTGATGTGCTGGCGCAGCGCGACTACGAGGCCCTGCAATCCGAGCTGGCGCGCGCCGGCCAGACCACGCGCACGACCATCCGCCTCTTGATCGGAGCGATGGCGGCGGCCGTCCTTCTGTCGGTCTACCTCTCCTATCGCTTGAGCCGGGCGCTGCTGCGTCCCATCGGCGTGCTGACCGCCTCGGCTGTGGCGCTGGGCGACGGCGACCTCGACCGCGAGGTCCCGGTATTGTCGCATGACGAGCTGGGCGAACTGGCCCGCGCCTTCAACACGATGGCGGCGAAGCTGCGCGCCTTCCGCGAGGCGACGACCGCCCGCGTCCTGCGGGCGCAACGCACGATGGAGGCGACGCTGACGTCCTCACCCGATCCGGTTTTCGTGGTTTCCCGGACCGGCGCGATCGAGCTGAAAAACCCCGCGGCGGAAGCGCTGGCGGGCGCGCCCGAGTTCGTCGCCGGGCTGCCCGCGGCGCTGCGCCAGGCGCTGGACGAGGTTCTCGTAACGGGCCAGCACTACCTGCCGACTGGCTACGATCACGTCGTCACGCTGCGCCAGGGGCACGAAGATCGGCACTACCTTCCGCGCATCCTCGCGGTGGGCGATGCGCTCACCGGTTTCGGCGGCGCGGCCGTCTTGCTGCAGGACGTCACCCGGTTCCGGCTGCTCGACGATGCCAAGAACAACCTGGTGGGCACCGTGAGCCATGAGCTGAAAACGCCGCTCACCGGCCTGCGCATGGCCGTTTACCTTTTGTTGGAAAAGAACCTCGGGTCGCTCGCCCCCGCGCAACGCGAGCTGCTCGAAACGGCGCGAGACGACGCCGACCGCCTGCTGCGCATCCTCAACGATCTACTCGACCTAAGCCGGCTCGAAAGCGGCGTGGCGGCGCTCAACCGCGCGCCGGCGCGGGCGGACGAGTTGCTGGCGGCGATGGCGGCGGAGGTGAAACCGCTGCTCGATGCCGCCGGGCAGCGCCTGACCGTGCAGGTGGCGGCCAACCTCGCGCCGGTGTCGGTCGACCGCGACCGCCTCCGGCATGTGTTCATCAACCTCCTGACGAACGCGAACAAGTACGCGCCGGAGGGCAGCGAGATTACGCTCTACGCGGCGCCGGAGCCGGATGGATTTGTGCGATTCGGCGTGCGCGACCAGGGACCCGGCCTCCCGCCGGAAAGCCTGGCGCGGGTGTTCGAGAAGTTCTACCGCGTGCCGGGACAGACGAAGAAGGGCGCCGGGCTCGGCCTGGCGATTGCGCGCGAGATCGTCGTCGCCCACGGCGGAACCATCGCCTGCACGAGCGTCCCCGGCCAAGGAAGCGATTTTCATTTCCTGCTCCCGGCGGCGGGGTGAGGCGGACGCATGCAGCTGCCCCGCGACGACCTCAGATGAATGGCCAGCCGAATGGTAGGGCGGGTTGTCCTTAACCCGCCTCGGTTCGGATGGCGCGTTGCGGAAAACGCGCCCTGCTGCCTCAATCGCCCGGTCCCGGCTGACGGAGACGCGCCGTGCCCACGCGCGATCGGACCACCTTAACCCATCCCCGGGGCGGCGGCCAGCGGCCCGGCCTCCATTGGGCCGCGGGTGACGCCGAGCTGGTTGATGAGCTTGAACTCGCGCCAGAGCTGCGCGCCGGTGACCTCGCCGCGCAGGAGCCGCTGGTATTGGTCGACCGTACGGGCGAGTTCCTCCACCGTCTCATCGATGAACTCCACACGGAAGCGGCGCGCGCCGAGCGCAAGCAGGCGCGCCACGTATTCGGCACCGGTCTGCGCGCGGTTGTTGAAGACGGTGTTGCGGCAGCCCGCGTCGGCTTTTACCGGCAGCCGGGCGCCCACCCGGTCGCGCAAACGCAGGTCGACCCGGTCGCACGGACGCCCGCAGTCGCGGTAGTCGTGGCCCGTCGTGAGGAAAGCGCAGAACACGCAGTGCTCCATGTGAAACAGCGGCATGTGCTGGTGCACCGTGATCTCGAACCAGGCGGGCGGCGCGGATTGCAGCAGCGCCTCGAGTTGCACGATATTCAGGTCATAAGAAGCCGTGACCCGCTCCAGGCCGCAATGCCGGAGGAAGTAATCGGCGCTGAGCCCATTGGCGACATTGAGCGAGTAATCGCCGCGCAGGCGGTGGCCGCGGAAGAACGCGAGGTGATCGTAATTGCGCACGAGGTAGCCGTCGGCATCGCAGGACAGCACCTGCCGCAGGATCCAATCCTCGCCCGGCTTGAAGATGCGCGGCGGCGCCACCCAGATGGTGGGTTTGGCGTCTTGGGTCCCGGGTTCTGGGTTCTGAGTTCCGGGTTTTGGGTTCTGGGTTCTGCGTTCAGGGTTCAGGGTTTCGAGTTCCGGGTTTTGGGTTCTGAGTTCTAGGTTTTGGGTTTCGGGTTTTGGGAGGGCCGCTTCGGCCGCCTGCAGGTCGCGAAAACGCCGGACCGCGTCGCGGTAGCGCTTGGGATCCTCAAACTCGCAGTAGAGGGTGCGCACACCGCAGTTCCACGCGGCCTCGAGCTGTTCGAGGGTGCGGACCACGACAATCAGCTCGGGTGCCTCGTCGGGGCCGGGGGCCGCCGGAGCCGGGACGATGCGTTCCGACTGGTCATGAAGGGTCCAGCGCGGGGGCTGCGCACGCCGGCGGGTGAGTTCCTCCACCGCCTCGCGCCGCAGGCGGTTGAGTTCGCTGACTGGCAGCATGACCTCGCCCTCGAGAAACGAGCGCAGCCTCTCGAGCCGGAACGGCGTGCCGCCGAGGCGCCCGAGTTGCTCGCGCAGGCGGGCGGGCGTCAGCGGCTGCGAGCGGGCCGCCTGCAGGGGCGCCGCCGACACCGCCTCGACGACATGCCCGAGCTCGTCGCGGACCACCACCCGCAGAGCGGCGCCCGCGTGACCGTGCACGTCCATGGTGACCGGGGT
>Ga0182017_10001958_pt1 | contig 15853 bp, 7 predicted proteins | sample 712E3DmetaG_FD_120492 | JGI IMG/M metagenome (GOLD analysis project Ga0182017, IMG submission 120492) | Permafrost microbial communities from Stordalen Mire, Sweden - 712E3D metaG | ecosystem: Environmental > Terrestrial > Soil > Wetlands > Permafrost | place: Sweden: Stordalen | collected... | reverse complement strand
GGTTTTTGGAGGATTTCATCTCAAATCGGATGGCGAACCTACGCAAAAGACATTGGTGTATTTTAAAGATCATAATATAAAAAAGGCTTATCCTTCGCATTGTACTTCATTGCCGGCATTGTCAGAATTTTTCCGGATATATAAACTGCCCCAGGTATTAACCGGTAACTATTATTCATTCTGAGAAAAATTTGATGAAGGGAAACTGCAGTTGTAATAGGCAGTAACTAATTTGCCGAATACGGTCTATGGCCATGATGTATTCTGCGGGTTATAGTTCTTTTATAGCTCTTGTCAACAGAAAGTGGAACTTTTTCGACAATAATATTGCTGGTATCGAGTCCAAAAGCTTTTACTTCACTGATACCCATCCTATGTACAAGGTTGTACATTCCAATTACAAATTTTTGATAGGGCGAAAAATCCAAGTCATAATTAGGAATACGGTCAATGATTACAAACGCAAAATCGCTGTCAATATTAAATTTACGAAGTGACTCATACCTGCTGGTAAGATCAATTTCATTGTTCACTTCCATCTCATCAAGCACCTGCTTAAAATGCAGATTAATGCGGGGTTCGACTTTAAATCCTAACCGGAAATCAATTTTTATTATCGTTTGAGGAATAATTTGGGTCAATTCATATTCGAAAGTATACGGATCGTCAAGTATATCTACATGCAGGAGCCAATAGACATCAGCTCTTTTGGGTTGTTTGTTAATAATAGAATAAATAATTTTCGATTCAATTTCATCCCTGTTATTGGCCCGTGTAATGTATACCAGATTTGTGGCATATTTAGGAACGCTTTTATCTTTGCTCAAGGCAGTAATGACATCAGTATAATCCGATAATTTAACAAAAACGAAAAAGCTGTTCCTGAATTTACGGGCATTATACCAGCCATACATGATTAAAAAGAAGATGCTTGCCACAAGAATTGTAAACCATCCACCATATTCAAATTTATGTAAGTTTGCAATAAGGAAAGAACCCTCAATAATAACATATGTGAAAACAAACGCACTGATTACATATACATTAACTCTTTTCATCATCATGTAAAACATAAGCAAGGTAGTTGTCATTATCATCGTAATGGTAATTGATAAACCGTAAGCAGCTTCCATCTTTGATGATTGCTGGAAGTAAAGAATAACGAATACACATCCGAAATACAATACCCAGTTTACAGCCGGCATGTATATTTGACCCCTAATGTTGGTTGGATATGATTTTTTCATTTTTGGCCACAAATTAAGCGAAATGGCCTCGCTGATTAGCGTATAGGATCCGCTTAAAAGCGCCTGGCTTGCAATAATTGCAGCAACAGTGGCAATGACGATACCAGGCATTAAAAACCATTTTGGCATTAATGAATAAAATGGATTTGTATTCTTAATATATACGTGAGAAAGCAACCATGCCCCTTGTCCCAGATAATTCAATACCAGGGTTATTTTTACATAAACCCAGGTCATACGTATATTTTTAAGTCCGCAATGTCCCAAATCGGAATAAAGCGCTTCTGCACCTGTTGTACACAGGAAAACTGCCCCCAGCAATAAAAATCCTCCCGGATATTGTTCCAGCAAGACATACGCATAATAAGGATTAAAAGATTTTAATATAATAGGTGCATCGTGTATATGTACCAACCCGAAAATACCGAGCATCATAAACCAGATAAACATTATCGGACCGAATGAACTGCCGAGTTTTTTTGTGCCGAATTGCTGGAATATGAACAATATAGTAATAATCACCAATACTATAGGAAGGACATTTAAAGATGAATATTTTATTTGCAGACCTTCAACAGCAGAAACAACTGTAATTGCAGGCGTAATAATTCCGTCGGCCAGCAAGGCACAACCTCCAATAATTGCAAATATATATCCCCATTGCATTTTGCGCCGGATGAGCGCAAATAAAGAAAAAATGCCCCCTTCCCCCCTGTTATCAGCCCTCAGGGTTATAACAATATATTTCAGAGTGGTTTGTAGTGTCAGTGTCCAGATGATACAGGAAAGCGCACCAAGAATGAAATTCGTGTCATAATGAGAGGTGCTGCCGGCAATAGCCCGCATAACGTACAAAGGTGATGTACCTATGTCTCCATAAACAATACCTAAAGTAATAATGAGCCCCGAAAGGGATACCTCTGCTATTCTCCCTACATTCTGATCTTTCTTCATTTAATTACTGTTTCGCATATTATTTTATATAGTACATTATAACCTATAATATTTCGAATTTGCAAATTTGCAAATTTGACATCTGCACATTACTAAACCATGATCCATCTTAAAAACAAAAAAATTGCACCTGATAATACAATTGTAACTGGCAATGTAATCAACCATGCAACCAGAATGCTTCTTACTGTTTTCATCCTTAAATTTTTAAGTCCCTTTTGAGCAACCATTGAACCTGCAACACCGGAGGATAATACATGTGTTGTACTTACAGGTAATCCCAGTGCAGAGGCCATTTGTATAGTCAATGCAGCAACGAGTTCAGCGCTTGCCCCCTGGGCATAAGTAAGAGGTGTCTTTCCTATTCGTTCACCCACTGTTACAACAATTCGTTTCCACCCAATCATTGTACCGAAACCCAGTGACAATGAAATCATCAAAATTACCCACCATGGGGCATATTCGGTATAACCTTTTAATGAACTGACATTGCTCTTTAATGTTTTAATCTCTTCATCCGTAAGTGAGGTAACAGGTTGATCAATAGTGCGATGTGTTAATTTACCAAATTCTTTGGTAAGAAGAATTATGTCTTTTCTCAGTTCAAAATTCTTTTTCCCTTTTAATGAATCAAAACTTGATAAATCAGTCGTATAAGTTTCAACTTTTTGGGCTCTATCTTTAATAATCCGAATGCTGAGTCTTTCCTCTATCGAAAGTATTGTAGTATCTGCTTTTGATATTATACTGCTGATCATTGCTACATTCTCATGCAATTTCTCCGGCGATTTTGAATTATCTATGGCAAATTTAAACGGAACAATGCCAATAAGAATAATCATAATCAATCCCACGCCCTTTTGACCATCGTTTGAACCATGAGAAAAGCTCACACTTGTACAGGTTAATATTAGCAGGTTTCTTATCAAAAAAGGAGGATGCTTTCTTTTGGGATTTTCTTCAAACAAAACTTCACTCCTGGAATATTTCTTTAGAAGAGTCATTGCACCCAATGTCAGTCCAAACCCAATTATCGGTGAAATAAGTAAAGACAAACCCACATCTTTAACCTTGGCCCAATTCAGTGCAATTACATTTACATCGGGTAAAAGCATATAAGCCAAACCTACACCAAATATTGACCCGATTAATGTATGTGAACTGGAACATGGCAATCCCAGGTACCAGGTCCCAAGGTTCCATATTATTGCAGTAACAATCAGTGCCAATATCATAGACATACTGTGGTAAATATTTTGATCTACAAGGGCCGAAGTTGGCAATAAATTGATGATGCCCATTGCTACTGCAATTCCACCAACATAAACACCAAGAAAATTCCAAAATCCTGACCATATGACTGCATAAACAGGCTTTAATGATTTTGTATATATAACAGTAGCTACAGCATTTGCCGTATCATGAAAACCATTAATAAATTCAAAGATACATGCAGCAAGAAGGCATGCTAGAAGAAGTAATGTTAAATCAAAATTTAATCCAAACATAATTGTGGGCAATAATCGTTTTCATAATTGGCTATTTCCTTATGTTTTTAACCATCTTAACAACAAAAATATAGCTCCTGATAAAACAATTGTAACAGGTAATGTTATTAACCAGGCGATTAGTATATTCCTTACAGTTTTCATTCTTAAATTCTTTATCCCTTTTGTTGCTACCATAGATCCGGCAACTCCTGAAGAGAGAACATGTGTAGTACTTACCGGAACACCAAGCATTGTTGAAAATCCAATAGTTAAGGATGCAACCAGATTGGCGCTTGCTCCCTGTGCATATGTCAAAGGTTGTTTTCCTATTCTCTCTCCTACTGTAACAACAATACGTTTCCATCCAATCATGGTTCCCAATCCAAGAGAAACAGATATCATCAAAATTACCCACCATGGTGAATATTCGATATACGATTTCAAATATGTAACGCCTTTTTTCAAGGAGCGTTTATCTTCTTTGGATATTGTGAGTTCAACCCTGTCATACTTGGGAGTAAGCAAACTTTCCATCTCTTTTGAAACTGCTATTATATCTTTTCTTATTTCCAGAGTAACTCCCTTCTTAAAATCCTCAGACAATTTAGTCTTATAAAGGTTCTTATTAATATTGACAAGCTTTTCCCTGATAAGTTGACAGCTAAGTTTGTCTTCAATTTCGGAATTTTGGGATGACACTCTTGAAACTGTATTCTCCATCATGATGGCCCTGTCTGAAAGTTTGTCAAGGGATTTGTTCGAATCAATTGAAAATTCAGCAGGAACAAGAGCAATAAGAATAATCATTATCAAACCAACGCCTTTTTGCCCGTCATTTGAGCCATGTGAAAAACTTAATATTGTACTGGTAAGAATTAGTATTGCCCTGACCCAAAATGGTGGATGTTTGCGTTTATGCTGTTCTTCGAATAAAAGATCTTTAAGATGTTTTGACGTATATTTTTTTGTAAGCGCCATTACTCCTATTGCCAATCCAAAACCAACAATCGGTGATACAAGCAGTGATAGTCCGGCATCTTTAACTTTATTCCAGTTCAGTGCAATGTTTTCTGAGCCGGGAATTAAAATATAAGCCAACCCTACTCCGAATATAGAACCTATTAAAGTATGTGAGCTGGAACACGGCAAACCGAGATACCATGTACCCAGGTTCCAGATTATTGCTGTTATTACAAGTGCCAATATCATTGCAGTTGCATGATAGGCATCTTGGTCTATTAATACTGTATTTGATAACAGATTGACAATACCCATTGCAACAGCTATACCTCCTATATAGACACCCAGAAAATTCCATATGCCGGACCAGATAACTGCATAAGTAGGTTTCAGCGATTTGGTATAAATAACAGTAGCTACAGCATTGGCAGTATCATGAAATCCGTTTATAAATTCAAAAACACATGCAGCCAACAGACATATTATCAAAAGCATTAACATTTCATAACTTAAACCGAACATAAAATAAAAATTTTGATTTGTACAAGTGACTTAAACCAGTTTACAATTAGCGGATTTTTTATAATATACTTGTTTCCGCAATTACTTAAGGACTGGTAAAGAGAATGTTTATAAGTAGCTGGTTTTTAATACTATAATTAGTTAAGACTGAATACTGCTGAAAATGAAGGGTTTTCATATATTTCCTATTCGTTATATAGCCATAATTAACTTATAAATGATACATAACTTATTGAAGTTAAGACATTTAACATTTATTAACATAGCGGAAAACTTTGCAAAGGTATACAATAAAAAACTATTTAGATATTAATATTATGTATTCTAAAGATTTGTTAAAAAGTTATTAATTGCATCAATTCAATAGAATAAATAATATACTTTAAAATTGAACGATTAAATATAAAAGATGTAAATAATTACTTCTATGTAAGATATCAAAAAATTCAGTTACAATTTGTAGAAAAAATTCTGCCCTGGTAAGTTGTTAAAAAAAATTAAATCCTCTAAAACAGTACTTAATTTAAATAATTTTTTATTTTTACAGCATTAACATAATTTAACTTAAATTGGTGGAAGTTCTTAATTCGTTATAATTAAGAATTTCTTCAAGAGAGACTAGGTGGAAATATTCAACATATACAAGTTTTATTGCTCTTCTCCAATTGTAAAATGGCGTATCTGTTTTGATACTGTTAAAAAACGAATTATTAAAGAGGATTTTTGACAACGATACAATTATAAAATTAAATATTGTGAAGTTTTAATTTGAAATAACCTTCATATGAAGAAAGCGAAAATAAACAACAAAACATTAGTACTGGCGGTAAGTTTGCTAATTGTGTTATTCGGATGTTCGAAGAAAATGGATAGGTATAATGATCCTTCCTGGCTTGGAGGTTCAAATATTCAAACCCTTCAAAAAAGTGGTAACTATACCATTTTTTTACGGTTGATGGAAAAAGCCGGATATAAAAATACTGTTGACAAACAATTAACTACTTTGTTTGTGCCTAGTGATGATGTGTTTAAAGTGTACCTGCAGAACAAGGGCCTCGATTCTATAGGTCAATTAACAGCTGATCAGGCTTTGGAGCTTTTTACACTCCACTTTTTGTCAAACTCGATAAATGCAAATCATTTGGTTTATGAAAAAGAATGGAGCCTCCTGGAAAGTCCAACAGGAGAGTATGGATCTCTGTTCTTCAGAAAACAAACAAAAAGTTTTTCAGCGCCTTATAAAGAAATACCGATATATGATAAAACGTACAAAGGCAAGGAATTATATATTTACACAAATGTTAAATATATACCCTTGTTCTCAAAGTTCTATTTTCATGATTATAATGGCAATGGCAGTGTAGATTATCCTTTTATGTATCCCGATAGTAAATGGGGTGGATTGCTACAATGGCACAATGCTATGATACTGCCTCCTGCGGGAAAAGAGAATACTACCAATATTGAAGATTTGGCAAATCCTACTTCCAGTGGCTTTATATATTATTTAGATCAGGTTGTTGACACTATGCCGAGTATTGAACAATATCTTATTGCTCATCAGGAATATAGCTTGTTTTACGATTTGATGCAAAAATTTGCTACATACGCTGGTTCTATAACTGATAAACACGGCAGAAAACTTTATACTAAAGGCTATTCCAATATTTCAAATATAGCTTTAGAAGATGGTCCAAGTCCGGGACTGCCATCTAGTATGCTTAATCTTTTCACAGTTTTCCTACCCGACAATAATGTCCTTCAAGCATATCTGGACTCTACTGTTTTACAGACTTATTCGAGCATTACTGATGTTCCTGATGTGACTATTCGTTATATATTGCAAACTCAAATTACAAACCGTTTGGAATTAAAATCGAAGTTCACAAAACAGTATTACAATTATTATGGTGATAAATCAGTTATTGATGCTTCTAACGTGGATCCTGGCTATATGTGCAGTAACGGGGTTATTTATAAATCAAAGCGTATAATGGAACCGAATGTATTATTATGCGTTCCCGGACCACTTTTTATGGATAAAAATTATTCAGTATTACTAAATATGCTTACAGGTGCAGGTATGGTTGCTATGCTCTCAAGCGATAAAAATGTAACACTTTTTGCACCTACCAATGACGAATTTTTAGCTGCCAATATCCGTCTTTTCTTAAACTCGAACGGTTCACAAGAATTCCAGGAATTAGCAGACGACGGACAATGGAAAACAATAAGCCCTGTTGATCTCACTACATATGCTCAGGATCATATATTTTACGGAAAGCTAACTGACTTAAGTGGTGAAGGATTTATTGAAATGTATTCTCATAATTTTGTGCATTATTCAAACAATGTATTGGACGCTGGATTAAATAAATACAGGGGCGTTTCTGCAAAAATTAGCAGTAAAAACGACAGAAAAAATGGTACACTTTATTATTTGGACCAGTCAATACAGACAAAGTATAGAATGGGACAATATATATTAAATGATCCTGATCTCTCGGAATTTGCAAAATTGATGATTACTGTAAATATGCTGGATACTACTTTTATTGAGACGGGTACCAAAAACAAGTATCCAAATATTAAAATTACTGAAGCTAGTAATGCCTATTATTGGACCGCTTTTATTCCGAACAATGCTGCTATGGCCAAAGCAAAATCTGACGGAATTATTCCAACAGATCCGGACAGCCTGCTAAACTTCGTTGATTACCATTTTATTCAAAAAACAATTTTCGATGACGGAGTTTTAAATGGCCCATTTAATACTTTGCTGGCAGGTTACTCTTTGAATATAACAAATAACGTTAATAATTTGAAAATAAAGGATGCTGCCGGACAAGAAGTTTTATTGAATCATGCGGATGCAGATAATATAGTGAGAAGAGGAGTTGTGCATAAAATTACATCTGTATTAAAATATAAGTAATATTAAAATTGACAACCTATTTCTTATGAAACACACATGTTTTGTAAATGCAAATAAAGCAACAATAAGACCAATAACATTGGGTGTGTCATACCATTAAAAATTAATTTTATTATGATAAAAAAAATCATTCTACTGACTGGGCTATTAATGTGGTTTTTGTCATTTATCAGTAATGTTTCTGCGCAAAAAACGGCAATTATTAAAGGACGTATTATTGATCAGGCTACTAATGAGACAATGCCAGGTGTTAATGCCGTAGAAATTGATGGCAAAGGAAGATTTGTAACTGGCACTGTATCTGATAACAACGGAAATTATATCCTGAGGGTTAAGGATATTAATGATTCAATTCAGATATCTTTTATCGGGTACAAAAAGTATGTTTTCAGTGTTGAAAATCGAACAACTATTAACGTTGCACTCGAACTTGAAAGTACGGCCCTTGCGGAAGTGAAGATTACAGCTAATAAAGTTAGCAATGATGGCATTACACAAGTACGCGACCTGGGTACAGCTGTAACAAGAATGGAGTTAAAAGAGATGAAATCGGTAATGTCTACTACTGTTGAGGAAATGTTGCAGGGTCGAATGGGCAATGTCGATATTACTTCTGTCTCAGGTGATCCGGGCGCAGGTTTAAATATTCGTATTCGTGGTACTGCTACGTTGAATGCAAACAACAACCCTTTGATTGTTGTAAATGGCATTCAATATTCACCTAATTTTGAAAATTTTGACTTTGCAAATGCTGACGTTCAAAAATTCGGAAATCTTATCGACGTATCCCCTGAAGATATCGAATCAATTGAGGTGCTTAAAGATGCTGCATCAACCGCGGTTTGGGGATCATCTGCTTCGAATGGCGTAATCATGATAAAGACCAAACGTGGTATCAAATCAAAACCAATTTTTGAATATACTTATAAAAATACCATTGCGGAAGAACCAGATCCTATCCCAATGCTTAATAATAGCGACTATGCAAGATTAATGAGAGAGGAAGTATACAATTATAATATTATTTCGAATCATAACTCCAGTAACCCTGGTAATTTTAATCAAATTGATTTTGAACCCAGTACATTTTTTAATTACTACGATTTTACTCAAAACACCAATTGGGTTAAAGAAATAACTAAGGTTGCTCATACTCAGCAGCACGATTTTTCGGTTCGGGGCGGAGGCGATAAATCAAAATATAATTTATCGGTAGGCTATTTTGATGAAGGAGGCACTGTAATTGGATACAGGTCAAGAAAATTGAATCTTCGAAGTTCTTTGGATTACGATTTGTCTACAAATCTGCAGTTCAGATCGGATATCATGTATACCAATTATAATGACGATGCTACATTTGATAAAGATGATTGGGATTTTAAAGACAACAAACAAATCCGTGCAATTGCTTACAGAAAAATGCCAAATTTAACTGTTTTTGTAAGAGATACAAATAATGTTCCAACGCCGCAATATTTTACTGGTCCTACCCTTCAGGGGTCTTCGGCAGATGTCTATAATCCCGTAGCTTTTGCTAAACTGGGTATTAACAATACAATAAAAGATAATGCCAGGGCTCTTTTTAGTATAAAATATACCATTCTTCCTAATCTATATATTAATTCTACCGTTACATTGGATATTTTCGACAGCAAACAATCAAAATTCCTTCCTGTTGAAGCCATTGGTTTTAGTAGTACTTCCAGTACTGTAGATACGTCAAATGTTTCTGCTCCATTTGCGAACAAAGCAGTAAATATTTTCAACAAAAAAAGTTCAATATTTACAAAAAACCAGATTGTTTACAACCCTAAATTACCTAAGGACCATGATTTAGGAATACTCGGACAATTCGATACTGAAGAAACTCTTGAAAGAAACTTAACTGTTAAAAGTAATTTGTCGGCTTCCAGTTATTTACGACAACCCATTGGAAATTTAAATTTATTAACAGGAGCGGATGATTTTAAATCTGACTTCACCAGGTATCGTTCGCTGGGTTTGTTTTCTTCGGCAAACTATAAGTACAAGGATAAATACATTTTAATGATTGGTGCCAAAGTCGAAGGTACATCAAAGTTCAGTTCGACCAGCAGATGGGGCATTTTCCCTACAAGTTCTATTGCCTGGCGTTTATCAGAAGAATCATTCATGAAAAATATTAAATTAATAAACGATTTTAAATTACGATTGAGTTGGGGCAGAAGTGGAAACTTACCCGATGGCCAATACCTTTATTTTAACCAGTATGAATCTAATTCAACATTGAATTATATTGATATAAGGGGAACCCGGCCAACATCAATGGAACTTACCAGTTTAAGATGGGAAACCATTGAACAAACTGACCTTGGTTTTGATCTTTCATTATATAAAGATCGCGTTAATGTTATTTTTGATGCCTATATTAAGAAAACATTAGATTTGTATTTAAAAGATACTCCTATTCCTACTACCTCCGGTTTTGACAAAATAAACATTAACAATGGTGAAATGCAAAACAGAGGTTTGGAGTTATCTTTGGATTTTGCAGTTATAAAACACGAAGATTTCCAATTTGATGTGAATGTAAATTTCTCGAAAAACCAAAATATCGTTGTTCGTATACCTGATAATTATAGTAATCAAACGGGTGATGTTTTGAGTAATGGCCAATACCTGATGAAAATTATACCTGGTGAACCATTAGGAGGATTTTTCGGCTACAAGTACTTGGGTGTATATTCCAGAACTTCTGATGCCGTTGCAACTGATAAAAATGGCAAACCAATTATAGGGCTCGATGGATTTCCACTAAGCATGCAAATGGGTAATGCCGGAACTGAAAAATACACTTTCGTTGGGGGCGATGCAAAGTATATGGATGTAAATCATGATGGGAAAATTGATGCACTTGATGTAGTATATTTAGGTGATTTAAATCCGGCTTACATGGGTGGTGGAGAAACCAGAATAAGATATAAGAATTTGACTTTGAGTACTTTTTTCAACTTTAAATATGGTTCCAAAATCATTAATCAAACACGAATGTATGCTGAAAACATGTCAGGTTTCGATAATCAAACCAAAGCAACAAATTCACGATGGAGAAGAGAAGGTGACGTTACTGATGTTCCCAGGGCTTTATGGGCTGGTCCGGATAATTATGGATATAACTGGCTCGGCTCCGACAGGTTTGTTGAAGATGGTTCCTTTGTTCGATTGAAGACAGTTTCTTTATTGTATAAATTCAGTAAAAAATTCTGTGATAAGCTTAAAATTAAAGATTTGAAAATATATGCTACAGGATATAACTTATATACATGGACCAGGTATTCGGGTCAGGATCCAGATGTAGCGCCACCTTCAAAACCAGATAAATTACCGGTGGATAACAATTTAACCCCGCCAAGTATAAGGCTTATGCTGAGTTTAAATATTATTTTCTAACATTTAAATATTTCATTCAATGAAAAAGTTCCTTATAGATAGTAAAAAAATAAAAATAGCAGTACTTCTTTTTATTGTATGTATATTTTCAGCATGTACGTTGGATGTTCCTCCTGAGAAAATATTGGTTAAAGATGATTTCTGGAAAAAAACCGGGGATGCAAATTGTGCATTGGCTGCTACTTATGGTTCTTTTCGTGATGCCGCTCTGGAATCATTTATCTGGGGTGAATTACGGGCTGATATGGTTATTGGATTTCCTCATAGTTATGCTGTAATAGCTGGTAGTGATATAAATCCAATTAATACTTATATTGATTGGTCAAAGTATTATAAAACTATCAATCTCGCGAATACATTAATGTATTATGATAAAAATGTACTTGCCAATGATAAGTCATTTACACTGAAAATGAAAGATGGAATGGATGCAGAGGCATTATTTTTACGTTCAATATGTTATTTCTATTTGGTACGCGTATGGAAAAATGTTCCTTTGGTGATCAACCCATCTATTTCAGATACCTGTAATATCTATCCAGGTATTACAAATGAATCAGAAATAATTAAGCAAATTATATCGGACCTGTTGCTTGCAAAGAATAAAGCTTATACAACCGAATATCAAGGCAACCCCAGATATTTCAAAGGCCATGCAAATAAATATGCAATAATGGCGCTATTGGCAGATGTATATTTGTGGAATCAGCAATATCAGAAGAGCATGGATTATTGCGATTCAATTATCAATTCAGGTTTATTTAGTTTAATGCCTTCAGATACCTGGTTCACCATTTATAACCCTGGCAATTCAAATGAAAGCATTTTTGAATTGCAATGCCTGGATGATGGAACTGCCGATCAGATAAATCCTCTGTTTAAGGGAATAGCTCCATCTTATGCAACTTTTATAAATCTTAATAGTGGTGGATCCGGATTGGGGTTTAGTAAAAAATTTGCTAATTTATTTACTGATGAATCTGATATAAGAACCTGTAATGGTAATTCACCTAAATGGAAATATATAGGAATTACTGTTGATGGTGAATTAACACGTTCACCTGTAAACCAGCGTGATTTAAATATTATTTATTACAGGTATGCTGATGTACTTTTAATGAAAGCAGAAGATTTAAATGAATTGGGTAGAGTTTCTGATGCTCTTGATTATGTAACAAAAACTTATGAACGGGCAGTTGGTCAGCCAATTACCGGCACTACAGATCAGACAGAAATGAGAAGTATTATATTAACTGAAAGAGCGAAAGAGTTTATTCTTGAAGGAAAAAGATGGTTCGATTTGTTACGTACTGCCAAAAGAAATAATTTCCAAAACAAAAAAGATTTAATTCAGGTGATACTTGACAATGCAGATGCAAGAAGTCAAGATGTTCTGAGATCAAAGGTAAACGATACCATGATGTATTATCTTCCGGTTCCATATAACGAATTGCAACGAAATAAAAACCTGACACAGAATCCATTTTATGAAAGATAATAATCGGAAAAAAATAAAATATATGAAAATGAAATCTTTTCAAAGTATAATAATAAAAAGTATTTATATGCTTTTTACTGTGCTTGTTTTCAGTCATTGTAATGACAAAATTCAAGTGCTCCCAAGGTCCAATAATGATCTCGTGATGTCGGAATATATCGCCAACAACAGCGATTTTTCAGAGTTTAATGGATTATTAATTAGTACAGGGCTTGATAATTTATTAAGTATTCGTGGGCCATATTCATTATTTCTTCCCAATAACGCTGCAATGAAGGCCTATTATACACTAAAAAATATAAATTCATATACCGATTTAGATAGTTTAACCAGGAGAGAATTGGTGTTAAATCATCTTGTTCAAAAAGAATTTTTGGTTTCCAATTATCAATTGGGTACATTAGGTTCGAAAAATGCTTTAGGCGATAATATTGTAACGGAATTCCAGGGAGTCGAAATTATTATTAATAAATATGCAAAAATTGTAAAAAGAGATGTAAGAGTATCAAACGGGACTATTCAAATAATTGATAAAGTCCTTGATCCTTATAAATTAGGCGTATATGATGTATTGGCGGCAAATCCTTCTTATTCTATATTTACCGAAGGGCTTAAACGGACTGGTTTGAAAGATACACTGCAAGTTATAAGTTTTATTTATGGTCAAAACACTGCCCGTACCAGGTATACTATTTTAGCGATCGCTGATACTACATTTAACCGGTTTGGCATTACTTCTATTGATGATCTTATTAATAAATGCACCAGCCGTCCTGACAGTATTACATACCCGGGCAATGGTTTTTATGATTTTATGGACTTTCATTGTTTGGATAAAAATGCTTATTATTATTCCGATTATGCTAATAAACCAACATTATATTCTGTTTTGTCAAAAAACAACAATGTCCAGATAAGAGTTGTAAATGGTATCGTGGAAATAAATGTCAGTTCCGTAGATGGATCATATACTGGCTTTTATGTTGATCAATCGGACAATCCTGCAAAAAATGGAGTTATACATACTATTAATAAATTATTGGAAGTTTCAACCCCTTCGCCTACAACCCTAATATGGGAAGTTACAGATTATTTCGATTTTAAACAAGGCGAGTATTATCTTAAGCATTTCCAGAAGTTTTATGACACGGCCCAATTCGCAGGCATCAGATGGCAGGGTGAGTATCTGCAATACTACATTAAGCCCGCTCAGCAGGCACAACCTGAATTAAATAATGATTGTCTCAATATGATTGGCTTTTGGCAAATAGAAGTAAAAACTCCTAAAATTATGAAAGGACATTATGTTGTTGCTGCTCGCGTTTGGACTGGTATTGCTTTTGCAGTTTATATTGATGGAGAGCAAACAGCCATTTTTAAGGTCTCTGATGTTGGAACAGTAAATACCGCGTGTCCTGAAGATCCTTCATCAAAATTGTATAAATTCGGTGAAGTTACCTGGACAACTACATCAGAACATAAAATAAAATTAGTTGCTGTAAATTCCGGAATGCTATTTTTTGATAGAATTGAATTCGGTCCGATTAATTAAAAACAAATATCTATTCAACATTCTAATTAAACTCTGATATGATTAAACGATTTCGATATTCGACATGTTTGTTTGTAATTATCCTGTTTATTTTTGGTATAAGTCTTCAAAATGGATTTACGCAGACACCTGGTATGATATTTAAAGGGCATGTATTAGAATCTGGTTCTGGACTGCCATTAAAACAAGTTCTTATTTCGGTTTCATCTACCGGAGTATCTGCACAAACTGATAGCACAGGTGCATTTTCAATTAGTGTCCCTGATAAACAGGCCGAACTTATTATAGATCTTCCTGGTTATAATAAAAGAAACATTTTTATCCTGGGACGCGATTCTTTCAACATTTCATTGGTTGCTTCCGACTATAAAACTATGGACAATTATTATAATGATCCATTGGGAGTTCATATTCTAAAGGACGCTACTTATGCTGTATCCATTTTAAATGCTGCTGACATTGATATGAGTAAATCAACTTCATTTGATCAGGTTATTCAGGGACGTATACCAGGTATGCGTATTATTGAGCATTCAGGTATACCCGGTAACAGAACCTGGATGAATATAAGAGGTATTTCATCAATATACGGTAAAAATCAGCCTTTGTTATTCATAGATGGAATGATACATGATTATGATTACACAAATCTTAGCCTGATGGAAGGATATTCTCTTAATCCAATGGATGTGATTGATATAGAGGATGTATCGGACATTACAGTTTTGAAAGAAGGCAATTCCTATCTGGGGGGTGCAAGTACGAATGGTGTTGTGAATATTAATACCGAGCAAAAAAGTGAGGCAAGTACCATAATAAAAGTATCGGCTTATTCCGGAATGTCAATGGTTCCTAAAAGTCAGGATGTATTAAATGCCGCAGAATATAAAAATTATTTGAACCAGTATTTAAATCAGCAAATACTTGATGGAGAATTAACTGCCGGTCAAATTAATAGCAAATTTCCCTGGTTAAATGGAACTTCTTCTGCAAATGATTATTATAAATACAATAACAATACCGATTGGCAAAAAGAAATATTTACAACAGGTATATTACAAAAATACCACTTGTTTATAAAAGGTGGTGATGAAATCGCTACATATAATATATCTACAGGATATATTGATCAAAAATCAATTGTTAAAAATTCAAGTTTTAGTCGTTTCAATTTACGTGTGAATGGTAAAGTAAATATAACTGATAAATTTTCAGTTATACCAAATGCTAAACTGTCTTTGTCTGACAGCTACTTTCCTAACATGG
>Ga0182017_10001957_pt1 | contig 15858 bp, 16 predicted proteins | sample 712E3DmetaG_FD_120492 | JGI IMG/M metagenome (GOLD analysis project Ga0182017, IMG submission 120492) | Permafrost microbial communities from Stordalen Mire, Sweden - 712E3D metaG | ecosystem: Environmental > Terrestrial > Soil > Wetlands > Permafrost | place: Sweden: Stordalen | collected... | reverse complement strand
TTGGCGTTTTTGACGACGAGGTCCTCGCCGACTTCCTTCATGACCTTCAGGCGATAATCGGTCCAGCTCAAGTCGCCCTTGGCCTGTTGATCGAAGTCGGACCGGGAATTGAAAATAAACAGGTCGTCGAAGATGATTTCGTCAAACAAGCCGGCGGTGTAGGCTACCACCTTGCGGAACCGCTCGCGATCGGCAGGATTCGCGTAGTCGAAGCCGGTGAGACGGTCGCCGGGCCGGCCCGGACTGGTGCACATCAGGCCGCCGGACACCTTGATGCCTTTGCTCGCGAAGAAGTCCTTGACCTTCCGCACGTCGGCTTCCGGCGTTAGCTGGCCATCCCGGTAGGTTTCCAGCCACACCTTGTCCACCTTCAGGTAATGGCTGATCAGGTTCCAGCTCTCCTCCATCCATTTGGGGTCGGCGGCCATGTGGCGCATGTCCGCCAGCTCAACGAACAGCGCGACATCGAAGTTCTGATAACTGTTGGTGTCCGCCGCCGTGGCGGTGTACCGGGCGCCCGGCATCAGGGCCAGCATCACGCCGATGAGAAATCCGATCCTGCCGATAGACATGTTTTTTTTCATTTTGAATGTTCCTTTCTTCAGAATCATATAAATCTTTGGGAGGGCTGGCGCACCGCCGACCTAAATTTCTGGAACAGCAACCCGGGCTTCGCCGTAAGCTACGCCGAGGCGAGCATGCCATTCCTCCCATCAAATCGAGTGCGCATGATGGCGGGAAATGCGGCGGTTTTCAAAGAGATTTTTAGCCTCATCACAAAATCCCCGCTCGCCATGCCCTTTCGGTTGAATTAGCCTTTCACCGCCATGACGGATCTCCCGAAACCGGAAGTCATCATCACACACGAAAGCGACCTCGACGGTCTTGTCGCCGGCGTGCTGCTTCAGCGGCTCGCTAAAAAACTTTTCAGCACGGACATTCCGCTTGAGGCCTACCACTACAACCAATGGAAACAGCGCGAGTTGCGTGAAAAATCCGCGTGGGTCACGGACTTCACGTTCGAACCGCGGCTCGACAAGCCGGAGTGGGTCGTCATCGACCATCACGTCACCGAGGCCGCCCCGAAATACGCGTGGTTCACTCACGACGTGAACAAATCCGCCGGACTGCTTTGCTACGAACTTTGTAAAGAACGCGGACTCGGCTCGCCGAAACTGGATCGGCTCGTGCATCTGAACAATGTCGCCGATTTATTTCTCGAAGAAGATCCCGACTTCGCGCTGGCTTGTGATTACGCGAACCTCGTCAAAGTTTATCAGTTTTGGAACCTGCACGCGCTCATTGGCGGCGAGATTGAGAAATTGATCGACCATCCGCTGCTCGAAGTCATGGCCACGAAACGTCACGTGGAAGATCCGCTGGGATTCGAGTGGAGCAAGGGCAACATCACCGAACTGTGCCCGACCGTCGGCTACGTGGACACCGTCGTCGGCAACAATAATCTCGTCGTCCACCACTTGCTGGAGCAGCAGGCAACGAAATATCCGGTGCTGGTCACATTGTGCAGGCGTGGGAACCTTGTTTTTGGCAGCTTTCGCAGCCGGAATGGCGAGGCGCTGAAAGTTGCTGGAAAATTCCAAGGCGGCGGTCACGCCAATGCCGCCGGCGCGATTATGCCCAAATCCATCCGCAACATTCCTGACGGCGTTGAATACCTGAAACAGGTGTTGAACCCCAAAAAGGATACGCCGCTGAACAGTCTGGAGAATCTTTTTGCCAGCATCGAAGCCGGCAAGAAAAGTTGACGCGAATTTCGCTAATTTTCACCAATGCGTTTTCGATTCACGGTTGTTTTTCTTTTCCTCGAAGTGATTGACGTTTAACATTACACCTGTTTATGCCTGATTCATCCATTCGCGCCGACCCGTCCTCCGTAGCACTGCGGAGGGTGGACGGTCGTTCCGCAAATCAACTCCGCGCACTGCGTTTTCAAAATCATATCGCGCCGCATGCCACCGGTTCGACGCTCATCGAATGGGGCAACACGCGCGTCATCTGCGGCGTGACCATCGAGGAAACTGTCCCGCGCTGGATGAAGGAGCAAGGCGTCAAAGGCGGCTGGATTACCGCCGAGTATTCGATGCTCCCCTACTCCACTTTGCAACGGAAACAACGCGACAGCGCGAAGGGAAAAATTGACGGGCGTTCGCAGGAAATCCAGCGGCTTATCGGCCGCTCCATGCGCGCCGCGCTTGATCTGGAAAAAATCGGCGCGCGCACGATCTGGGTGGATTGCGACGTGCTTCAGGCCGACGGCGGCACGCGCACGGCGGCCATCACTGGCGCGTTCGTCGCGCTATCACTCGCGGTGAAAAAATTGACCGATGAAAAGAAATTGACGGAAAATCCAATGCTCAATGCCGTCGCCGCCGTGAGCGTCGGCATCGTCGGCGACCACGCATTACTGGACCTGTGTTACACCGAGGACGTGGCTGCGACGGTGGACATGAATCTTGTGATGAATTCAGCCGGCGAATTCATCGAACTTCAGGGCACCGGCGAGGAAGCCACGTTCACCGAATCGCAGCTTGCCGATTTACTCGCGCTCGGCAAGTCGGGCATCCGAGAATTGCTGGCTGCCCAGAAAAAAGCGCTGTTGGAGTCCAAGCTTTAGCTTGTTTCGGCCACGCTGAAGCGTGAACTCCAACTTGAATTTGAAACCCATGTCGCATTCAAACCGTCCGCGGCAAAAAATCCAACCCTCGCAGCCGACACGATTGCTATTGATCCGCCACGCGGAAATCGAACTGCGTTACCAGCACAAGTTCGGCGGGCGGATTGACATGAATCTTTCGACCCGCGGCCAAGCGCAGGCCAAAACACTTGCCGACTGCCTGCGCGGCAAAGAAATCGCCGCGATTTATTCCAGCCCGATGAAGCGGGTGCAGCAAACAGTCGCACCGCTGCTTGAAAACGGCGCGCCCGCACAAATCATCCTGCCCGCGCTGCGCGAAGTGGATTTCGGCGATTGGACGGGATTTACCTGGGAAGAGGTGGGAGAAAAATTCGGCGTTCATCCCTACGATTGGCTCGACGAAATCGAGCTGGGCGCGGTGCCCAACGGCGAAAACGGCATTCAATTTCGCGCCCGCGTCGAACCGTGTTTGTTTAAAATCATCCGCCGTTACCAGGGCAAAACCGCCGCCATCTTTTGTCACGGCGGCGTCATTCGCATGATACTCGCGATTTTGCTCGATTTACCGCTGGGGAAAACCAATTCGTTCGAAATCGAATACGCCAGCATCACACAAGTTGTATTGCGCCCGCATTTGAACGAGATTGAACTGCTCAATTTCACTCCATGGCGCGACCTGACCGGATAATCGTCCTCGTCGTCGTCCTCGTTCTCGTAATCGAATTGGTTTCGAGGACGAGGATGAGCACGAGAACGAGAAGGAATCGAAAATGAAATCCAAATCACTCTGGCGGATTTCCGTCACCACGACACGCGAAGCCGAGGATGCTGTCACCGAACTACTCGGTTCAACCCCCGGTCGGCCTGTTTCCTCCCATTTCAACGTTGAAACCGGCGTCAGCACCGTCACCGTTTATGGCCGGAGAAAATTAATTTCGTCACAGGATGCCCGCGAAAAAATCCGGACCGGACTGGAACGGATTAAAAACTGCGGACTGAAAATCGGCTCCGGCAAAATCACGGTTGCGAAAGTGCGGCGCGAAGACTGGGCGGAATCTTGGAAGCGGCATTTCAAACCAATCGAAATCAAACTCAAAAATCGGAGGGGCGAGCTCCGCGAGCCCATAGGTTTAGCCCGAAAATCAGGGCGTCGTGGAAATGGGACTCGTATAACTCGTCCCTCCGAAAGGAACAAATCACTGCTCATCAAACCGAGTTGGAGCAAACGCAAACCGCGAAAAAATCAAGCCGTTGTGGTTCTTGACCCCGGATTGAGTTTTGGCACGGGCCGGCATCCGACCACGATGTTTTGTCTGAAAGAAATAGTGCGGCGTTCAACAGGCAGGGCGCGCGCTCCGCAACGCGCCGGAACGGACGGCTCGGAGAGCTGTCCCCACCCAAAGCAATCGTTTCTCGACCTCGGCGCCGGTTCGGGAATTCTGGCGATTGCGGCGGCAAAGCTTGGCTATCAGCCGGTTCGCGCGATTGATTTTGACCCCGAAGCGGTTCGTGTCGCGCGCGCCAACGCCCGCGCAAACCGCGTTCACAATAAATTGCGGATTGTGCGCGGCGACGTGGCAAGGCTCCCGTTCCGCACCCGGCGGCGATACGATTTTGTTTGCGCGAACCTGATTTCCAACCTGCTTATCGCCGAAAGGCGGCGGATTGCCGCACAACTGAATCATCGTGGAACGCTCGCGCTGGCCGGCATCCTGAAACGGGAGTTTACGCGGGTGCGAAGGGCATTTGAAGAGTTGTGTTTGAAGCTGGTTTCAAGCGAATGCCAGGGAGAGTGGCGTTCCGGATCATTTTGTTTCGTCCGGGAAAAATAGTTTTGAACGAAATCTTTACTGGAAAAATCCAATTTCTGTAGCAAGGTTAGGGTGAAGGTATGTTTCGGCATTATTTTCGCCACGGTTTTGGAGAAAGGAAGTTGCCTATGATGAAAACATTGGAGAGGGTCGGTGAAGCAGTTCGCAATCAAAAACATCCATTTCACAAAACTCAACATCAACCCAAGAAGGCGCTGAAACATCGTTACGAGCGCCGGAAAATCAGGGAGTACCTCCATCTCGGAGACTGGCTGACCGGGGAAATGACTTAAAGCCACCACTGGTTCAAAACCTGCGGGGAACGACCGGCTGGTTTGAGTTGAATCCGGCTGAAGGGGAAAATCAGCGCTGGCAATCAGGGCAGATCCCAAAAAATTCCAGCTTGTGCGTGACGGCCTTGAACCCGTTTTTGGAGGCGATGCGCGATTCGATTTCGCGCGGAAAACACCCGTCGATTTCAATCACTTCCGCGCAACGCGTGCAGACCAAATGATGGTGATGGCCGTCGTCGCCGGCGCCGACAAGCTCGAATCGCGCCGTGCCATCGCCGAAATCAAACCGTTTCACCATGCCCATTTCCTCAAGCAGATGCATCGCGCGATAAATCGTGGCCAAATCGCACCGGCTTTTTGGCATGGCGGCGAAAATTTCCCTGTTTGTCAGCGGATGAGGATGTTTCCGCAAAATTTCCAGAATTGCCTGGCGCGGACCGGTGATTTTGCGCGATTGCCCGCGCAAACGACCCGTCAACGCGGACAATTTCTGCCGCTGGCGGGAATGGGAATGGGTGCGAGGCTTCATTGTTGTTCCAAAATCACACCGGCGATTCCGAAAAGCAAGTTGCAATCAAATGCGAATTGTTTGCAACCAATTCCCGCAAAACGGCGCTTCCAAACGCAGCAGTGGTTGTAAACTATTGCATCAGCAGCATCTGGCGCGCGCGTTTGATGGCGAGGGTCAGGCGGCGCTGATAGTGCGCGGGCATGCCGGTGTATTTGCGGGGCAGGATGCGGCCCTGGTCGGTCACGAACTGCCGGAGCAAATTGGTGTTCTTGAAATCGAGCGCGTCGACGGTGAAATCAATCTTCGGCTTTGGACGCGGCGTGCGATTTTCCGTGGGGCGGCGCGAACCGCGGCGTTCCCGTTTGTCAGTGTTGGTTTTGCGTGGCATGGCTATTTGATTTCGCGATGAAGCGTGTGGCGGCGGAGAAACGGGTTGTATTTTTTAATTTCGAGCTTCTCCGTCTTCAGCTTTTTATTGCGAGTGGTTGTGTAGCGCGATGGCGACTTGCCTTCCTTGCGCGCTTCGGTGCATTCGATGGTGATGATTTCGCGCGGCATAAATTAAATTATTCCTTTTCCTTGGCCTTTGGCTCCTCCGGCTCATCTGCCTCCTCCTCAACATCCGCAACACCCACATTGTCAATGGAGCCGAGCTGGCCGAGGCGGCGCTGATGCAACGCGCCTTCGCGTTCCAATTGCGCCTGCGAATCGACGGTAAACCGCGCCCATGGAATTGCATTGAGACGCGTCTTGGGGATCGGCTTGCCGGTCAATTCACAAACACCGTAGGTCTTTTTCTCGATGCGTTTGAGCGCCTCTTCGATTTCATAAACGGCGTCTTGATCGGAAGACAGCAGGCTTAACGCAAAATCGCGGTCGAAATTGTCCGTGCCAGAATCCGCCATGTGCAGGCTGTAACCCGGCATTTCCTGCGCGGATTCCTCGGCCAGTCCGTTCATCTGGCGAAGCAGCTGTTCGCGCAGTTCGAGCAACCGGTTGTAATACTTCTGCCACTCGGGCTTGATCCTTTTCGGCGCGACGACGACCCTGGTTTTTGACACCGGCTGGCCAAGAATCGCAGCCGTCGAGGCGGAGATTTGCGACTTGCCGCGCGACGTTTTCATATTGGTTTCTTTCTTCTTCGCTGTCACAGTTTTAAATCAGTTTCCGGTCTTTAGAGCAAGTTCCGGTCCATCAAAGGCGCGGGAATGTAACAAACGAAAATAAATAAGCCACAACAATATTCAAAAAAATGGCGGCGGGAAAATCAGTTTTTCTCAATACACGCGTAGGCGTTGTGATTGTGGATGCTCTCGAAATTTTCCGCCTCAATCTTGTACCACCGCACCCGCTCGTCCGCGTTCAGCCGCAGCGCCACGTTGCGCACCAGGTCCTCGACGAACACGGGGTTTTCATACGCACGCTCCGTCACCGCCTTTTCATCCCGCCGTTTCAGCAGCGCAAACAGTTCCGAACTCGCCGAGCTTTCAATCATTGCAACCAAATCCTCAATCCATACCGATTTCCTCATGCGAATCGCCACCGTCACCAGGCCGCGTTGATTGTGCGCGCCGTATCGGGCAATCGCCTTCGAACACGGGCAAAGCGTCGTCACGTTCGCCTTCACCGTCAGGACGAAATCAATGTCCGGTCCGCACGCCGTCGCGTCGAACCGCGCGGTGTAATCCATGACGCTTTCGCCGCCCGATACCGGCGCCTTTTTGACCATGAAATACGGGAACTCGATTTCCAAATGCGACGTGGCCGCATGAAACTTTTTCTGCATCGCGTGAAGGATTTCGCTGATGTTCTCCACGTGAATGATGTGACCGTGCGCGTTAAGCACCTCAATGAACCGGCTCATGTGCGTGCCTTTGAATTCCTTCGGCAAATCCACGAACATCCCGATGGTGGCCACGGTGTTTTGGATGCTGCGAGCCTTGTCGCGCACCTGAATCGGGAAACGCAGCCCGCGCACGCCCACCTTGTCCACCCGCAATTCGCGATGATCGCGCTCGCTCTGCCTGTCATGTAATTTCTCCGCCGCGACCTTTCGTTTGCCCGCGCGAAATCTGACGCCATTCCGGCTGATTCGAAGCATGGGGGAAAAATAGCAGTTTTGTGGAATTTGGCAAAAATGTTCTCTTGAAAAGCAAACTGTGTCTGACAACTTGTCACCAACATGAAACAGTGCCATTGGCTCGCAGTTTTCGTATTTGCGTTGTTTTGTTCGACCGCCTGTGCCGCGGACACCTTCCGCGTGGCCACTTACAACGTGGAAAATTATCTCGACCAGCCGACCGAATCGCGCAAGGTCGTCAAATCCGACATAGCCAGGGCCAAGGTTCGCGAGAGCATCCGCGCGCTGAATCCCGACGTGATCGCGCTCGAAGAAATGGGCGCCGCCAACGCGCTGCTTGAACTCCGCGCATCGCTCAAGGCTGAAGGATTGGATTATCCGTATTGGGAACACGTTCAGGGCTGGGACACGAACATCCACGTGGCTGTTTTGAGCAAGCTGCCCATCATTGCGCGCCGCCCGCACACAAACGATAGCTTTCTGCTTGATGGCCAACGCTTTTCCGTCAGACGCGGTTTTGCCGAGGTGGACATTCAGGCCGCGACGAATTTCACCTTCACGCTCATTGCCGCGCACTTGAAATCGCGCGTGCCGGTGCCCGAAGCTGACGAGGCTCAATTGCGTCTCGAAGAAGCAAAAGTCCTGCGCGGCATCATTGACGAACATTTCAAAGCGAACCCGGATGCGAAGCTCATTGTACTCGGCGATTTCAACAATGTGAAAAGCTCCGACTCCACAAAAGAAATCATCGGACACGGAAAATTCAAGCTTACCGACACGCGCCCCGCCGAGCGCAACGGCGACAACACACCGAACGAAATCCCGCGTTTCGAGCCGCGTGCCATCACGTGGACTCATTACTACGGCATGGAGGACACTTACAGTAGAATTGATTACATTTTATTGAGTCCGGCGATGGCGCGCGATTGGGTGACGAATGAAACTTACGCGCTGACGATTCCGAATTGGGGCGTCGGCTCGGACCACCGGCCCATCGTCGCAGCGTTTAAAGTGGAGAACAGATAAAACGAACTTGGATTCCCGTGCGATTGTGTTAATTTAGAATCATGTCGGAACGCATTTCAATCAGCCCGGATGTTTGCAATGGGCGACCTGTCGTTCGCGGGACACGCATCGCGGTGCAGACGGTTCTGGAATTTCTTGCCGCCGGAGATTCCGTCAAAGACGTGCTCGAAGAATATCCGAGTCTCACGCGCGCCGACGTGCAGGCGTGTCTTGACTACGCCTCGCGTGTAATGGGCAATCATTTCTCCGTGGTGCAGATGGCATGAAGGGTTTTCTCTTCGACGAAAATCTGCCAGCGCGATTGCGTTTTTCGCCAAAGCTGCCAACCGTTGCGACGTTCAAGGCGGAGAATAATTAGAAATTGGGAGGGACGCCGTGTCGCCGTCCCCAAATAAAAATGGGCCGGCAAAATGCCAGCCCTCCCATCACAACTTTTCCGGTTTGCTCATTAAATCCACGATTCGCTGGAGCAATCGTCCCGCCGCGCCGCCGTCGAGCACACGATGGTCAAAGCTCAACGTGAGGTAACCTTCCATGACGGGCACGAACTGGCCTTTGGCTTCGTCCCAATGCGGCATTCTCCGGCCCGCGCCCATGCCGAGCACGAGCGTCTGTTCCGGCAATGGAATCGGCGTCGCCCAAATCAGACCGAACGTGCCGTAGTTTGTCACTGTTGCAATCGAACCGCCGGTTGCTTCCGGAGGAAGTTTCTGCGCGCGCGCCAGCTCAACGAGTTTGTTGTAATGCGGCACCAATTCTTTCAACGGCTTTTTATCAGCGGAACGAATCACCGGCACGAGCACGCCGTCCTCGGCTTCAACAGCAACGCCCACGTCAATCGTCGATGGATGGACAATTTTGTTGCCGACGAGCCGGCCGGCCGGCGCGCTGTTTTCTGAAAGCGCGATGGCCAGCGCGCGCAGCGCGTAAAGCGCCGGGCCGGGCTTTGGATTCGATGCCTTGCGATGCGCGAGCAACGCGTCGAGTCGCGCGGGCAGTCCGACCGTTGCCAGCGGCCGCGTCCAACTGCGGCGCATGGCATCGGCCACGGCCACGCGCATCGGCGAGGCCTGGCTGATTTTTTGTTTTTCGAGATTTGCGATGAATTTTTCAAAATCCTCAACGGTCACGCGTCCTGCCGCGCCGCTGCCCGCGACGCCCGCAAGATCGGCGGCGCTCAAACCCAGTTCCATCATGCGCGCTTTGAGGCGCGGCGAGAGGTAACTCGCACCCGCCGCGTTCGCCGGCACGGGCAAACCGCGCACGGTCGGGCGGACGCGGCTCCTGCCGCCGTTTTCATCCGGCCTTGAAGCGCGCCCGGCGTCGCCCACCCCGTTTGGAGCGGAAATCTCCAAACCGAGCCGGGCAGCTTCTTCCTTTGCTACTTCAATCTGACCGAGCACCGCGCCCACGGCATAGCTCTTGTTTAATTCCACGGTGAATTTTTCGACGCGCCCGCGACAAGGCGAGGTCACGTTCATGGTGGCCTTGTTCGTCTCAACCTCGATCAAATCCTGGCCGGCTTCAACGACGTCGCCGGCCTTGACGAGAAAATTGATGATGTTGGCCTCGGCGATGGATTCACCGAGCTGCGGCATGATGATGGGAACCTGCGGCATAAAATCAAACCACGAAGACACAAAGACACAAAGATTTCATAGGACAAGTCTTTTAATGCCTGCTTTGATTCGTGGCACGTTAAAATTAATAAGCAAGCCCAGGCGAATACCCGTGAGCTTCAGATATGTTAGAAGTTGAGCTTCAAAAACCGGCAATACAGTCTCGACGGATTTAAGTTCGACAATGAGCTGCCGCTCAACGATGAAATCAAGTCGCAATGCAGCATCCAAACGAACGTTGTCATAAATAATCGGCAAAGCGGCTTGGGTTTGGAATTTGACTCCGCGCTTGCGAAGTTCATAAGCGAGGCAAATTTCGTAAACCGATTCCAGTAATCCGGAACCGAGCGTTGAATGCACTTTGAACGCGCTGTCAACAACCTTGGTCGCCATTCGCTCAATCTCTGTTGAAACAGGAACAAATCCCTTCTTCGTGTCTTCGTGTCTTTGTGGTTCAAGAGTTTTCACAGTCGCAAAAGTTTTCGCGCGGCGGCGGCGATGGCGCGCGCCGTCGGACGATGCGCCGTCCATAAATTGGGATGATACGGCACGGGTGTGTCTTTGGCGTTGAGCCGTTGCGGCGGCACGTCGAGCAAACCAAATCCTTCGCTCGTGACACGGGCGATGACTTCCGCCGTCACCCCGCCCCACGGCCACGCTTCACCGACGCAGAGCAATCGCCCCGTTCGCGCAACGCTGGCCATCACGGTGTCGGTGTCCAGCGGTTTGACGGAACGCAAGTCAACCACTTCCACCTCCCAGCCTTCGGGTGAAAGTTCCTTCGCCGCTTCAAGCGCCTCATGCACCATGGCGCTGTAGGCGACAATGGTCACGTCGCGGCCTTCACGCGCGATTCGAGCCTTGCCGACAGGCAGGGCTTCGCTTGGCAATTTTTCGGCCTTGAGATGGTAATAAAGAAATTTGTGCTCGCAAAAAATCACCGGGTCGTCAATCGCCACCGCTTCGAGCAACATGCTGTAAGCGTCTTCGACGGTCGCGGGCGTCAGCACAATCAAACCGGGATAATGCGCGTAAATGGATTCCATGCACTGACTGTGAAACGGTCCGCCCCCGGACGTGCCGCCAAAGGGCAACCGCACGGTGATCGGGCACCGCACGCGCGTGCGCCAGAAAAGCGTCGCGGCTTGATTCACAATCTGGTTGAACGCGACGGTCGAAAAATCCGCAAATTGCATTTCAATAATCGGACGCATCCCTTCAATGGCCGCGCCGATGGCCAGACCGGCAATCGCGTCCTCGCTGATGGGTGCATCGAGCACACGACCGGGAAATTCCTTCGCCAGATTTTTTGTGGCCTTGAACGCGCCGCCAAAGGCGCCGACATCCTGTCCGTAAATGAAGACGCGCGGATCATTGCGCAACGCGTGGGATTGCGCTTCACGAATCGCTTCAAGATAGGTGATGCTCACGAAGGAAAGGGTGAATGAAGAATGCAGAATGAAGAAACAAAATCACCGCAAGTCTCTTCATTCTTTATTCCGTCTTCTGCATTTTCAAACTTCTTCATGCGTTTCACTCAAATGCCTGGATGAAATGGCGCGCCATTCCTCCACAAAGGGGTCGGGCGCGGGCTCGCGTTGCGCTTGAGCAACGGCTTCTTCGACTTCGTGAAGGACTTCATCGCGCAGTGTTTTCAACGACGCGGCGTCCGCCCATTTTTGGCGGAGCAAAAAATCCCCGGCGACCTTCAGACAATCGCGTCCGACCGTGGACGTCTTCACTTTCGGGTCAACGTAATTTGCATCGTCGTGTTCGCCATGGCCGCAAAGGCGGAGCAACTCGGCGACGACCATTTGCGGGCCGCGGCCTTCACGCGCGCGGGCGATGGCATTGCCGACAATTTTCAGGCATGCAGCCAGATCCGTTCCATCCACCGAATGCGCTTCAACGCCGTAACCAATCGCCTTGTCGGCAAGATTGTCGCAGGCGAACTGGCGGGAGGTTGGCGTTGAATAGGCGTATTGATTATTCGCCACAACCAGAACCAGCGGCAATTTTTCAATGGCGGCCTGGTTCAGCGCCTCATGAAACGCGCCGGTGGAAGTCGCGCCATCGCCGATGCTGGCGACGCCGACCGTGCCGGGAATATTTTTGAATCGTCGCGCCAGCAGAATTCCATTCACCACGGAAATCATCGCGCCGAGATGGCTGATCATCGGCAGATAACCTTCCCTGGGTTTGCCGCGATGGACATTCCCATCGCGCCCCCGCATGGGGCCGAGCGCCGAGCCAAGATACGTGCGCGCCGCATCCAGCACAGACTCACCGAACGCCAGCCGCCCCGCCGCGTCGCGAATCAACGGGGCAAACACGTCGCCTTTTTTGAGCGAAACACCAATGGCCGCACTCAAGGCTTCCTGCCCGCGACCGAGAAAAACACCGCCATGGATTCTTCCCGCACGCCAAAGCGCGGTAAACCTGTCGTCCAACACACGCGCCAGCAGCATGAATCGATAGGCGGCAAGATATGCATCACGTGCGCCGGCAAGACTGTTCGTCGGTTTGGTGTCGAGCACCGTTTGCAGCATGGCGGCATTTTACCGCCAAAATTGCGCGCCAGCAATGCTTCTTTCGACATTAAACCGCCAAAAAACGAAAATTGGATTGGCTTAAACGGCGAAATTGATGTTGAATGAGCGATGTTAAAACAGGCCGTCATCAATTGAATTGAAACCGTCCGTCATGAAACAAGTGGCATCCCATTTTTTACTGGTCGGCAATGACCCGGAATTGACGGCTTTGCTGTCTGATTTACTGTCAGAGGATGTTATCGCCGTGCATTCCGCGCCGTCCGGCGATGAAGCTCTTAAAATACTTCGCGACCAGCCGGTGGACCTGATTCTGCTTGGCGCCGGGCAAATGGACTTGCTGCGCAAACTGAAGGACAACCCGGCCACACAAACGATTCCCGTCATCGCGTTTACCGCCGGGGAAAATCCGCTGGAAAAAGCGCGCGCATTCGAATGGGGCGCCCGCGACTGCGTCAGCAGGCCATTTGACGCAACGGAGCTGCGGGCGCGGTTGCGCGCTGCGCTCCAAACCAAACGGCGCTTCGATGAATTGGTCGGACAGCAGCGTGAGTTGATGGCGGCGCGGCTTGCCGCCGAAGCCGCCGCGAGCGCCAAGTCGGATTTTCTCGCGGTAATGAGCCACGAAATCCGCACGCCCATGAACGGCGTCGTCGCAATGGTCGGTTTGCTGCTCGAGACGCCGCTGACCGCGGAGCAGCGCGGTTATCTTGAAACGATTCATGCCAGTAGCGAGGCGTTGTTGACGATTATCAAGGACATTCTCGATTTTTCAAAAATTGAGGCCGGCAAATGGGAGTTGAATTTGAACCCTTTCAACTTGAGAACCTGTGTTGAAGAAACATTGGACTTGATGGCGGCGCGGGCGCTCGGGAAAAAGCTCGATCTGCTCTATCAAATGGACGACGAGGTTCCGACGGTGGTGGTGGGCGATGCGCTGCGCCTGCGCCAGGTTCTGGCAAACCTTCTAAGCAACGCCGTCAAATTCACCCAAAGCGGCGAAATCCTGCTTCAAGTTAAATTGCTCCCGTCAAAAAAGAACGGGGATCAAAATCGCCCGTTTTTGCAGCTTCATTTTTCCGTGCGTGACACGGGTATTGGCATTCCACCGGACCGGCTGGCGCGGTTGTTCAAGCCTTTCACCCAGGCCGAGGCTTCCACCGCGCACCACTACGGCGGCACGGGACTGGGTTTGGCCATCAGCAAACAACTGGTGGAATTGATGGGCGGCAAAATGTGGGCCGAGAGCGTGCCGGACCAGGGTTCAACCTTCCATTTCACAATAAACACACAGACCGAACCGCAATCCTCACCGTTTGCGCTTGCCGGACGGCAGGATAAATTGGCCGGGTTGCGCGTTTTGATCGTGGATGACAATGCGACCAGCTGCGATGTTCTTGCCGGGCAACTGACGAAATGGGGCATGATTCCCCAGAGCGCCACGAACGCGGAACAAGCGCTGAACCTGCTTCGCAACAGCAAGCCATTCGATCTGGCCATCCTTGACGCGGATATGCCGGGCGTGAACGGTTTCACGCTGGCCGGTAAAATTCATCAACTGCCCGATTCAGAAAAGATGCCGCTCGTATTGCTCATGCCGCTTGGCATGAGCCGCGAGACTCTGCCGGACGCCCGCATCCCTTCCGCAATCTTCACGACCAAGCCTCTCAAACCCGCGCAGTTTTTTGAAACGTTGACCCGTGCTCTTTCCTGCGCCAAACCCGCGCCGGACAAGACACCGCCAATGGCCAGCCCGGATCAACCCCTCGCCATCCGCTGGCCGCTGCGAATGTTGTTGTGCGAAGATAATGCCATCGGCCAAAAAGTCGCCATGCGCATTTTACAGCAGCTCGGCTATCAGCCCGACCTCACCGTCAATGGACTGGAAGCGCTCGACGCGCTTGACCGGAAACCATACGATTTGATTTTCATGGATGTGATGATGCCAGGAATGGACGGTTTGGAAGCAACGCGGGCAATTCGTGAACGCCAAAAGAGCGGACGGAGTCCCCATTACGACTCGCGCATCATCATTATCGCCATGACCGCGCAGGCGATGCAAGGCGACCGCGAAAAATGCCTCGCCGCCGGCATGGACGACTATCTCGTCAAACCCATCCGCCCGAAAGACGTGCGCGCCGTCATCGAACAGTGGAGCTCGCCAGTGAACCCGCCGGCATCGTCCCAAGCAACTCCACAGCCCAAAGCCGCAGCCACATCGGGCGCTGAAGAACCGCCTGTGGAGATGGATCGGCTGATGGATTTGGCCGATGGCAACCCCGAAAATCTGCGTGAGCTGGTTGATCTTTATTTTGAGCAAACAGCCCGGCAACTGACCCAACTCGAAGCGGCAGTCCGCGCAAACAAGACCGGCGAAGTCCGCCACCTGGCGCATAGTTGCGCCGGCGCCAGCGCGACGCTGGGCATGAACCGGCTCCTGACAATCTTGCAGGAGCTGGAACGGCAGGGTGTGGACGGCGCGCTGGTCAACGCGGAACCGCTTTGCGCCGACGCAGCGCGCGAATTCAAACGAATCAAAGACTTTCTGGCTGGGCACCCATCCATGGCAGCGACGACAACGACCATCCCCCGTTCATGAAAAAAGTCCTTATCATCGAAGACGACCAGCTTATTGCAAACATTTACCGGAACAAATTCCTGGTGGAGGGATATCAAGTCGAAATTGCGCTCGACGGTGAAAGCGGCTTGGAAACGACGCGGATATTCCACCCCGATGTCATTCTGCTCGATCTCATACTGCCAAAAATGTCGGGCGTGGACGTCATCAAACAAGTCCGCGCCGAACTGGATTTTGCCAGAGTGCCCATCATCGTTCTTTCCAACACCTACCTGACCAATATGATTCAGGAGGCGTGGAAAGCCGGAGCGACGAAATGCCTGTCCAAAGTTAATTGTTCACCGAAGGAGGTTTTGGACATCGTCCGCCAGGCCATCGCCAATGGTTGCGGCCTTCCACAAGCTCCCGCAACATCACAGGCCGCAACTCCAAAACCGGCGCCACGGGGGGCGGCTGCTCCGGTCACACCTCATTCAACTGCTGCACAGAGAGACGACCGATTAAACCTGCGCAAATCATTTATGGACAGCCTGCCTTCCGCACTCTCCGGGCTGCGCGCCGGTTTGTATGGCCTCACCAAGGCCGAAAACGAAGCCGTGCGGCTTGAAAAAATCCACGATCTTCACTCCCTCATCCACGAGCTTTCCGGCAACGCGGGCATGGCCAATTTTCTGCACATCGCCCGCATGTCCGCCGCATTGGAGGCGTTGCTCAAGGAAATCTACGAAAAGCCCC
>Ga0182017_10001956_pt1 | contig 15865 bp, 13 predicted proteins | sample 712E3DmetaG_FD_120492 | JGI IMG/M metagenome (GOLD analysis project Ga0182017, IMG submission 120492) | Permafrost microbial communities from Stordalen Mire, Sweden - 712E3D metaG | ecosystem: Environmental > Terrestrial > Soil > Wetlands > Permafrost | place: Sweden: Stordalen | collected... | reverse complement strand
TTCTGGTCACTCGATCGCCAACGGTCCTGCCTGAATGACGGCGCCAACCAAATCGATCGTCGCGTTGCCGCTGGCCACGGTCGAGATGGTCAGTCGCGCCAACTTGATCTTTCCATTTTGCTCGGCTGAGAGGGTGCTGCAACACCGCCCGGGCCTGTCAATGAATTTCCTCCGGCCGCAACGAGGCGCCCAAACATCCCGCTGGTCATCGCGCAGACGAGCTAAACGTGATGTCCAGTCAATCGTGACGACTTGACAAGTGCGGCGCACGCGTTCAGCCTGTTGGCATGGCGAATTCACACCTGGCCAAGACCCTCGCCGCGTTTCACGCGGTGGTCCATCGGACCAAGAACCGATTGATCGCCATTCCCGCCAAGGTGCAGCGCGATCTGGGTCTTGGCCGCCGCCGCAACAACCATGTTGTGCTCTATTCCATTCGGCGCGGCGGACGCGGGCGGTGGAACCACCACCTTTCCTATCTGACCTACGACAACGAGCTTTCGATCCCTGCGGACGTCACGCGCATCCGGCCGGGCGATCCCGTCGAGGTGAAGCTTCATCGGTTCATTCCTGACGGCGACGCACTGACGCCCGCCCCATCACCTTCTCCTCCAGCCTCCTTGCTTGTGGCTCTTGCCGAGGCAGCCGACGAGGATCCGCGGTCCGACGGAAGCGCGCGCCTTGATGACTACCTCTATCCATTCCTTACGTAAATCACCGGTCTTTGTCGACACGGCGTACTTCGTTGCGTTGCTCAACCGGCGCGATGCCCTTCACGCACGCGCCCGGACACTTGCCTCCCAGTGGGCCGCACGCGGCGTCTTTCTCGTGACAACTGACGGCGTCCTCATAGAACTTGGAAATTTCTTCGCGCGCAGCTCCTTGCGTTCTCTGGCAGCCACAACCATCCACAAAATTCGCAACACGCCCGGGTGGACCGTGGATCGCATCAGCGTGGATCTGCTTGACCGCGCCGAGGCTCGCTATCGCGCCCATCCCGACAAAGGCTGGAGCCTCACCGACTGCCTGAACATGGAAGCGATGCTCGACCACGGCGCCACCGACGTCGCGACTCCGGATCACCATTTCACCCAGGCCGGGTTTCACACGCTCATGTCAGCGCCAGATGTTGCGTAGCCACGAGGGCGGGGCGGAAGGAAGGGGACTATGTCCGCGACCGGGGCTAAACTGCACGGCGTGCTGACCATGGATCGCCGAATCGTCCCCATTTTTGCTGCACTTCTCCTCGCCTGCGCGGGCCGCGAGCCTGTGCCGCAGGCGCCGACGGCCTCGCCTGGACCAGACGCCCCGGCTGTCATGCAGCCGCCGGCTTTTGTCCCGCTGGGCACTGATGGCGGCTCGAAGGCGCCGTGGCACGCGGGCTCGGCTGCCAATCAGATCCGGCAGGCGATCTTCACCGGCGCATGGACCGCGGTGCGCGACAAACACTTCGACAAGACGCTGGGCGGCCTGGACTGGGATGGCCTGCGCAGAAAATACGAACCGCTTGCGCTGGCCGCGCCTGACGAGCCGACCTTCTATCGTCTGCTCAACGAGATGCTCGGGCTGCTCGGGCAATCGCACTTGCAGGTGCATGGCCCGGGCGAAGAAGCAGCCTCGCCGCCCGACGAGATCCCGCTCCCGCAAACCAAAACCGCCGCTGCCGACGCCATCCGCGAGGCCGGGAACGACTATGGCGATCCCGGGCTGCTCATCCGCATCATCGAAGGCAAGCCGACCATCACGCGGGTGCGCCCCGGTTCCTCGGCGGCAGGCGCGGGCTTGCGGCCTGGCTTTCTGGTGACCCACATTGGTGGCCGCGCCCTCGCATCATTGCCGCCCTCGGGCCGGGCGCTGCGACCGGTGGAGGAACGCTTCCGTCTGCGCCAACTGGCGGCGCGCCGCCTGGCTGGGCTGGTGGGAAGTCGGGTCAGCCTGCGTTGTCTCGACGAGAGCGACCGCCCGATCGAGGTCATGTTGGAACGCGATCCTCCTGCGAAGCGGGCCATTCAGGTGCTCAACATGTCGCCCGTGGTCCCTGAAGTCACCAGCCGGCAGGTCGGCGAGGTTGGCATCGTGGCCTTCAACGTGTTCCTGCTGCAGCCCGTGCTCGGCGAAGTGCAGAAGGCCATCGACGGGTTCCGGACCCGCGGGGCCAAGGCCATCATCATCGACCTGCGCGGCAACCCGGGCGGCATCGGCGCCATGGTCATTCCCGTGGCCGCGCGCCTGTCCGCCACGCCGCTGACCCTGGGCACCATCGTGTATCGCGACTTCTCCAACGTCCTGGCTACCACCGCCTCGCTGGGCATCAAGCCCTTCACCGGCCGGGTGGTCATCCTGACCGACGAAGGCACCGCCTCGACCTCGGAGATTCTTGCAGCTGGGCTGCAAGAAGCAAAGCGCGCGTTGGTCGTGGGGGACACCACCGCAGGCGCTGCCCTGGGATCAATTATCGAGGAGTTGCCCGGCGGCGCGGTGGTGCAGATCCCGGTGGCTGACTTCAAGACGCCCAAGGGCATGACCATCGAAGGTCGCGGGGTGCAGCCTGACCGTCGCGTGTTCGAGACGCGCGCGGGTTTTCTCGCCGGCCGCGACGTGGTACTTGACGCCGGCCTCGACCTGGCCAAAGCATCGCTTCCGTGACGATTGCTGTTCTCATCTCCCTGTTGGCCGCAGCCCCGGCCCAAGACGCGACACCGCTGCGCCCGGCGCAAGCGATTCTGGCCGATTACGCCGACGCCGTGGGCGGCCGCGAGGCATGGAAACGGCTGCGCAGTGTGCACGTCAAGCGCAGCCTGACCGTGGCCGGCCAAGGCGCCAACGGCAGCGAAGAGCACTGGGCCACTGCCGACGGAAAGAACCTGAGCGTGTCGACCCTGCAGAACGTCGGGACTTTTCGCCAAGGTGGGGATGGCCGCACAACCTGGTCGCAGGATCCGGTTTTCGGATTGCGTAAGCTGGATGGCGCCGAGGGAGAAGAAGCGCGCATCAACGGCGCCTGGAACGCCGAGCCCGATCTGGCGAGCCTCTACTTGAATGTCCGATCGGTTTTACCGCCCAAAGAAGCGGCGGCAGAAACGAGCGCCAGCCTCGAATGCGTGGAACTGCAGAAGAAGCTGGGCAAGCCGTCCGTGCTGTGCTTCGACGCCAAGACGCATCTGCGCGTGGTGCAGACCGGGGTACAGCCCTCGCCGGGCGGGGACATTCCGTACAAGCTCGTGTTCGGCGACTGGCGCACCATCCAGGGCATCAAAACCTGGTATCTGGAGAAGATGACCGCAGGCCCCACCACGGTCGAGGGCCGCATCACCAGCCTGGTACTCGACGAAAAGATCCCGGCTAGCCGATTCAAAATGCCAAAGCCCTGATCAGAACCCTATATGGCCGCACTCCAAAGAAGATGAGACAAGTTTCAGTTGCACGTCGATGAAGCGCCGATTGCAATGTCCCTTAGCATCCGGCCGACAAGCCGGGCTGCTGGCAAGGAGGGCCGACTAGCGACGGACCACCCCGGCACCCACCCCGCGGCTTCGCCGCGCGCGTCGCCGGACCGGAATGTACTGATGTACTTGAGGACCGGAAGCGCAGGCCCGACCGACACGGCCAGCGGCCCCGGGGCCGCGTGGGCGCAGGCGAGCTTTGCTCGCCGAAGCCCGTCGCGGGAGGTGCGGAACCCTTCCAGGGTTCTGCACTCTATCGTCGGCCGTCGTCACCTCCGTGGGTTGAGGCAGGGCTTCGCTAGATCTCTTCGGGCAAATCTGCCGCCAATCCCGCATCCCGGTGGGCGAAGTAGTTCACCACCAGACCCTCTTTGAGCGCGCTCTCGCACACCAAGGCGCCGGGATAGCCGGTCAGCTCCAGCAAGGTTCGCAGCACGACCGTGCCAGGCAAGAGGGTATCCGCACGCAAGACGCTCAGCCCCGGGATAGCTGCGCGCTCCTCCTCGCTGGCGTCGGCCAGGCGCTGCTCCAGCGCCTTCAGATCGTCGAGCGAAAGCGCGAGGTGACGACCCAGCCCCTCGCCGGCCTTGCCCGCGACCGGCGCGACCTTGCCTGCGCTGCCCTTGGCCAGCCGGGCCAGCGCCAGTGCGGTGCCCGAGGTGAATGTCACGAAGTCAAAGCCGACTTTCTGCATCTGCCGAATCGCCGGCTGCACCAACACCCGCACGCGCGTCTCGGCGGTGAGCAGGTCGGCGCGGGACATCTTGCCGGTGAAGGCGCACTCGTCACGCAAGCGCAACACGCCCATCGGCAAGGAGGTGGCGAAGAGGCACTCTTTGGCGTCGCCCACCAACCCCTTGATCGAGCCGCCGCCCACGTCGAAAAGCGCGACCTTGTGCTTGTCCAGATCCAGAGCCTGCCGCGCGCCCCAGTAGATGAGCGTGGCCTCTTTGAATGGATCGAGCACCTCGACGGTGAGTCCCACCTCACGCTCCACGGCCTTCACGAACTCGGCCCCGTTGCGCGCCTCGCGAATGGCGCTGGTGGCGACCGCCACCGTGGTCTCGGGCCGATGCCGATCGGCCAAGGCGCGCAGCTTGCGCAGAGCCTCCAGGCCGCGCGCGAAACCGTCTTCGGGAATGTTGCCATCGCGCAATGATTCCGCGCCCAGCCGCACCATCTCCTGCGCCTGTTCGAGCAATCGCAAGCCTCCCTGACCATCCGCCTCGGCCACCAGCAGGTGGAACGAGTTCGACCCCAGGTCGTAGGCAGCCACGCGCGAGCGCGGGCCCGCGGCTACCGGCATTTGTTCCGAGTTTCGGATGAATCTCAAACCAGGCATCGTCGTGCGTTCCTACCATTGCGCAATCGCAGACCGGCACAGGAATCGTAGCACGCGCCTCTTCCGCCGCCGGCCCTGGTCACGAAAACTCGTGCGGATTTCCACGGGCGGCGTAACATCGGCGGCGATGAGGGGAAGACGCATGGTACCGAAACTGAATACGGCTTCTCTGGGTATTCTCGCCGTGCTCGCGATGAGCGTTGCGCTTCGCGCGCCCGAGGCCGCCGCTGCGGGTCTGGACAAGCAGAGCACGGCCGACGCGAAGAAGGCTACCCAGCTCTACAAGACGGGCAACTACGAAGAGGCTGCGAAGATCTTCCTGCAGTTGAGCATCGACAACGCGAGCATGCCGGTCTTCGTGCGCAACCTGGGCGCCTGCTACTACTATCTGCGCCGCCCCGAGCCGGCCGTGTCCAATCTGCGCGAGTACCTGCACAAGAAGAAGGACGTCGCGCCTGACGATCGGGCCGAGGTGGAGGGCTGGATTTCAGAGATGACCCTGCTGCGCCAGCGGGGTTCAGGCGCGACACAAGCAGCCGGAACAGCCCCGGCCACCACGGCAGCGTCCGCGACAGCTCCCGTTGCCGCGCCTTTGCCGCCAGCGGCCCCGGCCGCGACGCCAGCACTGCCGCCCGCCTACGGCGCGCCAGCCGCACCGACGCAAGCACCCTACCCCGCACCGATGACCGCGCCGGCGCCTGACATGGGCTCGCCCTATGCCAGGGCGCAAGTGCCCCTACCGGTAGATTCGGGGTCGCAAGATGGTCGCAAGATTGCAGTCTGGGTGCTGGGCGGGGTGGGCGTGGCGGCGCTGGTCACAGGCGGTATTCTCACCTATCTCGCCACCTCGAATTTCTCCGACGTCGAAAAGAAGTATCAACCAGGCAAGTACGACGACGCCAAGGCCTACGCGATCTGGCAGGTGGTCGGCTACAGCCTGGGCGGCGCGGCCCTCGCGACCGCGGCGATCATCTGGGCCACGGGCAATGACGAGCGCAGGCCCGTGGTTCTTGCGCCCGCTGTCGGGCCCGGTTTCACAGGCGCCGCATTCAGCGCGACCTTCTAACAGCGCGACCTTCTAACCTAGGAATGACGACATGAAGCGAGGCAGCCTCATATTTTTGGTGTTCTTCGTCGGTTGCGATGCGAGCTTCCAAAGCGGCAAGACCCAGTGCTCCGACAAAGGCGAATGCCCGAGCGGCTACCTTTGTAACGCCGCTTTCCTCTGCATTGCCGTCTCAGGCGTCGGCGGCTCCGGCGGCGGCGCCAGCGGCGCAACAGGCGTGGCAGGCGCAACAGGCAGTCCAGGCGGAATAGGGGTGGCAGGCGCAACAGGCAGTCCAGGCGGAATAGGGGTGGCAGGCGCAACAGGCGGTCCAGGCGGGATAGGCGGAATAGCCGGGGCAGGAGGCTCCCTCGGTGGCGCCGGAAGTTCGGGCTCGACGTCCGCTTGCCCATTGGCTGACTATCCCGAAGCCGGTGGCACCTGCAACGTCCTGCCAGCCTGCGGATGTCCGGCCGGACAGGTCTGCCACGCCGCCAGCGAGTCCATAGGTCTGGCCTGCACCGCCGACATCGGTCCGGGCAACGGCGCAGACTGCAGCAGCGCAAAGGTCTGCGCCAGCGGCTTCGGATGTTTCGCCGGCATCTGCTCCAAGTACTGTAAGTTCGATTCGGACTGTCCAGAGGTCGATATGACCCAGGGTTGCCTGCAAATCTATTGGCCGAACGGGGACTACATGACGGGAGTGTCCGTTTGTGCCGAGATATGTGATCCGGTTTCGCCCCAGAATCCGAAGAGCCCTCTTCAGTCCTGTCCCGCGGGATTCGGCTGTTCCGCGGACCAAAATGGAGACAGCTATTGCCAGAAACAGGCAGGAACCGGCGTCGCGGATTCATCGTGTCCTTCTGGCTTCGACAGCGAGTGCGCGCCCGGGTACTTCTGCGATTATTCGGGCAATACCTGCGTGAAGTACTGTTTCGTAGATGGCAATAATTGCCCGCTGGGAACGACGTGCTACGCATTCTCCCCGTCGTACTACGCCGGTTTCCTCAGTGAAGTCGGTTACTGCTACTGAAAACGCCGCCCACGCAGGGACTCATCCGCCGCGCAGGTTCCGCTCGGCGTGGGCCAGGATCTCGACCAGACTCTCCAAGGCCGCCTCGCTGCCTGGCACGCCATGGGTGCGTAGGGCGATCTCCTTGGCCAGCAAAGCCAAGAGGTAGCGCAGACGCGCCTTGGCGTCCCCGTGCAGCGCCACATAGTCGTCGTGGCTGGCGTTGACCTGCCAGCGCTGGCCGTCGAAGCGGCTGCGCCAGGTCGCGCCTGCGTCGTCCACCAGCTCGGGCTCGGGAATACCGAAGCCGAGACCGGCGCTGGGTTCCTCGGCCTCGATGATGATGACAGCGGCTTCGCCCCGTGCCCGGTGCTCGCCCTGCCGGCACTCGGCGACCAGCGAGAAACGACTGCCGGGACGCGCCTCGGCCGAGGCCAGCAGGGCCGGTCGCCTCCCCTGGCCCACGATGGACAGAACCGGTGCGGTCGTGCTCCAGACCATGTCCACCTCGCCCAGCACACGCCGGCCTGATTCGTCCACACCCACAGCCAGCACGCGGCGCTCGCGGCCGGGCGCCAGCGTGATCTCTGGCGGTGAGATCTTGATGGCGAAGAGCGGCCCAGGTGGAAAGAGATCCAAGGTGCGATCCCGGCCGGGCGAAGATTCGTCCTGCTCTTCGCCCGCGCCATCGCCAGCGGCCACCTCAGCGCCGCTGGGCGCGATCCCGGCCCCGGCAGCGTCGCGCATCTCGGCGTCTTCGCTTGCCACCGCCGGCAGCTCGTACTGTGGCAGTCGGTTGCGCAGTCCCTTGAGTGCGCGCCGCAGGTCCTGCACCACCTGCCGGCTGGCCGCGGCTCCCCGCTCGCGCTCCAGGCGCTTGAGCTCGGCCTCGACCAGGGGCACGACCCCGTCCAGCGCGCGCACGAAGGCCTCGGCCGCGGCGTCGGGCGCCACGCCCCTGCGCGTGCCCGGCGGCACGGTGAAACCGGGGAAATCGATCAAGCCGGCCAGGTCGCGACCCATCCAGGGCGGGCGATCCAGGCCCAAGTTGCGTAGCTCGCCGACATCGTCAGCCACCAGAGTCCCGGCACAACTCACTTCCAGCGCGGGACGTTCGAGGCCGCGGGTCAAGTACAGCTCGAGCCGAATCGGAAAATGCCCGTCGACCGGGATCTCCGTCGGCAGGGCCAGGGGCTCGCCGGTGAAACGCCGGGGGACCACGGAAAAGCGCCGCGGCACCGGCCCGCGCGCCATGCCGTCGAAGATGTCGACGGACACGCCGCTGGCCAGGATCGCGCCGCGCAGCTCGGCAGCCAGGTATTCCGTCAGCCGGCGCGCGCCCAGCATGCGCAAAGCGGAGTCGTGCAGTTCCGAAACGACAATCTCGGTGAAGGTCTCATCACTTTCGAGCGGCATGCGGTCACGCAGGATCTCGGCCCTTTCCTGATCCTCCACCAGGTGCAGCAACCACACCTCGGAGCCACGCACGCGCGTGCGGATGTCCATGCGCCGGCCCACCGACCAAAAACCCAGCAGGCCGATGCCGTACTTGCCCGCCACCACTTGATCGTGGCGCTCACGCGGCGACAGCCCGCGCTTGCGCGAGTGCCCGATCTCGGTCACCAGCGCGCTCAGGGCCTCCTCGCGCCCCAACTCGGGCAGCACGCCCTCGCCGTCGTCGCGGATGATGAGCGCGGGCGTGTGGCGCACGCGCCGGCGCTCGATGCGCACCGTGCGCGCGTGGGCGTCGATGGAGTTCTGCACCAGCTCAGCCACCGCCTTGCGCGGATCACTTTGGCTGCGCGCCAGCCAGCGGATCAGGTCAAAGGGATCCGCCGGCTTGAGCTTGACACTATGAGAAGCGCGGCTGCGCATGAAGCACATCGTACAGCTTGGTCTTGCCGCCGCAAGCAGGCGAACCGGAGGGGAAGTTAGCTATCGCACCACAGAGAGCACAGAGAACACAGAGGGCGGAAAGGAAAGAAGGGTTCGGATTTCACGACCAACCCGACCAACCCCTTCCTATTCTCCGATCCGGCTCTGTGTTCTCTGTGCTCTCTGTGGTGAAACAGCTAGCTCACCTTGCCAGGCGATGCGCTCCAGAAAATCGTTGGCGCGCAGGCGATCGGCTTGCAGCGACGCTTGATCGCGGAGGGCTTCGTAGATTCGACGAGCGAGCGCTAGATCGCCGGCCAAAAAGGCTGACTCGCCGTAGAGCCTCCAGCATTCCTTCAAGAAGGCCGGTTCAAGGGGAACCGCCAGAGCTGCCCCATCGAGCGGGCAGGCCTGAGCCAGAGGAGCCAGGGCCAGGTGAGGATCCCGGCCGGCGAGCTGGCGTCCCACGAGATAGGGTCCCAGCGCCTCGTCGGGATGAAGCCGGGCAAACTCATCTGCCAGGAAAACCACCAAGGCCGGGTCAGTGGCGCGGCCAGGGCCATCGCCAAACAAGGCGCGGCCCAGCGTCAGGCGGGCGCCATCGTCGGCCAAGGCGCGGCGCTTGGCCCAGGCCATGCGCATCTCGTTCTCGTCGGTGGCAAGCGCCAAACTGCGGTCTGCCGCTGCCTCCGTCTCGGCGAAGTGGCCGCGATGAAACTCCACCACGCCGATCAAGTTGGCGGCCTGGGCGCGCACCGGCCAGGTCAGCGTCTCATCGTCGAGCATGGGCCTGGCCAGCGCGAGGGCCTGGTCCGAGGCGCCAGCCGCGGCCAACGCCCCGGCCCGATCCAGCCGATAGGCTGGCTCGTCGGGATCGTCCCGGCACACGCTCTCCAGCAGACTCACCGCCGCTTCTGGCATCGAGCCCATGCGCTCGCGCGCCTCGGACACGCGCTCGGCCAGCTCGCGCGCACAGACTTTGCGAAAGATGGCAGGCCTGCGGAAACGCTCCTTGGCCCGCGCCTCATCCCGCGCGTCCAAGGGCTGAGTTTCCAGGAAAGCCCGCCACGACTTGTCCAGTTCGGCCAGCGGCAAGCCGTAAACCGCCTCGAAGTCTCCGGCCGAACGGTAGGCCGCGCGCAGCTTGTCGGCACCAAAGCGATCGAGCAGGAAGCGACAGAACGATCCCGCCAGAACATAGGCGCGCGCCCCAGACTCGGCGCTGAACCCAGCGCCCATGACCCGCGCCAGGGCGGGCGCCTGGCCGAGCGCGATCATGGCCCGCGCCTGCTGGTGCAAGGTCGCGTGCCCGTCGGGATCGCCAAAGTCCGCCGCCTCAGCCACACCCTCGATGAGTCCAGTGCCCAGGTGCGGAACCGGCAGCGGCCCCCACCAGCGCCACGCCAATGACACCCCGAAGAGTGAATCGCCAAACGCGCCGGCAAAGACATGGGCCAATTCGTGGCGTAGCCGGGACGCGGGGAAATGCTCGGCCTGCAAGTAGATCTCGCGCATCCAGGGTTTGGCGAAGAGCGTGCTGCCAGCGCCCACCAGATCCTTCTTGGCTTGTGCGGAAGGAAATCGATACACGGTGATGGGCGTGCGCGGCTCGCTGCCGAAAATGGCGCGCAGCTGATGGTAGCGAAACTCCAGATCGCTGTGCACCAGCGCAACCTCGGCGGGCGTGTCCCCGACGGGATCGCTCCACATCACGAAGTGCTCGCTCTGCGTCCGGCGCGACAGCACACGGATCAGATCGCTCTTGGTCTGGTGGAAGCCAAGCTCAGAGCGAAACCCGAACCACAGCAACGAGCCGACTAGCAATACCAGCGCAGCGCCCAGCCACCTGGCCAATGACGGTCGCGACAGGAAAGAACGCCAGGCAAGCGCCGGCGGGCCTGCCTCGCCGGGCTGTCCGCCGCGACTCGCGCAGCCGACCAGGGCCACGGCCGTCGCGATCCAGGTCAGATTGGCCAGGCGAAACCACACAAGGCGAGCCGATGGTCGCAAGCCTTCGTCGTAGATCGGCCCGGGGAAGTAGCCACCAAACGGGTCCAGCGCAGACACCGGCGGGTCCAGATACAGGCGAAGCAAGGCCCACACGAGTGACACCGCCGGCACCAAGAAAGCGACCACGCGCCCGAGGCGTGGCCCGCGCACCAGCAAGCCCACCAGCACGCCTGCGGGCGCTGCGACCACCACGCTGGCCACGGGCAGAAGAGCGTAGAAGACCAGGCCCACGGGCAGGTTGCAGTTGCGCACGCGCAAGGCATTGACCAGAGACAGCAGCAGCGGCGCCACTAGCAGTGCCAGGCCCGCTGTCGTCGCGGAAAACGCCAGCGACAGCAGCGATGCCGGGCCGTGCGCGCGCCGGGCCGCGGTTACCGCGCCCTGGCCGACATCGGCGGCGGCAAAGGCTGCAACCAGACCGATGGCGAATGAGAAGTCGAACCCCAGCAGGTCGAAAAGCGGGACGAAGTCGAGCGCCAACGCCGCCAGCGCCAGCACACCACCCCAGATCAGGGGCCGCAGGCCGAAACGGAGATTGATCCAGGCGGCAGGGCATGCAACGATCACGATTGAGACACAGGATGCCGCAGCCCCACGAGCGCCGCCAGGAGGAACGGGCTCCCATCGAGCTCAGGGTCGAGTACCAACGTCTCAACCGGTTCTTCTACGACTACACCAAGAACATCTCCAAGGGCGGCACCTTCATCCAGACCAAGAAGCCGCTCGACGTGGGGACCCAGTTCCTGTTCAAGCTGCAGGTGCCCCACATGGACGAGCCCATGGTCCTGCTGGGCGAAGTGCGCTGGATCTTGCACGAGGGCGAAACCCACCACGACGATGTCGACGGCGATACGAACACGCCCGGCATGGGCATTCGCTTCATCTACAAGGATGACGATCAGCGAGAGCTGGTCGAGCGTGAGGTGGAGAAGTTGATGGTCTCCAGCCTAGGCCCGCGCATCTATGCGCGCCTGCACGACATGGGCGACAAGCACGAGGACTGATACCAATCCACCTGGCTCACAACCAATTGAACGGTAGTCCCACCAGGTTGGGCTCGAACAGCCGGGCCGCGCTGTCATTGGTAACGACCAGGCCAAGGCGCGCTTTGTGTTCGTTAACGAAATCACGCAACCCGCGCAAGTCGCGTGGGTCCACCACCGAGCTGTGTTTGATTTCCACGGCCACGCGGCCGAAGTCACCCTCCAGCACGAGATCGACTTCCGCGCCGGCGCCGGTCCGATAGTAGGAGTACTCGTGCGCGACGCCCAGCGCGTTGAGTTGGCGGATGATTTCCTCCACCACCATCCCTTCCCAAGACGCACCCATCTGAGGATGGCTTAGCAGTGCGTCGAGATCCGGGATGCGCAGCAGGGCGTGCAGTAGCCCACTGTCGCGCAGGTAGCCGCGCGGATGCCGCACCACCCGCTTCATCACGTCCCGTGAAAACGCGGGAATTCGCCGCCAGATGAAGGTGCCGTGGGCAATCTCGAAATAGTCTCGCGCGGTCGGCTGCGACACCGCGAGCGCCCGCGCGGCCTCGGCGAAGTTGAGCACGCGTCCCGACAGCCCGCCCAGCATTTCCACGAAGCGCCGAAAGCGCACATCATCCAGCCCCGGAAACAGACGCTTCACATCCCGGTAGAGATAGGCTTGCAGGTACTGATCCACCCACCGCTTGCGGAATTCGTCGCCGCTCGCGAGCCACGGTTCGGGGAAACCACCCCGAAACCAAAACTCGTGTGCCCGCCCCACGGTCCCGCGCGGCTTCAAGCCCTCGATCAACTCGGCCGCCTTGGCCTTGCGGTTGAGCAACCGGCGCAACAGCGAGTCTCGGCCCGATGTCTGCGTGACCTCCTCCCAGGACAACGGCGCCAGCTCGATAATCCCCACCCGGCCTGCCAGGGTCTCAGAAACTGAGCGCAACAGATCGGGCGAACTGGATCCGGTGATGACGAAACGACCCTTTTCAGAACGCCGCTCATCGATGGCCACACGCAGAGCGGGAAACACCTCGCGCACGAGTTGACCCTCATCCAGAGCCACGCGCCTGGGATTGAGGCGAAAGAACGCGTCAGGATCGCGAGAAACGATATCGTGATCAGCCCGTCGTTCCATGTCGAGTTGTTTCCAACTCTGGGGCAGGGTCCGCAGCAGCGTCGTCTTGCCGCACTGTCGGATGCCAACAACGGCGACGCAGGGGAAAGTCCCCAGATAGCTATGCAGCAACGCCTCGCAGGACCGTTTCATACCGTGCATTTTGAAACCTATGCTTTGAAAATGCAAGCCCCCGCCGATCGATCCGCACCCCGAATCTCGGCCTAGATTCTACACGCCACGCCGATTCCGACGCCAATCCTGGTCAGAAGTCCTTCCAGGGCATTGCGTGACGACGTCACCTCCATGACGTCGCAGCGACGGATGCGATACCCCACGCCCACGCCCATCAAGAGCTCCGAGTGCTCCGAGGTAAATGACGTGCTTCCGGAGTAGTGGGGTGCCGTAATCAGCCCAACGTACAGCGCCTGGGTGAGATTCCCCCACAAACGTACGGGCACCCCGAAACCCGGCTCAAGGACGGTGCCGCCCGCGAACCAGTGCCAGGTGAAGACGCCATTGAACCCGACATCCAGGCGCGCCCGCCGCCACATGTGCAGCGACGTCCACGCACCTATCACCTCCGCTAGCTCTCGCTCGGCTTCGAGCGGAGGCACAAAACGGTCCTCCAGGCCGGCCTCTCCCCAACGCCAATGATAGGCGCGCCAGCGCACCCGTAGCTCGGGATTCGGGAAGTTGTCCAGGCCGGTCCCATAGGTTTCGGTATCATCCAGACGCGCAATTTCGTCCCCGCGCATTCCACTGCCGGCGGCCACAACCCGGTGACCCGAGCGCGCCCCGACCTCAATGCCAGCCCCGACACCGACCGCACCCTCAAGGTTCAAGCCGCCGCCGCCTGAGTAGTACGTCCGGCCGTTGAGAAGTTCGACCGAGAGCAGGCCCATTCCCAGTCCGGCTTGCAAACGTATGTGACGAGCAAGCAACACGCTTTCGTCATCCACCCAACGCTCTTCGCAAAACGCCACACCACAATGAAGGACGCACAACAAGACAAGGCAGACGCCAAGGCGCAGGATCACTGATCGGCTCCGCCCTGCACCGGCTGGAACCATAGACCCGCGCCCGACTTCATAAGGAAACCATCTGCGCTAGCGTTGATATTCTGGAGGTGTAGCACGCTCCCTTGGGTGATAGAGAGCGTTTGCGTGGCTCCCGAGTGGATGGGCACGCAGGTTGCCGACGGATCACAGCTATCACAATAAGTCAAAGTATTGCGAACTGACGCTGGAAGAGACGGGTCATCGGCGAATCCCAGCGCAATCGGTGTAAGATTGTAGGACTTGCCAACGGCCCCAGTCAGGCGGATCCAGCCGCTGATCCCGTCAACTGCGGGGAGGTCGATTTGGGTCGTAAGCTGCCCGTCGAGTTGAACCTCGCCCGCTGTCTCGCACGCCGGTCCCAGAAACGGAGCGGGCACGTAGAACTTGACTTGCAGGTCCGCAGGCCCCCACAACGTGAGCGTATACGTGCCCGGATCCATGAGGATCCAGTGAACTGCGCTCAGGTTGGTGGGAGCCGGATCGTCGTGAATCAAGAGGTACGGCCCGGCATCCTCCCAACAGGTCTTCCACACCGCAAGATCGCTTCCGCTCTTCAAGAGGACCACCCCGTTTTGGCCGTCGGCAACCGTTATCGTACGATGAATCCCGTTCGCGCAGTCTTGGGTCACCTCCTCGCTCAGGCCTAGTGGAGGACCTGTCGTCCAACAATCCCAGTCGCCGAAGCATCCACTCAGCCCCGAATCTAGCTCGCCTGCCTTGTTGGCGCTTTGCCAGGCCTCGTCGATGGACACGGGGTAGAAACGGGCGAACTCTGCTTCAAAATCGGCGGCGTCAGCCTCGTCCGGAACTGCGTGGTACAGCTGGCTGAAGTTCTGCATTCCGTACTGCCGGATCAGGTAGGAAGCCAATCTGCCGACTAGGGCGTACCCGGCATCTGAGTCCGCATGGACGTGGAGAAGGTCTCGCCAATCGTAGGAAGCCAGCGCCAGACTGTCCATTGGGTCGCACGACAGGGCGACCGCAATCCCTTCTCTTAGGAGACCATTAGAAGGCCAATCACCCCAGGCCCGGTAGACATAGGCATGAACTAGCTCGTGCGGTTCAAAATAGTTGAACGAGTACACTGAATCACCGATGCATACACCGCCCGAGCCAGGGAAAGCCTCGACATATCCCTCAAGACTCTCATACCGGTAGTATCGGAAGGGCGGCGCATCCGGGTTCGAGGACAGTCCGACCATCCCGCCAATCATTTCAGCGTGCTTGTCGAGCAACGGAAGGAGGCCTGGGCACAGCGACTCGTTCACCTGGTCGTGGTACTCGAAATACTGTGACCGGCTCACGTCGCCCACAAACGGCACTGGCGCCTCCTCACGGCAAGCGACAGTCGCCAGAAAAGTCACCGCCGCAACATGCCCGAGCCATGATGGTCTTCGCCAACGTGAGGCGCGACAAATGGGCGCTTCAGTGCCGACTTGCCAGCGACTGGCTGCTTCCCGCTGCAAGCTCCGATCATTCGCCATGACACCTTCTGGGAGGAAGACAGCCTTCCTCGGGAAAAATCAATCGTAGCAAGCCATCCGACCCGAGGCAAAACCTCGACCGGGTAGCCCGACAGGAGCACGTATCCTGCGTCTGTGGTAGCCCGTTTCTAGGTCAGCGATGCCACGCCATAGTGAAGTTCTTGACCGAGTGCAAGCGCTTGAGGACGAGATCCGCATCATCAAGCAAGCCCTGTCGCCCAAGGCACGCTTTGCCGTCGCGCTCGCGCGGACGCGGGCGCGGGCCAGGGGCGTCAGCCCGCGCGAAGTAGCTCGTATCGCCGACCGCGCGGTGCGTGGGGTCCGGCGCTCGGCATCACGACGATCCGCCTGATGAGTCCCCGTCGGCCGCGGGCTGTCCTCGATACTTCCCTTACCGCGCGGACTTCCGATGCAAGATCTTGAGGAACTTCTCGCGATCGGTGGCGCCGAATTCGCGCGTCCCCAGCAAGGCCACGCCGAACACCAGCCCGGCCAG
>Ga0182017_10001955_pt1 | contig 15868 bp, 13 predicted proteins | sample 712E3DmetaG_FD_120492 | JGI IMG/M metagenome (GOLD analysis project Ga0182017, IMG submission 120492) | Permafrost microbial communities from Stordalen Mire, Sweden - 712E3D metaG | ecosystem: Environmental > Terrestrial > Soil > Wetlands > Permafrost | place: Sweden: Stordalen | collected... | reverse complement strand
GTTGAAAACTTATCCAACACCACCGCCCATCCCGGTTTTTACAAAAAATGATTATTTTGAAAGCATTCCTGCATCAGAAATAAGTTTAGATCCGAATTTGAAATGAATGATACCCCCTCCAGCATTTCCAAAATGGAAATGGGTAGTGGTGAGGCAAATAAAACAAAATGAAATACTTTAAATACATATTCCTTATCCTGATTTTTACCGGCTGCAAGAAAATATTGCATGAGGAAGACTTACAAATTTCACAGATAAAATCAACTAATGAAATGAATGTAGCTATATCAGGAGTATATGCACGTTTGGCACAATACATTAATAATTGGTATTCTACCCCTCAGTATCTCGCTGATGATCTGCCCTATATTCCATATATCGATACTACAGTGTATAAATACTCTGATTTCAGTTTATGGTTTACTGATGATAATTGGCAAAAGCTTTATAAAATTATATCGAGCGCCAATAATATTATTTGCCAGTTTAATAATAATCAGAGTTTAAGTAATGAAATGAAGGTTTGCCTGGGAGAAGTATATCTCGTAAGGGCATATGGCTATTTCAGGTTGGTGAGGATTTTTGGTGCAGTACCTGTTGTAGATAATGTGGAAATAAATTATACTTTGCCGCGCTCATCTGTTAAAGAAGTTTATGCATTTATTGAATCCGATTTATTGAAGGCTGCCGGTTATTTACCTGTGAACAGAGCTTTCGCCCGCGTTCCTTATCAGTCGCCTACCCGGGGAAGCGCTAAAGCAATGCTGGCAGAAGTTTATTTAACAATGGGTGGATATCCGTTACTGGATAATTCCAAATATCTCCAGGCAGCCCAGATTGCAAAGGAAGTTATGGATAGTGCCTTAATTTTCGGTTTTAATATTTTGCCCGATTATGCAAATCTTTGGGACGGGACTGATATGCTAAATAGTGAATCATTGTTCGGACTCTTTTTTTCCACACAGAAGCTCACTATAATACGGCACAATTATACATATCATGAACAGTGGGGAACTTATCAATATACCGGTTTCACAGATAATTTTAGTCCTGAAAAATTTAATGATTTTATCTATTATTCTGCTAATATTGATCCTTCATATGTACCAAGTCAGATTATCCCCAAAAAAGTTTTCTTCAATAATTTTCCTAAATCGTACCGAAAGGATGTGACATTTCAGAATGTATTCTCAAAAAATACATTTGCACTTGTAATCGATTCGACAAGCTTTCCATCTCACTATACCTGTAAAATAAAATATTCGGAAATTAATACATGGGATAATGAAATCTTTTACAAAAAATTTGGATTAGTTAAAAAATTCGATACTGTTTCAACGGCTATTGAATATGGAAAAGCATGGCACACTACTTATGGTTATGAGCTAGATGCAGATTCAACTTCCAAACAATTAAGATTTGTCACTCGAAATTTGGGGCAACCCATTTACATTTACCGATATGCACATACCTTATTAACCTATGCCGAAGCAAAAACCCGCTCGGGCCAATTGGATGCTTCGGCTTATGAATCTGTAAATATGATTCGCCGCAGGGCAAACAAGGTAGATATCAATTCACCTTCGAAATATGATTTACAACCCGGATTATCGGCCCAGCAGTTTGCCGATTCTGTGGTTTGGGAACGTGCCTGGGAATTCTGTGCAGAACCCGAAGGACGCTGGTACGATTTGTTAAGGTGCGAAATGATAGAACAATTGCCCAAATTGCGCGGCGATTATCATGAAATGACAAAATCTGATTATTTTGATGCTATTCCCAATAGTGAAAAGATTTTAGATCCAAATCTGAAATGAAAAACTTAAAATACATATTCCTTATTTTGATTTTTTCCGGCTGCCAGAAAATCTTTCATGAGGAAGATTATAAAATTTCAAAAATTGGATCTTCTGAAGAAATGGATATAGCTTTAAACGGCTTATATGGTAGATTGGCACAATACATTAATCAACCCGGAATGCCTCCTCAGTATCTTGCTGATGATTTTCCAAATCAACAATATCAGGGTTCTAAATATAGTGAGTATGGCAATGATTTTGCAAAAGTCAATTGGCAACGTCTTTATAATATAATTACCAGCGCCAATAATATTATTTGCCAGTTTCAAAATAGCACAATTATAAAAAACGAAATAAAACCGGGTTTAGGTGAAGCACATTTATTAAGGGCTTATGCTTATTTCAGGTTGGTCCGGATATTCGGACAGGTGCCCATTGTAAATAATATTGAAGTAAATTATTCTTTACCAAAATCATCCTTTAAGGATATTTATGCTTTTATTGAATCGGATTTATTAAAGGCTGCCGGCTATTTGCCTGTAAATAAGGCTATGGCAAGAATTCCCAATCAATCTCCTGTAATTGGAAGTGCCAGGGCAATGCTCGCCGAAGTTTATTTAACTATGGGCGGGTATCCGTTATTGGATAATACCAAATATATCCAGGCGGCCCTGGTTGCCAGGACGGTAATAGATAGTGCCATTAATTATGGATTTGATCTTTTGCCCGATTATGCAAACCTTTGGGACGGAACCGATATACAAAACCGCGAAGTAGTTTTCGGGCTCTTTTTCTCAGAACATGGGAGTACAAAAATTGTTCATTATGACACAACCAGATACAGTGATGGAACTTATAGTTATGGTACGTATACTACCTGGAATTTTAATATTGAAACTACCAATAGTTATAATTTTTTTGATGCTTTTTTATCTTCTGGAACTCCATATTATATTTTACCTGAAAAGCTTTTTTTTAGTTCTTTTCCGGCATCATACCGGAAGGATATAACATTTCAAACAATTTTTTTATCTACTGCAAGTACACTTGAATTCAACAATTCTGATTCAATATACTATACCAAAATTACTAAATATACACCTTATAAATCTTTGGAATGGAGATCTGACATCTTTTATAAAAAATTCGGGTATTATATTCAGTATGATTCACTTTCTGTTCTTACTACATTTGGTCATAGAGTATTCGATCCTTATGACGGTCAATATTATTTAATTTCTGATTCAACAACAGGCAAACTCGGAAAAAATTATTATATGAATATGGGCCAATCTATTTACATTTATCGTTATGCCCATGTATTGTTAAACTATGCCGAAGCCAAAGCCCGCTCTGGCCAGTTGGACGCTTCAGCTTATGAAGCTGTGAATATGATCCGGCGTAGAGCAAACAAAGTTGATATTCATTCATCTTCGAAATATGATTTACAACCCGACTTATCGGCGCAGCAATTTGCAGATTCTGTAGTTAACGAGCGTGCATGGGAATTTTGTGCCGAACCAGAGGGCCGCTGGTTCGATTTATTACGGCTGGAAATGATAGAACAATTGCCTAAGTTGAAAAATTATACCGTACCACCTCCTATACCGGTTTTTACAAAATCCGATTATTTCGAAGCAATACCAAATGGCGATAAAGTCTTAAACCCGAATTTGAAATGAGGAAATTTATCACCGGCATCTTCGACAAGAGAAGGGGGTTAAGGTTCGAGTTCAAAAAAGCTAAAATGAATACTTAAAATATTTTGTCAGCAGTTTAAAATATAGTGAATTCTTTATTCTTTTATTCTATCATTAATTTCATTTAGAATTTTTCTTTTATTAAAAAAAGCATTCTCAAGTTGCAGGTATTCGGATTCTGTACATTTTTTTCTGCAAATCAGTGCAAATGCATCTGTCTTATCAAATATCAAATTCATTCTGTCACAAGGAAATATTTCACATTCCCCACAATTGTTTTTTCCAGCCAGATGCTCACAATTGTTTACCTTATAGGTGCAATCAAGGTCTTTGCTGCAACCTGTACATTTTAATTCTTCCGGTGATACAATTTTGTCGCGGAATCCCATCCTGTACCATAATTCTGCAACTTTTTCAAGTTCAGACAAATCGTTGTTTTGGGTTGAAATGTACCGGGGACATTCTGCTCATACATCACCACATATTCCGATTTTTAGTTCTTCTTTCATTATATATTAAATTTGTTTTAGAGCTTTCTATAAATCGAGTTTGGAATCAATTTGATAATAAATGCAAATATTATCCAGCGTTTCGTTACATAAACTATTTTTCGCTTTTTGATAATTGCCTTAAATATTTGTTTGGCTGCTTTATTAACTGACGATACCCAAAATAGGTTATCTCCTTTTGCCATAGCTGTATTTACAAAACCCGGGCGGATGTCGGTAATATGAATTGAAAATTTTAATTTGTTAGCCTTCTGTCTCAAGCCTTCCAGGTACCTGATTTGAAATGCTTTGGTAGCATTGTAAGAAGGAGCAACCCTTCCCCCACGAAGTCCGGCAATTGAAGTAATACCAACCAGATGGCCGGACCTTTGATTTTGGAAAAAGTTAAAGGCCCAATCAGCAATTGCTGTAAATCCGCTTACATTTGTGTCAATTGTTTGTTTTTCAAGATTAAAATCCAATTGTTCATTCAGGTTGCCGGTTCCGGAACTGATAATCAATAAGTCAAGGCCACCTAGTAAATTAACTAATTCATCAAGGTACCTGGGAGTATTATTTGTATCATTTATATCGAATGACTTAACAATGAAAAATTCCTTGTTCTCGTTTTGAAGCTCAGTTAGAAGGCCAACGCGTCTTCCTGTTATGCCAACTTTATAGTTATTTTCTGACAATATTTTTGCAAGCTCCCTTCCAATACCCGATGAAGCGCCAACAACTATTGCTTTTTGCATTAAATTCTAATTTTTATTACCAGTTACAAAAATATCCATTAGATTTTATTTAGAAATAAATTTTATCTATAATTAATTTTTTTCTACACTTGAAAGTACATTGGTTGAACTTATTATCCATATATAACAAAGATAAAAATTAGTCTGATAATCTTAGACTTAATAAATCCAATAAAAATTCTTTTTATTTTAAGAAAAAATGATATCTTTGTGATATCAAAATAATATCAATATGAAAAAAGAAAAAACTTTTAACGCCCTGTCAGGATACATATTCCTGATACTTCAACTGGCTTTTATATCAATAATTATTATATCAGCCGTGAATGAAAAACCAGGCTACGCTGTAATTTCATCTTTTTTAATTATTCTAACAGCTATCGGCTTTACAGTTATCAATCCAAATGAATCTGTAGTGCTGACTCTTTTTGGTGCTTACAAGGGGACAATTCGTGAAAATGGATTTTTTTGGACAAACCCATTTTTTCTAAAAAAGAAAATTTCTCTTCGTGCACGAAATTTCATCAGTGAAACAATTAAAGTAAACGATAAGGTGGGTAACCCGGTAATGATTGGGATGGTGCTTGTATGGAAGGTATCTGATACTTTTAAAGCTCTTTTTGAAGTAGATGCCTATGAAAAATTTGTAGTGGTGCAGAGTGAAGCAGCATTGCGTAAATTGGCCGGATTATATCCTTACGACAATTTTGAAGATGAATCTGCTACCATCACTTTGCGTGTCAGTGGAGACGAAGTGAATTCAAAGCTTGAAGATGAAATTAAGGAAAGACTGGCTATTGCGGGCATTGAAGTTGTTGAGTCGCGAATCAACCATCTTGCCTATGCTTCTGAAATTGCAAGTTCCATGTTGAGACGTCAGCAGGCAACTGCAATTATTGCTGCACGAAGCAAAATTGTAGAAGGAGCCGTTGGAATGGTCGAAGCTGCTCTTGATAGTCTTTCAAAAAAGAAAATTGTTGAACTCGACGATGAAAGGAAAGCAGCAATGGTAAGTAATTTGTTGGTTGTTCTTTGCTCTGAGGAATCGGCAAGGCCCGTAATTAATGCGGGAACACTGAATACTTAAATTACTGGCTATAGATTTTTAGCTGTTAGCTATTAGTAAGTATATCCAAATTTTACTTTTTTGTTGAGATCCGAAATCATTTATCTGATATCCGGTTTCCAATAAAAAGTTAGCAATAATTAATATGCAAAAGAAAGCATTCATATTGCGCATCGATCCGGAAAAACTCAAAGCTATTGAAAAATGGGCGGCAGATGAGTTTCGCAGTACAAATGGGCAGATTGAATGGATACTTGAACAGTCGCTTAAAAAGTCTGGAAGGATTAAAAAAAATAACTGATAGCAGTATTTAATACTTGGTCAGTATCCTTTAGAATTATTTTCTCCAGGTAAAATTAGAGTAAATTTACTACCAAAAATCGATTCGCTTTCAATTGTAATCTTACACAGAAAAATAGTCGGAGTGAATTATATTGCAGAAATGAATATTCTGCAATTTTATGGAGTATGACCCTTAAATACTGATGATTCATCCAGGGGAACTATTTTCCCATCATATCGCAGTCTGCCTGGTCTTAAACCGGAAATAACTGCTGATGCGTCGCCGTCTGCACTGATGTCCATAAAAACATCATATATCCCAATATTCGTCATTACTGTCATACTTACCTGAATAGATTTGTTTTTGTCATTCTTTTCCATTTTCCAATTGGAAATCTTACCTTCAGCTGTTATTCCACCAACGCCATTATAACCAATACCATTGTTAGAACCGATCTGTATAACTGAATAAGTTGTATCAACTTGTATAAAGTTCAATGATGAAAGAACATTAATTCTTCGTCCTTTTAAGTTATCCAAAAAATCAGCCTCCAGAACAAATTGTCTGTTATCAAGTACCTGTGATGTACTATCGTACAAAATTTTCAATTCAGCATCTTTTTTTTGTTTTTTTAAAGCGCGGATTTCTTTTTTGCTTAATGAGTCTTTTTTTATTTCCTGTGCCGGTATGCCGATGACAAGAAATAATGCCGAGATTGCTATTATTATTGTTCTCATGATATAAATAATTTAACATATTTAATAGTGCAATTTTTGTACCAGCATATGGAATATTGAAAATATTAACAATTTTTCAGAGTTTCTTACTCACTACCTCACTTCTTATACAATCGCCCCTGCCAGGTATCAAGAGCCATAAGCTTCTTTTCAAACGCGTGAGTAATTTCAGTTATACGAATAAGTCCCCAGCCTGGACCGGCAAGAAACCAGGGAGGTACCTCACCGGCAATTCTTTCAACTACAAATGAAGGATTTAGTTTTTCTACCATTCTTACTAATAAGTCAAGATATTCATCCATACCATATAAATTAAATTCCAAAGGATTCTCCACATATTCCTTTTCCATTTGAGTATCCTTGATTATTTGAAGCTGATGAAATTTCACAGTTGTTAATGGAAGGTCTGAGATTACATCAATAGAACTGATTATTTCCTGTTGTGTCTCGCCGGGTAAACCTATTATTATATGCGCTCCGGTATTAATTCCCCTTTTAGCAGTATCTTCAATTACCCTGGTTGATAATTCAAAAGTATGTCCACGGTTAATTCGCTCAAGTGTCTTGTTATATATAGATTCTATCCCATATTCAATGGTTATGTGATAGTCTTCAGCCATCCGGGAGAGATAGTCGAGTTTATCATTATCGATACAATCAGGGCGCGTACCTATTACCAGTCCAATAACTCCCGGAAATTTCAGCGCTTCTTCATAGAGGATTTTTAATTTTTCCAGTGGAGCGTGCGTATTTGAATAAGCCTGGAAATAGGCCAGGTAATTTTTTGCCCGTCTGTAACGAACCCGGTGAAATTCTACTCCTTCTGATAATTGCCGCGTTATGGATTTGTCAGGAGTGCAATAAGAAGGATTAAAAGCATCATTATTGCAGTATGTGCAACCGCCTTTAGAAATTGTACCATCTCTGTTGGGACAAGTGAATCCTGCGTCAATGGTTAGTTTCTGCACTCTTTGTCCATAGCGCTTTCTAAAATATTCGGCATACGTGTTAAACCGCCTGCTATGACCCCACGGGTAGTTCAAAGTTTAAAGTTTAAAGTTTCAAGTTAAGAGAGTTGGGTATTAGTAATTTGTTTTTAGATTTGTGATTTTAGATTTGTGATTTGTGATTTTTTATTTAAATCTGAAATCTGAATTCAAAAATCTGAAATCTGAATTCTTCGGTCCTCTGTCTTCAAATCCGTTCCACAAGATTCAGGTTAACGTACCAGATTATCCCTTCCACCTTTGAATATCCCATTGCTTTAAGGTATTCAACGTATCTTTTCACCTGGTAAGCATATTTTGAATTTTGAACGAACCCAAATTTGTAATCAATAACCAGGGTTTCTTTTTCTTTAGTCATTACCCTGTCGGGACGGTAAAGATGTTCATCGGGCACAAATATACCTGCTTCATTCATAATTGTCCAGCTCCCGCTAAACCAGTCTGAAAAAGGTTTTTCGGATAATATGCTTTGCACTTCCTCTATCATTTTTTTTCTGTCTGACTCTTTTATCAGACCCAGAATAATTAATTTGTCCACAGCGGCTTTAATATCACTGATTGTATAAATTTCCTGGAACAATCTATGCATAAGGTTACCGTAAATTCTTACCGGAGGTCTATTGTTTTCTGTAGCATCCCAAAAACCTGGCAGTGAATATCGTTGCCTCAGCTTTTCCTTTAATTCGTTATTTGGATACGTCAATAATGCCATTTCACCGGTTATTGAAGTATCAGTAACACCAGGGTGACCAATACAACCTAGCTCAAAAAGAAGTTCACCATCCTTCCAAAGTTTTGAAATATTGACAACAGGAAATTCTGTATTTTGTAATGTTTCATTGCTTGTGATCCAATTATAAATTAATTCTCCGGTTGATGAAAGTTTTTCTTCCTTTTCAGGCAATGGTGCGAAAACAAACAGATTATCAGAAGCTCTTGTAAAAGCAACATACAACAGGTTCAAATTGTCAACATAAGATTGGGCTTTTTCGAGGTAATACTGGTTTGCAAATACGGTATCTTTCAGGCCTGAAGAATAGCGAAGAGGCATAAATTCCATCTGTCTGAATGGTTCCTTGTTTGCCGAACACCAAATAAACGGTGTGTTTGGCCAGTTGTGATCAAAGCTCCAGTTGCAAAAAGGTATTATAACATTTTTAAATTCAAGTCCTTTTGATTTATGCACGGTCAATACTTTTATTGCATCCTGATCTTCAGATACTGCAACAGAAAGCGAATCTTTCTTTTCTTCCCAGAAATCCAGGAATGCGGTCAGATTGGCAATATTATTTTGCAAAAACTCATAAATGCAATCGTGAAATGCTTGCAAAAATGGCAAATCAGATGCTCTTTTGTTCAGACCAAATAGAAGGATTAAGCTTTCGAACAATTCATCAGGTGACAGATTTTTGAGTAGGTCAATTTTCCCAGTGAATTCAATTGGAAGAAATGAAATACAACTTTTGGTTATTGGCTGCTGATCATTGACAACAGGTATCAAATTGTTTAAAATATTTTTTTGCGTTTGAGACTGACCATTCACATTAAAAAAGCATTCATAGTCATATGCCAGTGATGCAGCATTAACTGCATCTTCAGGGTTTGTAAGGTAACGGAATAATTTAATAAGAAAAGCAACAACCGGGGCATTTTTAAGGAATGTTGATTCATTAGATATTACCTGGTATTTATTTGTATAATCATTTTGAATTTTTTCCTGAAAGGAATTTAGAAAGTCAGCTACTTCACTTCCTTCTGCAGTAGTGCGCACAAGAATAGCTATATCCTTTAATCTTTGTCCGGAAACCAGAATATTTTCAACTACCAAAGGCAATAAAGTCAATATTTTTTTCTTCCAGTCATGGTTCTTATTTTCTACAAATTGAATTTTGACACATCCTTCATTTATCTTTCTGCCTGATGGTAATTTCTGCAAACAATTTTCATAAGCATTTGAAATTAATTGCTTTAAAAACTTATTTTCTTTTTCAATTATTTCATCTGATGAAAAACCCTGGTTATATGCCTGCTGTAAAATTTTTGAGGTAAGCGAAAAAAAAGTATTATTGAATGCAACAATGTTCGACTTACTGCGCCAATTGAAAAGCAGATTGTCATAATTTATTCCATGGTCCGAAATATCATCATCAAGCTGAGCGGCCATTATCTTCCAATCACTGTTTCGCCAGCGGTAAATGGACTGTTTTACATCGCCTACCAACATACACTCGTGGTTTTCAGACAGACTGTTTTTGATAAGCGGTAAAAAATTTTGCCATTGGATGGCAGAAGTATCCTGGAACTCATCAACCATGTAATGATATATATTCTGGCCCGTCTTCTCATAGATAAATGGGGAATCATTTTCGTTGATAATTGCTTTAAGAAAAATTCCGGAATTGGCCAGTAAAAAAATATTCTTGCGTAAGGAGTATTCGTTAACCGCTTCAGACAAATCAGCCAGTATACCTAATGTATAAAATTCTGCCAGGACTTCTCTGGCGCTTTTATATGTCACAAAGTTTTCATTGAAGTTGTTTATAATGTTTTTCAACAAATTGAACAATCCTGCATTTGCAACAGCATTAATCTTTGCAGCTTCTTCTGTTTCTTTTGGAAGCCAGTTTTGAACTGATTCAGAAGCCTCTGTTATTCGTTTGGAAGGTTCAGATATTTCACCAATTGACAATTTGTAAAAATATTGTCCAACACTGCCCTGCAGGCCAAATTTAAAATCATTCGGTTTTAATCCGTGTTCATTTATCAAATTCATGCCTTCATTTCCGGCTTTCTTTAACTTTGTTTCAAAGGCATTGCAAATGGCAAATAATTGTTTTTGAAATGTTTTCAGACTTTCCCGATCCGTCAGTTTTTTATGAAATGAACGGTTTAGTGAGTTGAACTTTTCATTAAATAACTCTTTTCCCAATCCGATTATTTCCTTTTTAAAATCCCAATTCTTTCCCTCTTCAATTCTTTGATCTGCATATTGTACCAACCATTCAAGCAGCGTCTTATCAACTTCAAGTTTTAAAAGCATCTGATCGGTTGCTTTTTCCAGAACATGGTTAATATCTAACTCAATATCGAAGTTATATTGCAATCCTGCTTCACGGGCAAATGATTTAACTATTCTTTGAAAGAAACTATCAATCGTACTTACTTCAAAACGTGAATAATTATGCAAAATGTTCTCAAGAATTTGCTTTGATTTTTCCTTTATTTCAGGTTGGGATAGATTAAACTCTTTGGCCAAAGGGCCGGAATAATTAGAATGTTTGCCACATGAGAGGCGGTAAAGTTCATTCATTATCCGGCCTTTCATTTCTTCAGTTGCCTTATTTGTAAAAGTAACAGCAAGAATGTGTTTATAATTTTTAGAATATCTGAATAAAAGGCGCAGGTAATCCGCTGTGATGCGATAGGTTTTGCCCGAACCGGCCGAAGCACGGATTACATTTAGTTTTGACATAAGTAAAAATTGGTAAGGCTAAAGTAGAAATTCCTAGCGGGATATTCAAATATTAAAAGAATTAGAAAGAGAGGTTATGGATTACAGAAGACAGTAGACAGTAGACAGAAGAAAGTTGGCAGTCGCCAGTCAACAGTATGCAGTCTGCACACTACAATTGTTTGTATTTAGCAGGTAGGGGACTGCCTAATGGAGACTGCTGACTGCCGACTGATTGAATACCTAATCCGCTTCTTCTTCCATTTGAAGATGAAGGGCAACCATTTTTATGGCAGTTATTGCAGCATCCTCACCTTTATTTCCCAGTTTGCCTCCCGCCCTTTCAAGAGCCTGTTCATATGTATTAGTGGTTAATACGCCAAAAATAAATGGCATATTATATTGCATGTTAAGTTCGGTCAGGCCATATGTAACGCTCTTACATATATATTTAAAATGCGGAGTTTCTCCCTGTATAATGCAACCAAGACAAATCACAGCATCAACATCGGTGTATTCAGCAAAGAATTGGGCACCAAGAGTTAATTCAAAACTCCCGGGTACACGTTTTATGTGAATGTTTTCAGAAACTGCACTGCATGAGATAAGAGTATTTTGAGCAGCTTCAAGAAGTGCTTCTGTAATAGAGGGATTCCATTCTGAAACAACTATTCCAAATGACATATCGCGAGCGGATGGGATTTGGTTGTAAGATGGTTTCAGGCTGGTTGACATTCTGTTATTTTTTGTTTTCAAGCTTTACCTGTGCCCTGGTAATATATTTGTCAATATCTCTTCCTTCCATAGAGACAGGATATTTTTCTTTGAGAAGCTTGTATAATTTTACCGCCTGTTCATAATCTCCGCTTTCTTCGCAAATTTGACCTGCTTTCATAAAATAAACCGGGGCGGTTAATTCATTTTCACTTTTATTGGCTGCCTTAAGATAGTATTTTAGAGCTTTCCCGTTATTACCTAGTTCAGCATATGAATCACCTATCGCTCCTATAGCAATTGGTGAAACCAATTTATCATTGGCTTTAAATTTATCAAGTTGATCGATCGCGTCCTTATATTTTCCCAATTTGTAAAAGCTTATTCCTGCATAATAATGTGCCAGGTTGGCTGCACTTGTCAAACCATATTCATCTATTATTTTAATAAAGCCCCAGTTATTTCCATCTCCATGAAGCGCCAGATTGAATGAGTCTTTTTGAAAATATTGTTCGGCAACATACATTTGATTATGAGCTTCTAAATTCAAAGGCGCCAGGTATAATTTATTGAAACCGAGAATTCCTCCGACTACTACAAAAATACCTATTACAATATAAGTAATAATTTTTTGATTATTTTCAATAAATAATTCAGCCTTTGTAAATGCCTGGCCAACATTTTCTATACCACTGTGTTCAGTACCTTTTTTGATCTCTGCCATTTTGAATAAGTTATTGGGTTATTAAATTTACGGCAAATGTAATTGTTTTGCTTGTTATTATAAAATTTATAAAAAGAAATTCTCCCGAAACCTGCAGGAATACTTTGTATAATGATTTCTTCTATAAATATTCGATAGAAAAATCAGTCTTCGGTTTTGAGTATATCATAGTGTTTTGTAAAGCCGATGAGTTGTGATCTGTATTTACGATTTACAAAGTATTAGTAACAATTTAACGCCATTGTAAATAAATTTTTAAGAATAATAGTAAATGATTTACCTTTAATATATTTGATGTTTTAAATTAGAATCAAATTAATTAAATTATTTTCTCGTGAAAAATGACAACCGGACAATAAAGTGCATTGCTATTGATGATGATGTTTCTGCTTTGGAATTGCTGGCTGGATTTATTAGCAAAATTCCTTTTCTTGATTTATTAGCTACTTATACTAATCCACTTACCGCATTAAGCTTTATAAACAGTAATAAAGTTGAATTGATATTCTCTGAAGTTGAGATGAACGGATTAAACGGTATCCAGCTCGTTAACAGTTTAAAAGTAAAACCGCTGGTTATCCTTGTTTCTGTTGATGAAGAACATGCAATTGAAGGTTATAACCTGGATGCTCTGGACTATATTTTAAAACCAATAACTTTTGAAAGATTATTAAAAGCTGCCAACAAAGCTCATGATGTTTTCTTTAGTTTTAAAAACAGAGACATGCTAAGTATTATAGAGCCTCCAAATTTACTTCAGGACATAATATTCGTAAAATCGGATTATAGAATATTGAAACTAAATCTTAATGACATTCTTTTTATTGAAGGTTTTAATGATTATGTTAAAATTCACTTAAGAAATTCAAATCCGGTTTTAACTTTATTGAATTTACGAACCCTGGAAGAAAAACTGCCGGCCAGGGAATTTGTGAGGGTTCATCGTTCTTATATAGTGTCACTTCATAGTATTGATAGTATTGAAAAGAAGCGGATCAAAATTGGAAAACGTAACATACCTATCAGTCACACATATTTTGAATCTTTCTTCAATTTGATTGAAAAATTGAATCTATGGTTTTATTAGTTTATTTTTTTTGGAGATTGGAAAATCAGAAAAGGTTTCTTAAATCAGCGAATAAAATAGATTAAAAATCATACTTTCTAATCATATTTATGTTTAAGGAACCAAACATCCTTAAAGGTAATGTTAAGATTAAGTCTAATGTAGTTTTCCTGTATTTGACCAAAATTAACATTGGAACCGGTCTTTCCTGCTTCAACTGACAAATTAAAAAAGGCTGAATTTTTTATTGGTAATACAATTCCGGCACATATACCAAAAGTAATTGGATTGGTTCCGTTTATATTTAAATATGAATTCCCGATTGAAAAACCTGTTTGGTAATGGATTTTTTGAAAATAATTAGTGTAATAACTTCTATTACTTTTAAATTCTGCTCCAAACTTAAATTTATGAGCGTCATTAAAATAAACACTTGGGAAATCAGATTTAAATTCAGATGATTTCTGGTATTGGTAATCAGCGGCCAAAGTGAGTTTATTATTTAAAATTACAGACAATCCAGCTCCATAAAACATGGGTAAATTCTGTGCTTCAATACCTGTTGATTCATTCTTAAGCAAATTGCCAAAATCATCTGTAACAGTTAAATTATTATCCAAACTAAGTGGTGAACTATATCCATATACGAATCCAGCAACGTATTTAATTTTATTTTTAATTAAACCAGTATATTGAATTCCAAAATCAAAATAGAGCTTCCTGACATTTGAGGTTTTTTCAATGCTCCATCCGCTAATAGTTTCGCCACTAAATATTGATCCGGTCAGAAAGGAAGTATTTACTCCAACTGAAATTTTAGGTGTGATACGAAATGCATTTGTAATAAAAAATTTATTTATTCCACCGCTTCCATCAAAATTAACAGGAATTGTCGATCCATCTGTACCCTCAACTGGCTGGCTCGAAAGTATTTTATATCCAACAGATGAGTAAGGAACCATTCCAAAGCCAAGACTCCAGTGGTGTGAAACCCGAAACCCCATAACTACTCTTTTTATTCCTGAATTTACAGCCTTTTCCGTGACATCGCCGGAATAAAATGTGGACCATTTGGTTGAAGCTGCAAAATCATATAAAAATGTCATGCTGTCCAAAGAACTTAATGAAGCGGGGTTTGTACAGTTTAGAAAATCCGGATTTTGAATACCCAGACTTACTCCGGCCATACCCGAATTTCTTCCATATTCTCCTGATTCCAATTCGCCAATCCCAAACATAGAGTATGGGCTGTATGTAGTCTGGGCATTAATTATGCTGCCCTTAAAAAATATTAAGGCAATAAAGCAAATTATCCCTAGAACCCACTTTTTATTGACCTTCATAAACCATTAATTTAAATTCAATTTTTAGTTGTCCTTTTAAATTTTGCTGATCGCCAAATATTAACCTTCTTAATGGATTCTTTCTTCCTTGTATTGGCAAACTACTAAGAGTAAAGAATATTTTATTTATTCCAAAGGCAGCTAGTTGATTATTAAATCTAAGATAATTTGTAATGTCAAATCCGTATTGAGTGTTTTCATCATAATGAATAACATCTTTAGATAAATAAATATAAGGTACAATATTTTGAAAGGCTTGAAGCTGGAACACTGAATTACCAGATTCATCTAAAACATTATACTGCAGCGTATCTGGTAAAGGTGTATTTGAGACAAAAGTTCCTTTGACTGGTTCAAATAACATTTGTGCACCCGTAATTTCAACAAATTCACCAACAGTTCCAAAATCCTTTAAATAGGGTAACTCAATCTTGATATGGGTACCTGTCATTCCCTGAATGTATGCGTGATTATTTGTTGCAGTCGATACAATTTGTTTGTTTAAACCGGATAATCTTCCAAGTCTTGATCCTTTTTGAGTGACATTATTGAATTGCAAGGCTGAATTTGGAGTAATATCAATGGTACTGTTCGTCTTGTTAGAACTGAAATAATGATAATAGATCCTGATGAGTGGGATTGAATCTCCGGCTACCAAACTATTTATCAGTTTACCATTTAATGAATCAGGTACAAAAGCCAGACCGCTGAAGTATTTTGAAAATTTGTCATCAT
>Ga0182017_10001954_pt1 | contig 15870 bp, 14 predicted proteins | sample 712E3DmetaG_FD_120492 | JGI IMG/M metagenome (GOLD analysis project Ga0182017, IMG submission 120492) | Permafrost microbial communities from Stordalen Mire, Sweden - 712E3D metaG | ecosystem: Environmental > Terrestrial > Soil > Wetlands > Permafrost | place: Sweden: Stordalen | collected... | reverse complement strand
TGTGGCGGCAAAAAGCGGCGGCGGCGTTCGTCCAAAGGACGTGACGAGCGAGCTCGACCACAGCGACGTTCTCCTGCGTCGGCGCGACGAGACCGCCGCTCGGTGGTACGTTGCTGCGCCCGGCGAGGCTAAGTACTGGTGCCAATGACGTACCAGTCGGAGAGGAGAGGGCCATGGCAGGCGGGGTTCTGTCGGGGCCGGTCTCGATACCTGCTGAGATCGTCGGAATCTGCCTCCGACCTGGCATCTTGCATCACGATCTTTGACCGAAGTTCACGGTTCCTGGCGGACCTTCGCGTGTCACCTTCGTGTCCTGGAGGGAATCCTTGAAGCGAGCAGCCGCCAGAGTTGTCGGCGACTCGCTGGGAGGACGCGAAAACGGCCCCCAGGGGCCCTGTCCCGTACATCGATGGCCTCAATCTCTACTACAGGTTGAAGTCCAAGGGCTGGCGCCGCTGCGATGACCTGGACGCTTGCCGCTCAAGCCGACGTCGCCGTCACTCGACGCGACACTGAGCGGCGTCCGCTCCTTCGGTCGCCCCGAGTCAGCTGGTGAACTCGGTGACGTGCGAAGGCGGGACGCTGTCTGCGTCGCCGTAGACCAAAAGGGTCGGGATGCTGAGCTGCTTGATCTCTTCGGTCCAGTCGTAGGGTCTTCGAAGCAAGTCCCCAGTCTTGTCCATGAGAGCCGGGAAGGCGTCCACGTCGGGTGCCACGACCGACCAGGCCTGGTACATCGGCGATTGCTTCATCTGCTCGAAGCCGACGCTGCTCAGCTGCGACATCGCCGCCAGGACCTCGGGGAACCAGCCGTCGCGGCGAAACAGTATCGATGCGAGCGCCAGTCGTCGCACCCGTTCAGGATGCTGGATGGCGGTGGGCAAGCTTGCGCAGGCACCGGGGGAGTAGCCGAGCAGGTCCGCTCGGCCGAGTCCGAGGTGTTCGATCACCCCGGCGAGGTCGTCACCGAACCCCTCGTAGCTGAAGGCCCGGTCGATTTCGTGAGTGTGGCCGTGAGCCTGCAGTTCGACGGCGATCACGCGGCGTTGCACGGCCAGCTGGTCGAGCAGCTCTCCGAACAGGCTGGCCAACCCGAAGCCACCGTGCACCACTACAAAGGGGGTGCCGCCAGTCGTTCAGCCGTACCAGCATCCGACGGTCAACGCCGGCGAGGGCGCAGCGAGATGATCGCGGTCTGCGACGGTAGTGTCCCCGGCCGACCGACACCACCGGCGGGCTAACTCGCGTAGCGTCGTCCCAATGGACGCGGGGATGGAGGAGGTCCACGAAGGTGAGACGCTCTGGCGATTTGATCGCGACTTCCTGGAGTCGAGATGGACTTGCCTGTGGGGTCGGGGCTGCCTGGGCATCGGCCCCGAGCCGGCGGAGCATCTCGGCCTCGGCTGCTGCTCGGTCGGCGCTGAGCTATGTGATGTGGACGAAGCTCGGATGATCGCCGCGCTAGCGGCGACGCTCGACCCGGCCCGCTTCGAATGTCACGGCGAGGCACGTGAGCGTGGCATGTTCAGCGACGGCGCCCGCAACCACACCCGCGTTGTCGACGGCGCCTGCATCTTTCTCAACCGCCCCGGGTTCGCCGGCGGCGCGGGCTGCGCGTTGCACCTGGCGGCGATCGACGCGGGCGAGCCACCAATCGATTGGAAGCCGTCGGTTTGCTGGCAGTTGCCAATCAGGGTGGACTGGGAGCCGGGTGTCGACGATACCGAGGTGGCGACGGTGCGTCGCTGGACGCGTCGGGACTGGGGCATAGAGGGCGAGGAGATGGCCTGGTGCTGCACTGAGGGTTCGTTGGCCTACGTGTCCGACCGTCCGGTGATCGACTCGCTGGGCGCGGAACTGAAGGCGATCGTCGGCACTGAGGTCTACGTCGAGTTGCGCCACCGGATCACGGGGCAGTAGCCGACCGGCACGTTCACGTCCTGTGTCGCTCTTGGCCCTGGCAGGCGTCGAGTCCTGCGGCGAGTCATGTGGTGATGATTCGAAGATTCCGGGCTTGTTCGGCGGCAGGCTAACCGTCGTCGTGTGAGCTGCTCCCGTCCGAGCACGGGGCAAAGTCTCAAAGGGCGGGCATCCGGGCGGCCGCGCCCGCCGGTCGGGGGCGAGGGCGGGCTTGAGCGGCCAGCCAGGCTCAGCGGTCTCCCGAGACACGGATAACCGCGGCGCCGTTCACGGCGTCCCGGGCGAGATCCTCGAGTGCGACGGCGGCCTTCTCGAAGGGGTATTCGGTGGTCGTGGGCCGGATCGGTATCTCGGCGGCGAGCGCCAGGAACTCCTCGCCGTCGCGCCTCGAGTTCGCGGTCACGCTGACCAGCTCGCGCTCCTCGAAGAGGTAGCTCTCGTAGTTGAGCGTGGGGATGTCGGAGAGGTGGATGCCGGCGATCGCGAGCCGGCCGCCGCGGTCCAAAGCTGCCATAGCCGGGAGGACGAGCGTTCCGACCGGGGCAAACAGGATGGCCGCGTCGAGCGGCTCCGGTGGGGGATCGTCGGCTCCCTGTACAGACGCGCACCCGAGGGCGAGCGCGAGCTCCCGAGCGTCGGGCGCCCTCGTCATGACGTGCACGGTCGCGCCCTCGTAAAGGGCAACCTGGGCCGTCAGGTGAGCGGAACCTCCGAAGCCGTAGATGCCGAGCCGGCCACCCGGCCGCAGGCCCGACCGCCGCAGGGCCCTGTAGCCGATGATGCCGGCGCAGAGCAGTGGGGCGGCTTCGCGGTCGGAGAACACCTCCGGGATCCGGTAGGCGTACCGCTCGTGCACCACCGCGTACCCGCAGTAGCCGCCGTCGGCGTCCCAGCCCGTGAAGAGGGGTTCGATGCAGAGGTTCTCGTCACCTCGCACGCAGAAACGGCACGCGCCGCACGTCGAGCGCAACCACGCGATCCCGACGCGCTCGCCCTCGGCAAAGCGCTGCGCGTCCCGGCCCTGTGCGGTCACGCGGCCGACTACCTCATGGCCCGGGACGACACCTGGGCGGCGAGGAGCAAGGTCGCCCTCCACGAGGTGCAGGTCCGTGCGGCAGACGCCGCAGACGTGCACCTTCACGAGGATCTCATTTCGGCCAGGCTCGGGAACGTCGCGGTCGACGAGGCGCAAGGAGCGCTCGGCGGCCGGCGCCGGGTGATCAAGCGCCCAGGCCCTCACGCCGCGGCCGAACCCGACCCCGCCGAGGCCGATCCCTCTCCAGAGGCGGCCGAGCCCGACGCAGGCTCGAGAGCCGAGGCGACGAGCTCGGCGACATCGGTCACGAGATGCACGGTGAGGCCCTCGAGGACGTTCGCCGGTACGTCGTCCAGATCGGGGCCATTGCGGGCCGGGAGGAAGATCTCGGTCAGCCCGGCGCGATGAGCGGCGAGCAGCTTCTGCTTCACTCCGCCGATCGGGAGCACGCGACCGTTCAAGGTGACCTCGCCGGTCATGCCGACCTCGGAGCGCACAGGCCGACCTGAGGCGAGAGATGCCAGGGCCGCGACCATCGTGACGCCCGCTGACGGCCCGTCCTTGGGCACCGCGCCCGCCGGTACGTGCAAGTGGATGGCGCCGTTGGCAAGCCGTTCGGTGTCTATGCCGAGAGCGTCGCCATGGGAGCGCAGGTACGACAGAGCGATCTGGGCGGACTCCTTCATGACGTCGCCGAGCTGGCCGGTAAGCACCAGACGCGGCTCGCCCTCCATGACTGTCGCCTCGATGAACAGCACGTCCCCACCGGCGCCGGTGACAGCCAAGCCGGTTGCGACGCCTGGGACGGCGGTCCGTTCGGCCGACTCGGGCGTGAAACGGGGGCGGCCGAGGAATCCCTTCAAGTCCTTCGTCCCGACCTCGACAGGCGTGGACTCGGAGTCGCCCGCGAGACGCGTCGTCACCTTCCGGAGGATCTTTGCGATCGCCCGCTCGAGCTGGCGAACTCCGGCCTCATGGGTGTACTCCGTAGCGACGACCCGGAGAGCCGCCTCGTCGATGCCGACCTCGTCAAGGGCGAGCCCCGCGAGGTCGATCTGGCGTGGCACCAGGTGGTTGCGAGCGATCGCGACCTTCTCGTCCTCGGTGTAGCCGTCGAGGCGGACGAGCTCCATCCGGTCGAGAAGTGCCGCGGGAACCGTGTCCGCGACGTTCGCCGTGGCAAGGAAGAGCACGTCCGACAAGTCGAGCTCGATCTCCAGGTAATGGTCCCTGAAGGTGTGGTTCTGCGCCGGGTCGAGCACCTCGAGCAACGCCGAGGTGGGGTCACCCCGGTAGTCGCTGCCGAGCTTGTCGATCTCGTCGAGCAGCACGACCGGGTTCATCGACCCGGCTTCACGGATCGCCCGCACGATGCGTCCCGGAAGGGCGCCGACATAGGTGCGGCGGTGGCCGCGGATCTCGGCCTCGTCACGCACTCCGCCGAGCGACACACGGACGAACTTGCGTCCCAATGCCCGGGCGACGGACTCGCCGAGCGAGGTCTTGCCCACCCCCGGCGGCCCGACGAGCGCGAGCACGGCGCCGGAGCCGCGACCGCCCACGATCTGGAGGCCACGAGCCTGGCGACGACTGCGGACGGCGAGGTACTCGACCATCCTGTCCTTCACATCGTCGAGACCCTCGTGGTCGGCGTCCAGCACCTCGCGCGCGCCCGAGACGTCGTTGTTGTCCTCGGTGCGAACATTCCATGGCAGCTCGAGCACCGTGTCGAGCCACGTGCGGATCCAGCCTGCCTCAGGGCTCTGATCACTCGCGCGCTCGAGCCGCCCGACCTCGCGGAGCGCCGCTTCGAGGACCTTCTCGGGCAGCTCGGCGGCCTCTACCCGGGTGCGGTAGTCGTCGGCGCCATCCGGCTCGCCCTCGCCGAGCTCCTTGCGGATCGCGGCAAGCTGTTGGCGCAGCAGGAACTCGCGCTGGCTCTTCTCCATACCGTCGTGCACGTCGCTGCGGATGCGCTCGGCGACATCGAGCTCGGCGAGATGCTCGCGACCCCACTCGACCAGCTTCGCCAGGCGCTGCTCGACGTCCACGGTCCCGAGCAGCCAGAGCTTCTGTTCATTGGACAGATAGGGCGCGTAGCCCGCCATGTCGGCCAGCTCGCCGGGCTCGGAGATGCGCTGGACGGAGTCGATGACCTGCCAGGCGCCCCGCTGTTGAAGGATAGAAACGACGACGTTCTTGTACTCACGCGACAGCTCACTTGTGGCCTCGCCGCCGAGGACCTCGTCGAGGATCTCTGCCTCGACCCAGAGCGCCGATCCCGGTCCGGTGACCCCGGAGCCGACGCGCGCGCGCGAGACCGCCCGCAGCACCGCTGCGGGCTCGCCACCAGGCAGCTTCCCGAGCTGCTCGATCGTCGCGACGACACCGACGAGGGCGTACTTGCCGTCGAAGCGCGGCACGACCAGGACCTGGTCTCCGCCTCCTACGTTGGCTGCGTCGATCGCCGCCTGCCGCTCCGCGTCGTCGAGTGTGACCGGCACGACCATGCCTGGCAGCACGACCACATCTGCGAGTGGCAGAACCGGGAGCTGTTGAGTCTTTGACACGGGTCGACCTTCCTCTCGCTATTGAGTCTTACACACTCAACCGTCTTGAGCCTCTTGATGTTCCCGACACAGTTGAGCAGCTCAGGGGCATCGAGCCGGTAGGATGAAAAGCGATGAGCGAAGCTGTGGAGAAGAACGAACGTTTCATCGTTGTCGGTGTCGATGGCTCCGAGCCGTCGCTCAAGGCCCTCAGGTGGGCGGCCCAGCAGGCCCGTCTCACGGGAGCGACGCTGCGGGTGCTCACGACCTGGGAAGTCGCCACCGGCACAGGCTGGGTCCCGACGTTCCCGGTCGACTACGACCCGCAAGCCGTGGCGAGGCAGGCTCTCGACGAGGCGGTCACCGAGACGCTCGGGGCCGATCCCGACGTTGCGGCGGAGCGAATCGTCAAGGAGGGCCACGCTGCCCCCGTCCTGTTGGCTGCGGCGAAGGATGCGGACCTGCTCGTCGTCGGGAGCCACGGCCACGGCGCGTTCACGGGCATGCTGATCGGCTCGGTCTCCGAGCATCTCGTACGGCACGCGCCTTGCGCCATAGTGGTCGTCCACTGCGACAAACCCCCACGCCACTAGGTCTCTGGCCGCTTCGTAGCCTCGCTTCGGCCTGATCAGCCGCCCGCTGCGCGAGACTTCCCGCCAATGGCGGAGAGCGAGCGGATACCGGAGGATGACGCCGAGCCCAGCACAGCTTTCGCGGCGCTGCTCGATCGCGCGACCGTCACGACTCCTGACGGCCGGCGTTTGCTCGGGCCGGTGTCGCTCGCGATCCGCACAGGCGAGCACTGGGCGGTGCTGGGCGCGAACGGAGCAGGCAAGACCACGCTCCTGCGCTTGTTGGGTGCCGAGCGTCATCCTTCCTCCGGGACGGCGATCGTGCTCGGCGCCCGTCTCGGCGCGAGCGACCTCCGCCAGCTCCGCTCGCGCATCGGGGTCGTGAGCCACGCAGTCGCCGACCGGCTCCCGCCTGGCGCGGCCGCGCTCGGGATCGTGCTGACCGGCGGGCGCGGCGTCCTGGCGCCGTGGTGGGCATCGACCGGCGAGGCGGATCTCGTGCGGGGAAGGCAGATACTGAAGGCCCTCGGATGCGAAGGGCTCGCAGACCGCCCGTTCGGCTCCTGTTCCCAGGGCGAGCGCCAGCGGGTCCTGCTGGCCCGTTCGCTGTTCGTCGAGCATCCTCTGCTGCTGCTGGACGAGCCGTGCGCGGGTGTCGACCTTCCCGGACGCGAGGCTCTCGTCCTTGCGCTCACTGCGCTGGCGCGCTCGTCGGACTCCCCGACGACGGTGCACGTGAGCCACCTCCTCGAAGAGCTGCCCGCCACAACGTCCCACGCGCTCTTGCTGCGAGAGGGAGAAGTGGTGGCGACGGGCCCGATCGAGGACGTCCTGACGGAGCGCTCGTTGGCGCACTGCTTCGGCTTGGCGGTCACTTTGACCAGGGAGGAGGGACGCTGGACCGCACGTGCTTCCCCTTCGTGGTAGCCATTGCAAACTGACAAGTAATCATGTAATCTCTGCTCATGACATTTCACGAACATCAACACGACCCTCGCCAACGCGGGGGACGACGTGGTCCCGGTCCTAGGTGGGCGCGGGGCCGGTGGGGCTCCGGATCCGAGGAGCGCCCGTCTGCCGAGCAGCGAGCGGAGATCAAGGCCTGGTTCACGGGCCGGCTTCCCGACGACTTTTACGTCGGGGTTCCAGAGGTGACCGTCGACAACGACGAGGTCCTCGTCATCGGCGCGCTCAGTGCCGTGGAACTGGATGAAGGCGCCACAGCCGAGGCGGCCGCGACCGCCGAGGAGGCGCGGGTCGAACGGTTCCGTGAGGACACCAGGGAACACCGGATCCGCATCGCCGAGGAAGCACAGGGCCGCTTCGGGCGCGTCGTCTCCTGGGGCGCCACGGTCGGCGGCACCACCCGCTTGTTCACAGCGGCCAACGTGCCGGTCATGACCCGGTTGCGGATGTCGCAGCGCCAGGTGCTCGACACACTGATCGACGCCGGGATCGCGCGCAGCCGCAGCGAGGCGCTCGCCTGGTGCGTCGAGCTCGTCGGGAGAAACGAAGCTGCGTGGATCGACGAGCTCCGCTCCGCGTTCTCTCGCGTCGAAGAGGTAAGGGCCCAAGGCCCGAGCTCGAACCGCTCAGAGGATTCGTAGGCACTCACCAATCGGGGCGTCCGGGCTGGAGTGCCCTCTGACGCGCGGCCCGGGCGACCGGGCACCCCTGGCGCTCGGCCCATCGATCGTGTAGGAAGCAAAGCCCATGGTCTGGATCGGCTTTGCTCTCGGAGTGCTCGTCGTGGTGTTCGCCACGATAAGCCTGGTCACCACGTTCGTGCTCCCGCGTGGGGGCTCGAGGTTCCAGGTCCTGCCACTCCTGGTCGGGCGGGTCGTGCGGCAGGGCTTCCTGCTCGTGGCTCGTCCCGTCCGCAGCTTTGCCCGCAAGGACGGCCTTCTTGCCGCGGTCGGCCCGGTGTCGCTCATCGCTCAGCTCGCGGCATTCCTCGGGCTGTACGTCCTCGGCTACGGCCTCATGCAGTGGCCCTGGACGGGGTCGTTCCCCGGCGGCATCAAAGAGGCGGGCGCGTCCTTGTTCTCCGTCGGCCTCGTGCACGCGAGCGCGACAGGCAACGACGCGATCGTCGTGCTCGCGGGCGCCACCGGGGCCATCTCGGTGGCGCTCCAGATCGGGTACCTGCCGGCGATCTACCAGGCTTTCAACCGTCGCGAGTCGCTCGTGACCTTGATGGAGAGCCGTGCGGGCGTGCCTGCGTGGGGCCCTGAGGTCCTCATGCGCCACCAGCTCGTCCGGATCACCGACGCCCTGCCCGCGCTCTACGGCAACTGGGAGCTCTGGGCCGCCGACCTCGCGGAAAGCCACATCTCCTACCCGGTGCTGCTCTGGTTCCGCTCTCCCGAGCCCGGGTTCTCATGGATCATCTCGCTGCTCGCGGTGATGGACGCCGCCGCGATGCACCTGTCGCTGAACCCGACAACGGCGCCCTCCGAGGCGCGGATGTGCCTGCGGATGGGCTTCACGGCGCTTCGCCGCATTGCCCAGGTTCTGCACTGGGACTTCGACGCCGACCCCGATCCGGGGGGAGAGCTCCAGCTCAGCTACGAGGAGTTCGTCTACGCGGTGAACCTCGTGAAGGAGACCGGCTTTCCAACTGAACGGACGAGTGAGGAAGCGTGGCGGCATTTCCGTGGCTGGCGCGTGAACTACGAGGCGCTTGCCTACCGTCTGGCGGACCATGTCGTGGCGCCCCGCGCACCGTGGTCCGGAGAGCGCCGCCACCTTCGGTTCGAGCTGATGGCCCCCAAACGGCCCCCTCACCGCTCCCCGGACGGCAGGACCTTCTACGACCAGAGGTTCCGGCCGGATTGAGGTCCGGTCATGGTTCGCGGTCCGCAGACGCCCTCGTGCCTACAGATAACAATGGCTATAGTCGCCATTAACCACTACAATGCCTACTATAGCCGTTGTTATTAGGAGGAAAAATGTACCCGACGCCGCCGAGGGTGGGCAGAGCACTCCGACAGCTCGGCGAGCACGTTTCGATCTGGCGCAAGCTGAACCGGCTGCCTGCAAGTGTCCTCGCGGAGCGCGCCGGGATCTCGCGGGACACGTTGCGCTCCATCGAACAGGGGGCCGGGACGGCAAGCAGCGAGAGCGTGTTCCGGGTGCTCCGGGTGCTCGGGGTCATGGACCCCGTGGTCGCAGCGACGGACCCGTACGAGACCGACGTCGGAAGACTGCGGTCCGATGAGCTTCTCCCGCGCCGAGTGAGGAGCTGACGGAGGTGGCGATCGAGCGCGACCCGATCGAGGTGACCGTAGAGATCGACGGCGAGGAGCTCATCGCCGGGACGCTGCGGATCCACGAGCGGCGGACCCAGAGTGCTTCGTTCGCCTACGCGGACACCTACCTGGCCGACCCGCGCTCCTACGAGCTCGACCCCGCCCTCCCTCTTGACGCCAGTCCGGTCCAGACCCCGCCCGGCAAGGAGATGTTCAACGCGTTCTCTGACGGTGCCCCCGACCGCTGGGGGCGCAGCCTCATGCAGCGCGAAGAGCGTGACCGGGTGCGGTGGACCTCTACCAGGCCTCGCTCGCTGACCACCGCGGACTTCCTCCTCGGGACTCGGGACGAGCTACGCCAGGGAGCGATCCGCCTAAGGCGCCCCGGAGCCGGCAACTACTGGTCGGACAGCGACGCCGCCGTTCCTCAGCTGCTATTTCTTGCAAAGCTGCTGGCAGCGACCGACGAGTTCCTCGCCGGCGAGACCGACGGTGAGTGGCAGGCGATCAAGGATCTCGTCGACGCCGGGAGCTCTCTCGGGGGCGCCCGGCCGAAAGCAGCAGTGCGAACAGCCGAAGGAGAGCTCGCATTCGCGAAGTTCCCCCGCAAGCTCAGCGACGAGTGGGATGTTGCGAGCTGGGAGAAGCTCGAGAGCGACCTCGCCGCGCGGTGCGGCATCACGGTCGCTCGAAGCGATCTCGAAAAGGTCGCCGGACGGCCCGTGTTGATCGTCAGGCGCTTCGACCGCGACGGCCGCCGCCGCGTCGGCTTCGCGAGCGCTCTGACAATGCTCGAAGGGACCGACCTCGAACAGCGGAGCTATCTCGAGATCGCCGAGGTGCTCGCCGCCAGCTCGGACCACCCGAACCGGGATCTCGAGGAGCTGTTTCGCAGGATCGTGTTCTCTGTGCTGACGAGCAACACAGACGACCACCTGCGCAACCACGGCTTCTTGCGCCGCGGACGGGGCTGGGAGCTGTCCCCGGCGTACGACCTCAATCCGAACCCAGACTCGCCGGGCCGGCTTTCGACCGCGATCGGTGTCGACGACGCGCGCGCTGATCTCGGGCTCTGTCTCGAGGTGAGCCCGGACTTTCGGCTCTCGCTCCCCGCTGCAAAGGCGATCATCGTCGAAACCGCCACCGCTACGGCGACCTGGCGCGCCGAGGCGATCCGCCGAGGTTTGCCGAAGCGCGAGATCGAGCGCATGGCCGGCGCCTTCGAGACCCGGCAGCGCCCGCTCGTAGGTCAGCTCACGAGCAAGTGACTTGCATGGCTTGATACGAGAGCCTGGACGGCAAGACCTTTACGACCAGAGGTTCCGGCCGGATTGAGACCAGATCCCGGTCAGTGGAGCCTTTGATGTCATCGACATGGGCTGGCACACTTGGCACCGACTTCTAGGAGGCGCATCACACATGGCGAACGTAGAGCTCGACGCCGAATTCCTGGCTCTTCCGCTGGACGCGGTCCGTGGTGCGGTGCTCGACCGAGCGCGGGCGCTCGGCTGCGAGCATGCCGAGGCACGCATCGAGCGGATCCGCTCGCAGGTCGTGAGCCTGCGAGACGGTCGGCTGGAGACTTCCGCCGACGACCTCGAGCTCGGCGTGGGCCTTCGGGTTGTCCACGAGGGCTCGTTCGGGTTCGCGGCCACGGTCGAGCTCGATGCCGACGCCGCGGCCGCGCTCGCCGACCAGGCGGTCGCAACGGCGCGGGCCACTGCCCCCGCTGTCGGCGAGCGCGTCGAGCTGGCCGACGAGCCGTCGCACGGCGAGGCGGTATGGACCTCCTCGTACGATCTGGACCCGGCCGGGGTGCCCACGGCGGAGAAGGTGGCACTGCTCGAGGAGTGGAGCGGGCGTCTCCTTGGCTCGCCGGGCGTGGACCACGTGACGGCGTACGTTCTGGCAGTCGTGGAGGACAAGCACTATGCGGATCTCTCCGGCACGGTCACGACCCAGCGCAGGGTCCGCGTGCACCCCGTGGTGGAGGCGACGGCGGTCGACGCCGAGGCGGGAGGCTTCGAGACCATGCGCAGCTTGGCGCCACCGGCCGGCCGGGGTTGGGAGTACCTGCTCGGCGAGGGCTGGGACTGGGACGGCGAGCTCGCACGCATGCCCGGCTACCTCGCCGAGAAGGTTCACGCCCCGTCGGTCGCCCCCGGTGCTTACGACCTCGTCATCGATCCCACGAACCTGTGGCTCACGATCCACGAGTCCATCGGGCACGCCACCGAGCTCGACCGGGCGATGGGCTACGAGGCGGCGTACGCGGGGACGTCGTTCGCCACCTTCGACAAGCTCGGCACCCTCGCCTACGGCTCGGAGGTCATGAACGTGACGGGGGACCGAACCGTCGACCACGGCCTGGCAACAGTCGCCTACGACGACGAGGGAGTCGAGGCGCAGAGCTTCGACCTCATTCGCGACGGCGTGCTTGTGGGCTACCAACTCGACCGGCGAATCGCGCGGCTCATGGGACTTGGCCGGTCCAACGGCTGCGCGTTCGCCGACTCTCCAGGGCACACACCGATCCAGCGCATGGCCAATGTGTCACTGCGCCCGGCACCGGGGGACGGCCCGAGCACCGAGGAGCTCATCTCGTCGGTCGACGGCGGCTTCTATGTCGTCGGCGACAAGAGCTGGTCGATCGACATGCAGCGCTACAACTTCCAGTTCACCGGGCAGCGCTTCTTCAGGATCGAAAAAGGCAAGCTCGCCGGGCAGGTGAGGGATCTGGCCTATCAGTCGCGCACGACCGAGTTCTGGGGGGCGATGCAGGCCGTGGGCGGTGAGTCCACCTACCGCCTGGGCGGCGCCTTCAACTGCGGCAAGGGCCAGCCCGGGCAGGTCGCCCCCGTGAGCCACGGCTGCCCGGCAGCGCTGTTTCGGGGCATCAACGTGTTGAACACTCGCGAGGAGTCGGGCCGATGAGCGCCGGGACAGGTCGCCTCATGTCAGCGGACCGCGTCGTCGATCAGGTGCTCGAAGCCTCCCGATCGGACGGTTGCGTCGTGATCGTGGAGGAGGTCAGCCAAGCGGAGCTTCGCTTTGCCAACAACACCGTGACGACCAACGGCACGCGCCGCGACCGGGACGTGACCGTCGTCGCGTTGCGCGAGACCGACGGCGGCACAGCTGTCGGGACGGCGAGCAGCAGCGGTGCCGCCGACGCGGTCGACCTCCTCCGCAGGGCCGAGGCGAACGCAGCCACGGCCCAGCCGGCCGAGGACGCCGCGCCACTCGTCACCCCGAGAAGCTCAGAGCCCGGGAGCGAGTTCGCCGACCCTCCGGTCATGACGAGCCTGGCCGGGCTCGGCAGCGTGCTCGCTGGGCTCGGTGACGCCTTCGCACGGGCTGCTGCGGCGGGGACGAGGTTGGCCGGCTACGCCGAGCATCACGTCTCGACCGTCTATCTCGGTTCTTCGACCGGTCTCCGGCTCCGTTACGTGGAGCCGACCGGCAAGCTCGAGGCCGTAGCGCGCGCAGATGGGGGAGCGCGGTCGGCCTGGGCGGCCACAGGTGCCGAGGACCTTGCCACGGTCCATGTCGAGGAGCTGAAAGAGCGGCTCGACCGCCGGCTCAGCTGGGGCGAGCGGAAGTTCGAGCTGGATGCCGGCCGCTATGAGGTCGTGCTCCCCCCCGATGCGGTGGCCGACCTCATCGTGCCGTTAGGGGACGCGACCTCGGGCCGGGAGGCAGAAGAGGGGCGCAGCGTCTTTTCCGCGCCGGGCGGCGCGACCAGGGTGGGGGAGTCGCTCTCTTCGCACCGGTTCTCGTTGCGCAGCGATCCGTTCGCCGAAGGCCTCGAGTGCACACCATTCCTCGTCACGGGGGCCTCCGGCCAGGATGTGTCGGTGTTCGACAACGGCCTCCCACTCGAGCGGACCGACTGGGTCTCCGACGGGCGCCTCGCGCGCTTGCAGTACCACCGCGCAGGAGCCACACGTTCGGGCGTCGAGCCGGCAGCGTTCGCGAACAACCTCATCCTCGAGCTGCCGGGGGCCACGAGCACCCTCGAGGACCTGCTCGGGCGGACCGAGCGGGGACTGCTGCTCACGTGCCTTTGGTACATCCGAGAAGTGGACCCGGCGACGTTGCTGCTGACCGGCCTGACAAGAGACGGCGTCTACTTGGTGGAGCACGGCGAGATCGTCGGGTCGGTCAACAACTTCCGCTTCAACGAGAGCCCTGTCGACTTGCTGTCGAAGGCCATCGAGGCGGGTCGGACCGAACGGGCGCTCTCGCGGGAATGGAACGAGTGGCTCAACAGGACTGCGATGCCGCCGTTGCGTGTGGCCGAGTTCAACATGAGCTCGGTGAGCCCCGCGACCTGACGGCCTCAGCTCGCGGTGAGCTCGGCCTCCAGCTCGCCCAGCAGCGCCGCGCACCCGGCCTGTACGAGATCGAGGCACGACTCGAATTCCGCCTCGTCGCCGTAGTACGGGTCAGGGACTTCGAGCGAGTCGCCCTGTCCGGCTCGACCTGTCGGGTAGCTGAGGAGGAGCCGGACGCGCGCGGTGCGCCCGGTCTTCGACCCGCGGCTGTCCAGCCATCGCAAGTGGCTCTTTTCCATTGCGACGACAAGGTCGCGTTCATTGAGCCAGGCGGGTTGGAACTGGCGCCCCCGATGACTGACCGGCCCGTAGCCGCGTCGTTCGAGTGCCCTGCGGGCACGACCGTCGATGGCGAAGCCGATGTCGGCTGCCGTGCCCGCACTGTCGATCGCCAAGCGTCCGGCGAGACCGATCGCCGAGGCTTCGTGGCGGAGTACCACCTCGGCCATGGGTGAGCGGCAGATGTTGCCCGAGCACACGAAGCAGATCCGGAGAGTCACCGCGCCATCGTCGCATCCACGGGTCCCACGGCGGTAACCGGGACCGCGCTCGGCGCCGGGCCGCGCTGGCCTCGCACCGGCCTACGCTTGGCCGGTGACCGGCTCCGCCCCGCCCGACTGGCTCTCTCGCGCAGTGCTCGAGCTCGTCCCGGCCGGCCCGGTCGCCGGCACGCTCGACGCGCCGCCCTCCAAGAGCTTGACTAATCGGCTGCTCGTGATCGCCGCCCTGGCGGAGGGCAGGAGCGTGCTCAGCGGTTTGCTCGAGAGCGACGACACAGTGGCGATGACGTCGGGGCTTCGTACCCTCGGTGCCCGTATCGAGGACGTCGGAGGCGATACGGAGGTGACCGGTACCTCGGGCCGGCCTGTGGCGGGGGGGACGAAGGTGGACGCGGGGCTCTCGGGAACGACGCTTCGTTTCCTGGCAGCGGTGGCGCTGCTCGCGAAGGGGACGGTGGTCCTCGATGGCCAAGAGCCTCTTCGCCGGCGTCCGATCGCTCCGCTCCTCGACGCGCTGCGTGCGGCTGGGGCCGACGTCGTGAGCGACGAAGGCAGGCCGCCGCTGCAGATCTCGAGTCACGGCCTTGCCGGTGGCCTGCTTCATGTCGATGCCTCGGCCAGCTCACAGTTCGCCACGGCACTTCTCCTCGTGGGCCCTTATGCCGACGGCGACCTCATCGTCGAGGTGGGGGGTCTCCGCGAGCTCGGATACGTGCGCCTCACGCTCCGAGCAATGGCTCGTTGGGGGGCATCTGTCGCCGAGGAAGCGCCAGGTCGCTTCAGGGTGAGCGCGCAAGCTCCTTATTTCTCAAGGGCAGAGTCCGTCGAGCATGACGCGAGCGCCGCGGCACACCTTTATGCCCTCGCCGTCGCGACGGGAGGGGAGATCACCGTTGCCAATGCCTTCGAGACCGTGCAGCCCGACGGCGGCTTGGTGGAGGTCCTCGCCGCCATGGGCGCCAGGTTCTCCCGAGGCCAGAGCGGCACGACGATCGAGCGGCAGGGCGAGCTCACCGGTATCGACGTCGACCTCGCGGCGATGCCCGATCAAGTCCCGACCGTTGCTGCGCTCGCGGCGCTGGCACGGGGAGACACCGTGATCCGTGGTGTCGAGATCGCGCGTGGCCACGAGAGCGATCGGATCACGGCGGTCGCGACCGAGCTCGGGCGCCTGGGAGCTCGTGTCGAGGAGGCACCCGACGGCCTGGTCGTACACGGAGGCGCGCCGTTGCATGGCGGCCGGGTCGACACCCATCGTGACCATCGCATCGCCATGGCCTTCACTGCGATCGGCGCGGTCGTGCCTGGCGTCGAGCTCGCCAACCCGGGGTGTGTAGCCAAGACCTATCCCCGTTTCTTCGACGACGTGGCCCGGCTGGGTGTCGGGATTCGCTGAAGAGCACTAGCCAGGGGGCCGGTGATCACAGGGCCGAGATGTGCTGAGCAACGACGTCCTCGAGGAGGCCGAGCACCTCGGATCGGGCTCTTTCCGGTCCGAACCGCGCGACAAGGCTGACAATCTCGAATCCAGCCGTGCCGGTCTCTCCAGCCTTGCCGGTCTCTGCGGCGGCGTCTCCGACGATGCAAAGGATCGGCACCCTCCCGGCCACGTGAGCGACCACGCCGCCGACGACTTTGCCGGAGAACGACTGGCGATCAAGGTAGCCCTCTCCGGTCATGACAAGGTCCGCGACGGCCAGGTGCT
>Ga0182017_10001953_pt1 | contig 15873 bp, 13 predicted proteins | sample 712E3DmetaG_FD_120492 | JGI IMG/M metagenome (GOLD analysis project Ga0182017, IMG submission 120492) | Permafrost microbial communities from Stordalen Mire, Sweden - 712E3D metaG | ecosystem: Environmental > Terrestrial > Soil > Wetlands > Permafrost | place: Sweden: Stordalen | collected... | reverse complement strand
ATATTTCAAATAAAATGCCACAAAGACTCTAAAACACAAAGAAAACACAAAGTCACTTTTGGTTATATAACTATATATCAATAAATTATATTTTGGCATTTATATCGAACTCACGTTAATTAATAATAAAATGTTTATAACCTTTGATTTAATATTAGACACCCTTCAACAAGCGTACTGCTGAGCTCATGCCGAAATCTCAGAGTGACATTATACCATGGTCATACTGAGCTTGTCGAAGTATGAGCTAAAAGAAATTATTTTCATTAAATAACATTAAATTAAGCATCGAAAAAATGAAAAACATAAAACAAATGGGTATCTGGATGGATCATTCTGTTGCTTTTTTAATGGAATTGACGAATAATACAATTATTCAAAATAGTGTAACGTCAGAATTTACACATCAGGATAAAGAAGAAGGTTTGATCAAGAGCGAAAAGCACATGCATATCAAAGAGCAACACCTGCAGTCAAGTTTTTACAAAAAACTAAGCGATATTATTAAAAATTATCAGGAAATAGTTCTATTTGGCCCAACCGATGCCAAAAACGAACTATTAAACTTGTTAAAAGCCGACCATCTTTTTGAAAACATAAAAATTGAGGTAAAACATGCTGATAAAATGACCAAAAACAACATGCATACTTTTGTTAAAGAATATTTTAAATAATGGAAAATATCTGGAGCTATTCATTAACAGTTTTTATGGCATTTTTTGCCATTATGAACCCTATTGCCAATATTCCTATTTTTGTTAAGTTAACGGAAGGACTCGATGAAAAGAAGAAAAAAGAGGTCTCTAAAACAGCCAATATTGTCGCATTTATAATTGTTTTGGCTTTTATTTTAATTGGCAAGTATATTTTCCAGATTTTCGGGTTAACCATTCCTGCATTTAAAGTGTTTGGAGGAATTTTAATCTTTTTTATCGGATTTGAAATGCTTCAATCAAAAAAAAACCATATACAAATTGAAGAAAAGGCAGCGTATGATGAAGGTATAACAATATCTCCATTAGCCATCCCTATTTTGGCAGGCCCCGGAACAATTGTTACGGCAATGAATTTTGTAGTAAAAGCAAATTACTTTTATGTTTTTATAACTATTTTAATATTTGCTCTAATCGTGCTTTTGACTTATTGGGCTTTTATATACAGTAGCTACTTTGTTAAACTTATTGGACAAAAGAACTTTGTAATCATTGGCAAAATCATGGGGCTAATTTTAGGAGTGCTGGGAGCAAATATGTTGATACAAGGGATTAAATTAGCGTTTAATATTTAAAAAAGCGGACAAGGTTTAACCTTGTAATGGTTTTAACCTGCCAGAGTCTATAAGGCCCTGACAGCGTTTTTACAACCATTTAACTAAATTAAATAAAAACAACTCATGGAGCAAAACCTGCAGTCTTTTTGGAGCATCTCTGCTATTGATTTATTAAGCAAACTTAAGGCAACGGCAAGTGGTCTTACAACCGGTGAAGCGAAAAACAGGCTCATAAGTAATGGAGCCAATCGCATGAAACCACAAAAAAGGTCAGATGCAATTACACTCCTTATTGACCAGTTTAAAAGCCCTATTATTCTCATTCTCTTGTTTGCAACTATTTTGTCGTTGTTTTTGCATAACTTGGTTGATGCTTCAATCATTTTTGCCATAGTAATCATAAGCGGACTTCTTGGTTTTTGGCAGGAATATGGTGCGTCCAATGCAGTGGAGAAATTACTCGCCATTGTACAAATTAAAGCAGCTGTACTTCGCGATGGAAATCAACAGGAAATTCCGGTGGAGGATATTGTGCCGGGTGATATCGTCATCCTGAATGCCGGTGATATCGTCCCGGGAGATTGTCTGCTTCTTGAATCGAAAGATGTTTTTGCTGATGAGGCCATGTTGACCGGAGAAACTTACCCGGTTGAAAAATCTGTAGCATTACTACCTGCTGATACGGCCCTTGCGCAACGAACAAACTCAGTTTGGTTGGGCACTCATATCGTAAGTGGTAACGCGAAGGCATTGGTCATACTAACCGGCAAAAATACAGAATTTGGTAAAGTATCGGAACGGCTTAAACTTAAAGCGCCTGAAACGGAATTTGAACGTGGGATAAGAAGATTTGGGTATTTTCTTGGAGAAGTCACTTTGATATTGGTAGTCATTATCTTTGCCATCAACGTTTATTTACACAGGCCCGTTCTGGAATCTTTTCTTTTTTCACTAGCGCTTGCAGTAGGGTTAACTCCACAACTACTTCCTGCAATCATCAGCATCAACCTGGCACATGGCGCCAAGAAAATGGCCCAAAAGAAAGTGATTGTAAAGCGGCTTGCTTCTATCGAAAATTTCGGTAGTATGAATATAATATGCTCTGATAAAACAGGTACTCTCACCGAAGGAACAGTTAAAGTGCAAGCCGCACTGGATATGAATGGTGATGCGAGCGAAAAAGTTTTTCTGTTCGCATATCTCAATGCCTTTTATGAAACAGGCTTTACCAACCCTATCGATGAGGCTATTCGTACCTTCCGGAAAATTGAATTGCCAGACTACCGGAAACTTGATGAAATTCCCTATGATTTTCTCCGAAAACGATTAAGTATAGCAGTTATACATGCCGGTTCACAATTGATGATAACCAAAGGTGCGCTGACCAATATACTTGATGTATGTTCATCTGCGGAAACCAAGGGGGGAACTATAGTTAATATCGCGTCAATGCAGGTTCAAATTCAGAAACACTTTGCAGAGTTCAGCAACCAGGGTTTTCGAACCATAGGAATTGCATACAAAAATTTGCCATTGGAATCCCTTATAAACAAAAACGATGAGAAGGATATGACTTTTTTAGGGTTTCTCACCCTTTTTGATCCACCAAAGGCAAATATTGCTGACACAATTGCCGATTTGAAAAAACTTGGTGTTTCACTAAAAATTATTACTGGCGACAACCATCTTGTTGCAGCCAGTATTAGTAAAAAGATGGGACTGTCTGATAATAAGATTATTGCTGGTCCTGAACTTCGTCAGATGAGCGATGGTGCGCTGCTCAGACGTGTGGGTACAGTGGATGTTTTTGCCGAAATTGAGCCAAATCAGAAAGAACGGATTATCATTGCTTTGCGAAAAGCCGGTAACGTTGTGGGATATATGGGAGACGGTATCAATGATGCCTCTGCACTTCATGCTGCCGACGTTGGAATTTCAGTGGATACCGCTGCAGATGTTGCCAAAGATGCTGCCGATATTGTATTGCTTGAAAAGGACCTGGGTGTTCTGGTTGAGGGTGTACGCGAAGGAAGAACAACTTTTGCCAATACGCTGAAATACGTTTTTATGGCTACAAGTGCCAATTTCGGAAATATGTTCAGTATGGCAGGAGTATCGCTCTTTATTCCATTTCTTCCATTGCTGCCTAAACAGATTCTGCTCACCAACCTGATGACCGACTTCCCTGAAATGACCATTGCTACCGACAGGGTAGATGATGAAATGATTAACTATCCCCGCCGGTGGGATATCAAGGCCATTCGCAAGTTTATGATTACATTCGGTCTGGTAAGTTCAGTTTTTGACTACCTTACGTTTGGATTGCTTCTTATCATACTTCATGCAAATGAAGGTCAGTTCAGGACAGGATGGTTTCTGGAATCTGTAATTTCAGCTTCTGTCATTGTACTCGTTATTCGAAGTAGGAAGCCATTTTTCAGAAGCCGGCCGGGAAAATATCTCTTAATTGCTACGTTGTCAATAGCCGTGATAACATTAATTTTGCCTTTCTCTCCGCTTGGAAAAGTCTTTGGATTCAGCCCGCTTAGTCTTTCTACTTATTTTCTTTTATTGCTGATTGTTTTGTTATATATTTTCGCGGCAGAAATTACCAAAAGATTTTTTTATAAGAAGGTTAAATTCTAAAATTACTATTTTCAACCATCCCTAAAAATCTTGGAACGTTCATCCTTCAATTTCGCTCGGGATGACTTGTACTACATAGAAACTGCAAACCTTCTAAAACTTATCATCCTGTGTGCAGCTTCATCCCCTAAGCTAAGTGTTAATGCTTTAAAGGTTGAAAATAATGAAATGGGTTTTACCTCTTTGAATAAATCATTTTCATTATGGCATCTGGCCAAATTAGAATTGGTTATCCTGGAACTCAGGTTATGGACATGGTGATAACCGATATTACCTGTAAACCATTGAATAAAAGCTGGGAATTTCAGAAAGGAACTAGTTAAATTTCCAGATAAATGAAAATAAAAGCCAGATTCCCGATAATTAGGCGTACCTTGCAACGATTATTAAAATTCCTATTAAGAAATCCACATGTTATAATTATGTAACTCAAAGTTCGGATGAACAAATTCTCACCAGTATAGATATTAAATTCTGAAAATGGGACGTGTGGGTTCTCTCGCCTGAGGCGAGACTAGTTATCTGATCTTTGAATTGTGAAACAATCACGAACACAATTAAATTAAAAATTTCGTGAGCTAAATTAAAATTTTTTCTAATGAAAAATGGAACAGTAAAATTTTTTAATGAATCAAAAGGTTTTGGATTTATTAAAGAGGCAGAATCAGTAAAAGAATACTTTGTTCATTCATCGGGTCTGAAAGACAGTATCAAGGAAAATGATGAAGTGACTTTTGAACTGGAGCCAGGTAAAAAAGGATTAAATGCAGTAAATGTTAAACTAGCTTAGTTTATTAATTATTATACATTTAAAATTTTGGGTCCTGCAAATGCAGGACTTTTTTTATCTAGATTCAATTCTCTTTTTTCTTTGCTGGAAGTATCAATGGATAGGGATAATCCCGTGGTTTTCCGATTTACAATGTTTCTAAAAATGTGTGAATTATGTAAATTTAACAAAGAATTTTGTAACATATTTGATTAATTATTTAAATAATTTTATTCTGGGGTATTCTTTCTTTCAAAAATTATTTTAATTGACAATCAATAAAATTTTAATTTTCAGTGAATAGATAAAGAATTATATATATATGAAGGATTACTATAGAGGATTTACCAAATGTCTGATTGTTCAAACCAAATTTTCAGCATATAGCTTTTGGAATTACCAGGATATTTGTAAAATGGTCGGAGCTAAATATCCGGCTGCACCACTCGGTTTGCTCACTTTGGCAGCACTTCTGCCCCAGCATTGGATTTTTAAACTGATAGATGAAAACGTAGAACCTCTGTTAGATGAGCATCTGAAATGGGCAGATATCGTATGTACAGGAGGTATGTTGCCTCAGCAAAAGAGTATGCTTGAATTTATTGAAAGGGCACATAAATTAAACTGCAAAGTTGTCATAGGCGGACCTGATCCTACTTCACAACCTGAACTTTATAAAGAGGCCGATTTCCTTGTGTTGGGCGAAGGTGAAGTTACTGTTCCAATGTTTTTGCAGGCTTTACAAAAAGGAGAAAAGAGAGGGATTTTCAAATCCGAAGAAAGAGCCGATATGTCTAATGCTGTAATACCCAGATATGACCTCATAAGCTTCAAAGATTATATCATGATTGGTGTGCAGTTTATCCGCGGTTGCCCTTACAATTGTGAATTTTGCGATATCATCGAACTTTATGGGCGTGTACCCCGGTTTAAATCAACCGAACACGTTATGAAAGAGTTGCAAAGTCTTTACGATTTAGGTCACAGAGGACATATCGATTTTGTTGACGATAATTTTATTGGCAATAAAAAGAAGGCCAAAGAACTCTTGCGTGAAATAAAAAAGTGGACAATAGAACACAAATATCCATTCTATTTTACAACTGAAGCATCTGTTAATCTTGCTGATGATGATGAGTTATTGCAATTGATGAAAGATGTGGATTTTCGATATGTATTCCTCGGTATAGAAACTCCTGAAAACGAAACACTGGCAATTAACCAGAAAAATCAAAATGTAAATAAATCGGTTAAAGATGCTGTTCAAAAAATTATGTCGTATGGAATAGTTAGTAATGGTGGTTTTATTGTTGGTTTTGATAGTGAAAGCGATAAAATAGCTGATAATATGATATCATGCATACAAGATTCCGGTATATGTATGGCAATGTTGGGGTTACTTTACGCATTGCCTAACACACAACTTACACGCAGGCTCGAATCTGAAGGCAGATTGTTTCAAAATGCATCTAAAACAATCAGCAACCTCGAAATTGATCAATCAACCAGTGGTTTGAACTTCGTAACAAAAAAGCCACGTACTGAGGTAATAAATAATTATTTGCGAGTGATTAAACATATCTATGAACCCTCGAACTATTATAAAAGAATTATATATAATGGTCTTATCCTAAAACCTGATTATAAATTTAAACCAAGCCTGAAAGCATTGCTTATTAATTTGCGATCATTTCTGAAGGTGTGCCTGAAGGTGGGGTTTAAAAAACAAACTGGGTATCTTTATTGGAAAATGTTCTTTACCATTATATTCCGAAATCCGAAAGCAATAGAACCAGCAATAAACCTGGCTGCAATGTTTATTCATTTTCAAAAACAGAAAAACTATGTTGTCAGATCAATGAACAGAATGATAAAACTTGTTGAAGAAAAGGGCGAAGCAGAATTTTACAAGTCTATGGTTTTAAAATTAAACGAACCTGTGGAAGCAGATGTAGATTAATTGTGCTTAAACATTATATATTCTATTGTGATTCCATTCATTTTCATTGAATAAAGATCAATTTGAACAAAAGAACCCGCCAGATTGTTTGTCAATTTACTATTTTATGAATCAGGTATTACTTTAATTAAATAGCCTGGGTGCAATTACCATTTTAATTGAAAAAGAATTTCATTTTTTTATAATTATTTTTCATTAACATTTTTAATTAACAAATAGATTATGAGTATAATATTAGACGCTATTCATTGGCATAAAATTAAAAACAATCTTAAACGAAAATATCCTTTGCTGACAGATGCTGATTTACTTTCCAGAAATGGGATGGAAGAAGATTTGTTAACAATGATTGCCTATAAGTTGGGTAAAACTACAAAGGAAATGCACGAAATAATTGTAAATCTTTAACTTGTTTTTTTAGTAATTCGAGGTTATATCCGAAATACAAATATGGAATATGTGTGAATTATGTAAATCAATTCAGCAATTGTGTAAAGTCTCAAGTTAAGCACTATTTTACTTTTGTACTATTAATTGTTTATTGTAAATAACCGACTCTTTTAAAATTATAAAAAGAGTCAAGATATATATTTATAGGTACTCACTGCTCTCCTTTTATTTGTTCCCGTTTAAATCGAGTATAGAAGTCAATTCCTATATTATTTAATACTAATTTTTGCTGTATATATGAAAATATTATTGATATATCCCAGTTTCCCTGACACTTTCTGGAGTCTCAAGCACGCGTTGAAATTCATTTCCAAAAAAGCATCATTTCCCCCGTTAGGATTAATAACAATATCTGCTATGTTGCCTGAGCACTGGCAAAAGAAAATTCTGGATTTAAATGTGAATTCCCTTTTACCAAAAGACATTCTGTGGGCCGACTATGTTTTTATAAGCGCCATGAGCGTCCAGAGAGAATCGGTAAATAAAATAATCAGTGAATGTAAAAAGCACAATGTGAAGATTGTTGCCGGAGGACCTTTGTTTTCTGCAGAGTATGAGAACTATCCACAAATAGATCACCTGGTGTTGAATGAAGCTGAAATAACTCTTCCTCAATTTCTCAATGATTTGAATGAAGGAAATCCCAAAAAAATATATACTACAACTGAATTTCCTGTTATCACAAATACTCCGGTCCCCGATTACCAGTTGTTGTCAACAAGAAACTATGCATCCATGAGTATACAGTATTCAAGAGGGTGCCCTTTTGCCTGCGATTTTTGCGAAATCAGACCCCTGTTTGGAAACAAAGTCAGGATTAAGCAAACCAGCCAAATTATCGAAGAGCTCGAAAGGCTGTATTCACTTAACTGGAGAGGGCAGGTATTTTTTGTTGATGATAATTTTATAGGGAACAAAAGTGTATTAAAAGCAGACCTGCTTCCTACTCTAAGGGATTGGATGAAGGAACATAAATATCCCTTTAAGTTTAATACCGAAGCATCGATCAACCTAGCAGATGACGAAGAACTTATGTCTTTGATGACACAATCCGGTTTCAATTCAGTATTTGTAGGAGTTGAAACTCCGGAACAAAATGCATTGGAAGAATGCAATAAGGTTCAAAACAAAAACCGCAACCTCCTGCAAAATATTAAAAAGATGCAACAGGCAGGCTTGCAGGTTACTGCAGGATTTATTGTTGGATTCGACAGCGACTCGCCTTCTGTTTTTCAAAGGCAAATAGATTTTATCCAACAAAGCGGCATCGTTTCTGCCATGGTTGGTCTTCTGAATGCACCGAAAAATACAGGGCTATACAAACGTTTAAAGGCAGAGAACCGATTGCTAAATGAAACTTCCGGTAACAACACCGATTCATCTATCAATTTTATCCCTAAAATGGATAACCAGGAATTACTGGATGGGTACAGGAAAATTATTAAAGATGTTTATTCTATTAAGCCCTTTTATCAGCGTGTTCGTAAATCATTAAAAAATTTCAGACCTAAATCCAGAGGAACAGATCCTATCAGTTTCACCAATATCATGGCTTTCATAAGGTCAATAATGATAATCGGTATTATACATAAGGGACGCAGTGACTATTGGAAATTATTATTCTGGTGCCTTTTCCGGCGTCCGCGTATGGTAGTGCCAGCAATTACATATACAATTTACGGGTATCATTACAGGAAAATATTCGGGTTAATGAAATAAATTTTTACTGACCCAACCACTTTTTTACATCATCAATTGAAGGATTTGCCAGGCCCAGTTTATTTTTTTTATTGTAGCCGCACAGGTCGTTAAATAACTTCCCGGCACTTGCCTGTTTTAAGTTTTCTATTTTTATATATCCAATTTTTTGAAGCACCGGAATCCATTCAACAGGTATACCAATATTCGTGTAAACGTTGTCGTCATCTTTTTGAATTTTCTTTTCAGGTCTCATTTGAGGGAAGAAAAGCACATCCTGTATTGAATACTGATTTGTCATGATCATCGTGAGACGGTCAATACCAATTCCCATACCTGAAGTAGGAGGCATGCCATACTCCAGCGATCTTACAAAATCGTAATCAATATACATGGCTTCATCATCTCCTTTTTCTGATAAATGCAGCTGTTCCTGGAATCGTTCCAACTGATCAATGGGATCATTTAATTCAGTATATGCATTGCAAAGTTCTTTGCAGTTGACAATGAGTTCAAACCGTTCGGTGAGTTCAGGATTGTTCCTGTGTTTTTTGCATAGTGGAGACATTTCGATCGGATAATCCATTATAAATGTTGGCTGGATTAAATTTGGTTCGCATTTTTCACCGAATAAAGCATCAATCAGCTTGCCTTTACCCATCGTATCGTTGATTTCAATATTCATTCCTTTGCATGCTTTTCTCAGGTCATCTTCACTCATTCCTGTAATGTCAATCCCTGAATATTTTTTAATTGCATCAGTCATGGTTAGCTTTTGGAACGGGCGTTTGAAATCAATTGTTTTGTCCCCAACCTGAACTTTTGTAGTTCCGTTTATCAATAATGCAACACGTTCCAACATTTCTTCCGTGAAATTCATCATCCAGAAATAATCCTTATAAGCTACATAGATCTCCATAACCGTGAATTCGGGATTATGCGTACGATCCATTCCTTCATTTCTAAAATCTTTTGAAAATTCATATACACCTTCAAAACCGCCAACTATAAGTCGTTTCAAATATAATTCGTCTGCAATTCTCAGGTAAAGCGGTATGTCGAGGGCATTGTGATGTGTAACGAACGGTCTGGCAGCAGCTCCTCCCGGTATTGCCTGCAAAATAGGAGTTTCAACTTCAAGATAACCTTTTGAATTGAAAAATTCGCGCATGTTGTTAATTATAGCAGAACGCTTAATAAATACGTCCCTTATTTGCGGATTTACAATCAGGTCGACATATCGCATGCGGTAGCGTTGTTCCGGATCAGTAAAAGCATCGTAAACTTTGCCTTCTTTTTCTTTTACTATGGGTAATGGATGTAATGATTTGCTTAATATTTTAAATTCTTTGACATGAATAGTAATTTCGCCCATCTGGGTGACAAAGACAAAACCTTTAACTCCAATAAAATCGCCGATATCAATGTGTTTCTTGAAAACAGTATTGTAAAGTTCTTTATTTTCCCTGGGACAAATATCGTCACGTTTCATATATATCTGGATCCGGCCTTTTCCATCCTGCAATTCTGCAAATGATGCACTGCCCATAATACGCCTGGACATAATTCGGCCAGCTATGCTTACATCCTGAAAATTATTTTTTTCTGCATTATACTCGGCAAGAATTTCTTTGGTATTTGCATTTACTTCAAATGCTTCTGCCGGATAAGGATTAATTCCCAGCTTTTTTAGTTCTTCCAGTGTGTTCCGACGGATAACTTCCTGTTCGGTTAACTCAGTATTATTCATATTCATTGTAATATCGAATGTTATTATTTTATGAAGCTGCAAAGATAATTTTTTCAAAAGATAATGAAACGATGAATTTTTCTTTACAATTCAATCCCAAAGTATTTCTTAATTAAAACGCTTACTCCGAAAGTTATTGCAGATACGCCTAAACTGATCATTGCCATCTCAAAAAATCTTCTTTTAAAAGGCAAATCTTTAGCCACTGAAATATAATAGTTAAAAAACAGAATGATGAATATAGCTATTACAAGTGTAAGGAAAAGGCAAAATAAATATTGATCAATAAAAAGATATGGAATTATTAATAATCCTACTGTAATAAAATAAGCAATACCGGTATAAATTGCTGATTTGAAAGGATGCTGACCATCTTCATGCTTTTGGGACAAATATTCGGCAGCCGCCATTGAGAAACCTGCTGCAACTCCGGTAATAAGGCCAGCAAATGCAATTACTTTTGTATTTTGAAATCCAAAAGAAAGTCCGGCCAATGCTCCGGTCAGCTCAACCAATGCATCGTTTAATCCCAACACAATTGAACCAACGTAATTCAAACGTTCTTCTTTTATTAATTCAATAAGTTTATGTTCATGCGCATCCTCATCCTCAATTATTTTTTTAGTTTCGGGTATTTGCAACAGGACTACTGAATAGGCCATCTGAGCTTTGGCCTCGCCTTTTTCCATGAGTTTGATTGCAAAAGTAATTCCCAAAATACGGGCAATCCATGTATAGAAAAATACCATTAACCAATCAGGTTTGATTTCTTCATTTGTAAATTGTTGCCAGAATCCATAATGGGCTTTTTCTTCGGAAGCAATTTGTTCAAGGACTTTTCGGTTCGATTCATTCTTTTCAGATTTTGCAAGTTTCAGGTAAATAGTATGTTCGGTAATCTCATTTAACTGAAATGCTTTAACAATCGATTTTAGTTGATTCGTTATTTCCATAGCATCTGATATTTATAAACTAATCCGGTTCTGAAATCACAAATTTAACTTTTAAAATTCATTTTCATGAAGATAAGATTATTACATATTGGTTATAAAATCATAATTAAGTGTATAAAAAAATTGGTTCAACTTTTCAAGATTCATTTTTATTTAATTAAAATTGAAATTACTTAACTAGACGACAATGAATGGTATAATATAATCAATAACCAAATAGATTAAAAATTTAGTACTTCTTTGCAATTAATTTTTCAGAAAGCTTAAATGGTCTGAAAAAAAATATTTAATTTGTTGAGTTTTTAAGGTTTTCTGGTGTCGTTAAAACACTTTGGTTGGCACAAATTTTAAACTTCTTTTGGCTGATCTTGACGGATGTACTAAGAAACTTTAAATAATTATGAATAATCAGATAGGTGATGGAACGAAATTGGATAATAAAAAACCCTGGTAATATGCAAGATGTAAATCATCTTAAAGATGTACTTGGTGTTGAATCGCCTGTCGCCAATTTACTTGTACAAAGAGGTGTTAAGACATTTGAAAGCGCTAAAGCATTTTTCAGACCTGATTTATCAGATCTTCATGATCCTTTTCTCATGAAAGATATGGAAGCAGCAATTGAACGTCTTGACAGGGCAATTTATAGCGAGGAGAATATTTTGGTTTATGGCGATTATGATGTTGATGGAACCACTTCGGTTGCAATGATATATACCTTTTTAAAAGAATTTACGAAAAATATTGATTATTACATTCCTGATAGATATACTGAAGGATATGGCATTTCATTTAAAGGTATCGATTTTGCTGTAGCCAATGGCAAGACCCTGATTATAGCTCTTGATTGCGGTATAAAATCGATTGAAAAAATTGCTTACGCGAAGAAACTCGGAGTTGATTTTATAATTTGCGATCACCATACTGCAGGATCGTCTATACCTGATGCTGTTGCTGTTCTGGATCCAAAACGTCCCGATTGCAAGTATCCCTATAAAGAATTATCCGGATGCGGTGTAGGATACAAATTGCTGCATGCCTATTGCTTAAAAAAGGGAATCTCCCAGGAAAATCTGGTTTCTTTACTTGATCTTGTTGTTGTTAGTATAGCTTCTGATATTGTGCCTATTACAGGAGAGAACAGGATTTTGGCCTATTACGGATTAAAACAACTCAACTCAAATCCACGCAGAGGTTTGAAAGCAATAATTAAAATTGCCGGAATAGAAAATAAAGAAATTTTTATTGATGATATAGTCTTCAAAATAGGGCCGCGTATTAATGCCGCGGGCCGGATTGAAACAGGAAAATCTTCAGTTGAACTATTGGTTGCCGATAATGAGGAATCGGCCCATGATATGGGTGATCAAATCAATGATTTCAACAATACCCGACGGAATATTGATTTTAACATAACTAAAGAGGCGCTTGATTTTATTGGCGCTAATAAAGAATTTCTGGAGAAAAAAGCAACTGTTGTATTTAATCCCAATTGGCACAAAGGTGTAGTAGGAATTGTTGCATCCAGGCTTACTGAAACTTATTATAGGCCGACCATAGTATTGACAGAGTCAAACGGATTTATAACAGGTTCAGCCAGATCAGTTACGGGTTTCGATTTATATAAAGCCATTGAATCGTGCAGCAGTTTGCTTGAAAATTTCGGGGGACATATGTATGCCGCCGGGCTCACGATGAAAAAGGAAAACTTTAAAGCTTTTAAAAAATGTTTTGAGGATATTGTTGCAGATACCATTCAAAATGAACAGTTGGTCCCGTCTATCGAAATTGATATGGAATTAAAGTTAAAAGAAATCACTCCGAAGCTGTATAAAATTATTAAACAATTTGAGCCATTCGGACCCGACAATATGGCCCCTGTCTTTTTTACCGAAAATATTGTTGACAATGGAACAGGTAAGCCTGTTGGCAATTCCAAAGAACATTTGAAACTTAATTTGCTTCATGAAGATGAACCATATAAATCATATCCTGCCATCGGATTTTCCCTGGCAAATTATTACAGTTATATCAGCAAGGGTTATCCTTTTGATATTTGCTATTGCATCGATGAAAATGAATACAGAGGTAATGTAAACCTTCAACTTAAATTAAAAGATATTAAACCAGAAAAACAACATTAAATAAAATCATGTTTTATGCAGTATGGATATTTTGATGATAAAGCAAGAGAATATGTGATAACAAATCCTTGCACTCCCTGGCCGTGGATTAATTATTTAGGCAGTGAGGACTTTTTTTCGCTCATTTCAAATTTTGCAGGTGGTTACACCTTTTATAAAGATGCTAAATTTCGTCGTATTACACGTTACCGGTACAATAATGTACCAATGGACGATGGCGGTAAGTACTTTTATATTAAGGACGGTGATACCATATGGTCCCCTGGTTGGAAGCCTGTTAAAACAGAGCTTGACAATTATGAATGCCATCATGGGATGAACTATACAATCCTTAAAGGTTCAAAAGATGGAATTTCTGCAGATGTATTATTTTTTGTTCCTCTAAAAACATGGGCCGAAGTACAAAAACTTACCTTGACCAATAATACAAAAAAGACAAAAAAGCTCAAGGTATTCTCTTTTGTCGAATGGTGTTTATGGAATGCCGCGAGTGATATGGAAAACTTCCAGCGCAATTTTTCAACCGGTGAAGTTGAAATCGAAGGTTCGGTAATCTATCACAAAACAGAATATAAGGAACGTCGTGATCATTATGCTTACTATTCAGTAAATACACCGATCAAAGGTTACGATACCGATCGCGAAACATTTATGGGATTATACAATGGTTTTAATTGTCCCCAGGTGGTTTCTGAAGGCAAACCGGGAATGTCAGTAGCTCATGGATGGTCCCCTATTGCTTCGCATTATCTCGAAGTTGAACTAAAACCCGGGGAATCTAAAGATTATGTTTTTGTTTTGGGATATGTCGAAAATCCACAGGAAGAAAAATTTGAATCAAAAGGCGTAATAAATAAAAAGAAAGCAAAAGAAACCATAGCCCGTTTTGAAACTGTAACGAAAGTAGATGCAGCAATGGCTGATTTACGAAAATACTGGGACAATCTGCTGGGCATTTATACTGTGAAATCAGGTGACGACAAACTCGACCGCATGGTAAATATCTGGAACCAGTATCAATGCATGATAACATTTTGTTTCTCCCGATCAGCTTCATTTTTCGAGTCAGGAATAGGCCGTGGAATGGGGTTCAGGGATTCAAACCAGGATTTGATAGGTTTTGTACATCAGATTCCTGAACGTGCCCGCGAACGAATCATCGATATTGCCTCTACCCAATTTCCGGACGGTGGTTGTTATCATCAATACCAGCCTTTGACTAAGCGCGGTAATAATGACGTTGGTGGAGGTTTTAATGATGATCCTATGTGGCTTATCCTGGGAACAGTCAGTTATATCAAAGAGACCGGTGATTTCAAAATCCTGGACGAAATGGTGCCATTTGACAACGATATGTCAAATGCCCGTACATTGTTTGATCACCTGACAGTGTCATTTGATCACGTGGTAAATAATTTGGGTCCACATAGTCTTCCATTAATAGGAAGGGCAGACTGGAACGATTGCCTGAACCTGAATTGTTTTTCAAACGATCCAAACGAATCATTTCAAACCACGGAAAATAAAACAGAAGGATCAAAAGCAGAATCAGTAATGATAGCCGGTTTGTTTGTGATTTATGGAAATGATTACATTGAACTTTGCAAAAAAATTGGCAAGGTTGAAGAAGCTTCCCGTGCCCGAAAATATGTAAATGCGATGATTGAGGCCGTAAAAAAACATGGTTGGGATGGCGAGTGGTTTATCCGGGCTTATGATTATTATGGCAAAAAAGTTGGGAGCAAGGAAAATGAAGAAGCTAAAATTTTTATCGAATCGCAGGGTTTATGTACGATGGCCGGGATTGGAAAAGAAGAAGGGCTTTGTAAAAAATCGCTCGACTCAGTTAAAGAAAAACTCGATTGCAAATATGGAATTGTCTTGAACAATCCGGCTTTTACACGCTATGTAATTGAATATGGCGAAATATCAAGCTATCCGGCCGGGTATAAAGAAAATGCAGGGGTTTTCTGCCATAACAACCCGTGGATAATGATTGGCGAGACTGTTATCGGGCGCGGAGACCAAGCCTGGGAATATTATCAGAAAATATGCCCTTCATATCTTGAAGACATCAGCGACCTGCATAAAACGGAGCCTTACGTATATGCGCAAATGGTTGCCGGAAAAGATGCTTTCAAACCTGGCGAAGCTAAAAACTCATGGCTGACCGGGACTGCTTCCTGGAATTTTTACGCAATTTCACAATTCATTCTTGGAATTCGTCCGGAGT
>Ga0182017_10001952_pt1 | contig 15874 bp, 16 predicted proteins | sample 712E3DmetaG_FD_120492 | JGI IMG/M metagenome (GOLD analysis project Ga0182017, IMG submission 120492) | Permafrost microbial communities from Stordalen Mire, Sweden - 712E3D metaG | ecosystem: Environmental > Terrestrial > Soil > Wetlands > Permafrost | place: Sweden: Stordalen | collected... | reverse complement strand
CCGCTTTCAGGCGGGACGAAGAACCGGAATCCAGTTCCGTTGATTGACTCTGGATTCCGCGTCAAGCGCGGAATGACTTGCTTTTTCTTTTCAAAAGCCACCATCTTTGATGGTGGTCGTTTAGACCTTGTAGCGGGACCCCGACACAAAACGTCGGGGCCGCCAAAAACAGGCGGCACTTCTTCGTGGTGCTCGCGCGCCACTCTTCAGCTTGAATGAAATCTCTCCGATTGCTATATCTATATAAAGAGTAATGCCCAACCTTTCGGTCGGGCATTACTCTTTAGTAGCGGGGACCCGAGGTGAAGTCTAACAATGGACAAGTTGCGAAAGATGCTTCAAAACGCTGCTCGAAATTTAGCACGCCCTTCCATTATGCACTTTCTGTACGCTTCAATATTGTTTTAAGCCACTTTGTCAGTATTCTCTTAACAATTTCTTAACAATTCCTTAACTACGTCGATAGCCTCCTTATCGTTTTTCAATGACAGATGAAATTTGCCATTATTGCAGCCGGCGATGGTTCAAGATTAGCAGATGAGGGGATTACACTGCCCAAACCGCTGGTGAAGGTCCGCAATGTTCCGCTTATTGATCGTTTAATCCGCATTGCGGAACAAAGCAATGCAGAGCAAGTAAACATCATTGTAAACGAACGTATGCGGGAGGTTCGGGAACACCTGTTCAATTCACACTACAACATTCCGGTCAGTGTTGTGGTGCAATCAACGCCAAGTTCCATGCACAGCTTGTTTGTTTTGGCGCCCTATCTTCTCCAGTCGCCATTCTGCCTGGTAACGGTTGACACGATCTTTTACGAACAGGAGTTTCAGCAATACCTTGTCTTCGCACAATCTCGGCGCGGGAGCGACGGCGTTTTAGCGGTAACGGATTTCATTGATGACGAGAAACCACTGTGTGTCGAGCTTGATGAGAACCGGCGCATTATCCGTTTCAGCGACACAAAAGAGCAGTACCGTTACGCAACCGGCGGTATCTATTATTTCTCTCCAAGGATTTTCGACGTGATGAATGAAGTCCTTGCGACAGGTACGCTGCGGCTCCGTAATTTCCTCCGTTATCTCATCGATCATGGATATACACTTTGTGCATTTCCCTTCTCGAAAATTATCGATGTTGACCACGCATCCGATATTCGTGTTGCGGAGCAGTTTCTTGCGGAGGAAGAACACCGATGAGACGCTTCAAGCGTTTTTTGTATACGCTTCAGGAATATTCACTATTGGTTGGCGGTGTCTTTCGCAATGCAGAGTCAGTTCGTTACATCAAAGAGACATTGGAGGAAATGTATCTCATTGGCGCGCAGTCGGTGCCGCTTGTCTTTCTCGGCGGGTTATTCATAGGAATCATTCTTGCACTGGAAGTGGGGCATCGGTTCGAATCATTCGGCGCTAAAACGATGGTTGGGAGGACGGTATCGCTGGGCATGATCCGTGAACTCGGTCCGGTTGTGAGCGGACTATTATTGGCGGCGCGTGTGGGAGCGAAGAACGCATCGGAGCTCGGAGCGATGAAATTGAGCGAACAGATCGACGCCTTGCGTGCCTTTGGTTCTAATCCGGTTACGACTCTCGTCGTTCCGCGAACGATTGCCGCGCTGTTGATATTCCTGCCGTTGGCATTGATCGCCGACATGAGCGGAATTCTCGGCGGTATGACGGTCGCCGATTTGTCCCTGCACATCGACCGGGCTTTTTTCTGGAACGCTGCGGTGTACGGCCTGCAAATGAAAGATCTCATCGTTGGTTTTGCGAAACCGGTGGTGTTCGGTTTTTTTATTGCGACGATCAGCTGTTTTTGCGGTCTGTCCACATCCGGCGGAACTGCGGGTCTCGGGCGTTCAACGATTGATGCTGTTGTTACATCATCGCTGGTGGTACTGTTTCTTGATTTTATTTTTACAAAGGTCGTATGGGAAATCCTCTGATACAGCTTCAGAATGTGTCGGTGGCGATCAACGATGCAATCATTCTCGAAGACGTCTCTTTGTCTTTCCGAAAAGGTGAAACATCAGTGATCCTTGGACCGAGCGGCGCAGGAAAAAGTTCGATCCTCAAAGTGATTCTCGGCTTGTGGAAACCGGACAGCGGAAAAGTATTGATCGATGCGATGGATATTGTCCCGCTGTCGGAAGACGCCATGCTGCCGTTTCGCCGCCGCATGGCAATGGTGTTTCAGGGAAACGCGCTATTCGATTCCATGACGGTGGGCGAAAATATCGCATATTTTTTGAGAGAACATTATCTCATCGATGAAAATGAAATTCACTCTCGCGTGGAAGAATCTCTCACCATCGTCAACCTTGAAGGAAAAGGCCGGTTATATCCCGAAGAGCTCAGCAACGGAATGAAGAAACGCGTTGCGATCGCGCGCGCCGTGGCATTTCATCCCGAAGTGATTCTGTACGATGAGCCGACAACCGGTCTCGATCCATTGAACGCTCGTACGATCAATGATCTCATTCTGAAATTACAGCGGCAAGGGACGACTTCGGTCATTGTCACTCACCTGTTAAAAGATGCTTTTCTGGTTGGCAAAGCGTTTTTTATCATTGAGAGCGGAAGGATTGTCGCTGCCGGCAGTGCAGATGAATTGCTGTCGTCAACCGATCCATTCGTCAAGGAGTTTTTAGAAGATATGAGGCAGGTCCGATTAGCGTCGTGAACGGTTTCATTAGGAGATTCAATTTTTATGGATAGTTCGGGTCAACAAGAAAAGAATCTTAAGGTCGGCATCACCGTATTCATAGGGCTGGTCATCTTTCTCGTCTTCGTCGTCGTTGTCGGCACGGAAGGGAATTATTTTACAAAGACGTATCACTTGAACATGAAGGTCGCGAACGTCAACGGGTTGACAGAAGGATCCATGGTGATGCTCGGAGGAATAAAAATCGGGTATGTTCGGTCGATGGATTTTTCTACGGCGACCGACGAAAATGTCATTACGGTCGGCATGGATATCCGTTCGCAATATCGAAATCAGATAACAACAGGCTCCGTTGCCATGGTGAAAACAATTGGAATGCTTGGAGATAAGTTTGTTGATATTTCGGTCGGTTCATGGCAGGAAAAACCGTTAAACGACGGAGAGTATCTTACCGCGAAAGAGTCGATGGAGCTAGGAAATATCACTGACAAACTCTCTGCTGCCGTCGTCGATTTTACCGGAGTCATGAGCAATGTGAAAACAATGACCGATTCGCTCAAAGCAGGAAAAGGAAGCGTCGGTAAACTGCTGCGTGATGAATCATTCTCGGATGAATTGATTCATGCCGCACGTTCACTCAATGCGGTGACAAACACCGTTGCGTCGAAGAAGGGAACATTCGGAAAACTTGTGTATGATGATGCGCTGTACATACAGCTTATGCATACGACAGAAAACCTTTCTGCACTCACTGATTCGCTCCGCGGCGGAAAAGGTTCGCTCGGGAAAGTTTTTGCCCAGGACTCTCTCTACATCACCGTCAATTCTCTTGCCCGTCGTATGGATGCCTTACTGGAAAAATTGAACTCCGATACATCATCCGTCGGGGCATTTGTCAACAGTCCGGCCGCCTATAAGCAGGTGTCGCTGACGTTGCAAAACTTTAACAGTCTGTTGGAAGATATTAGAGAACATCCTGACAAATACGTTCACGTAACGGTGTTTTAACTTCTTGGAAGGAATCACGGCATGACGATTATTCCACATTTGCTTGTCACAACTCTCGGTGTACAGGTTATGGGATTGCATGGAGGCGATATCGCACTGGCGTATACGTTCGGGTACGGCATCGACCTCATTGATCATCCGATCAAGCTGCCGTTGTATCTCAAAAAGAACGGCACAAAGAACGAAAAATATTATCACTGGAGAACGCCACTGCAGGAACCCGTTGCCTTGTTGTGGATTATTCCGTTGTCGATTTATCTTCACACGCCAGTGCCGGTTATTTTCTTTCTCTCACACATTCTTTTGGACTATATGATCAGCTACGACAAGCGTCCATGGTATCCGTTCAGCCTGTATACGACCAAGGGAATTTTGCCTGCGGCATCCGATGCGCTAAAGGAATGGACAACGACCGCGGTGGTTCTTGCTGCAAATCTTGCAGTGGGGTATCACGCAATCTTGTCGTGGCTTTCTAACCGGTGACCAAATGAGAAAGTATTCCGATAAGATCTTTACCTGGCTGATCAGGCTTTTTCACGAAGTCTTCGGTCTCTCTCCGAATCAGGTCTCAATTCTCTCGCTCATCGCCGGGATTGTTGCTGCAGCCGTTACCGCTTTGGGATTTGTGTTTGACGGATTGCTCCTCATGGCACTATCCCAGGTTATCGACGCTCTTGATGGGGGAATCGCGCGGCAGTACAATTTACAGTCAGCCGCCGGCGCTAAATTAGAATTGTATTTCGACCGAACCTGCGAAGCGGCGATGTTCGCTGCGCTCGTTGGCATCGGTAAGACCGATGTGCTGACAACAGTCCTCGCGTTTGTTGCGATCATTCTCGTAACGCTCGTCGAGCCGTATTCCCATTTCGATCCGGGATTCAAACGGTTCATGCTGTATTTCGGGTGGCTTCTGGAACAATTGTTCCGCGTGCGCGGATTTGAAATTGCAATGACCGTCATCTTTTTCGCAAATCTCACGGTGTTTGCCGTGGGCACAATTATGGCGGAATACCGCTTACAACGGGAAGTTGACGCGCACGCAATTGCGGAGCGTGCGGCGATGGCTGCCGCCGGAATTCCGCTGCCGCCGGACGATCCCCCGTCACTCATTTCACGGATAGCGTCATGGTTCTAAATTTTGCAGGAATAAAAAGGAAAACCGAGTATTCCCCCAATCATGTGGGGAACGATTTTCTCATCATCAAACGGACGACGGAAGAACTCGAACAGCTTGGCTGCCGCGTCGCATTGTATGATGAAAGCGAACTGACGCCGGCGAGCGTCAAAGAAGGATTTATTTTTTCGATGGTGCAGGGGCCCGAAGGAGTGCGCGTCCTGGAAAAAATTGCCGGACGAGCCTCGTTGATCATCAATTCACCGCAAAGCGTTGAGAATTGCTACCGTGTCAATATGGTCCGTCTGCTGACCGAATGCGGCGTGCCGTTTCCGAAAAGCATTGTCATCGATACCGGAAAGGATCTAGACGGCGTGCTCCAAGAATTTGCTTCTCAAAAAGTGTGGATCAAGCGGGGGGACGTTCATGCCGTTCACAAAGAAGACGTGACGCTGGCCTACACGGATGAAGAGAAAGCATCTGTCCTCAAAGAATTCCACCGGCGCGGGATACGTAATGCCGTTGTGCAGGAACATCTCATCGGCGACGTGGTAAAGTTTTATGCGGTTCGGGAATCGACCTTTTTCTACTGGTATTATCTCAACGGTGTTCATCATACGCCGTTCAAACAAAAACAACTCATCGACTTAGCACAGGCATCGGCGCAGGCAATGGGATTGTATGTCTTCGGCGGCGATGCAATCATCGCGGCGGACGGCTGGATCACGGTTATCGATATCAACGATTGGCCGAGTTTTGCGCCGGTGCGCGATGAAGCGGCCAAAAATATCGCTCAACTTCTTGTACGAAAGGCAAAAGAAAATGAACACGCTCAAGGATAAGAAACAGTTCGCTTCCATCATTACCGAAGTACCCGGACCACAATCAAAACTTTATTTCGAGCGTGATCAGAAATATATCTCTCCCGGAATCCAGACCATTGCTACCTCGTCGCAATTGACGATTGAGAAAGGGGAAGGCTGTGTGCTTGAAGATGTGGACGGCAACCGCTACATCGATTTTTTTGCCGGCGTCGGAGTAGCAAGTCTTGGATATCATCACCCGAAGTATACGAAAATGATGCAAGAGCAAGTTGCGAAGGTTCACGTCGGAAGTTTTACGTCAAAAGTGCGTGCGGAGCTTTCTGAGCTTCTTGCAAGCATCGCGGTCGGCGAGCTGAAACGGACACAATATTACAGCAGCGGAGCGGAGGCCGTTGAAGCTGCGCTCCGTCTCGCAAAATCGTACACGAAGAAAACGGAATTCATCGGATTTTGGGGAGGTTTTCACGGGAAAACCATCGGCGTGCTCGGATTGCTGAGCGGCGATTTCAAACATCAACTCGGTCCGCTTCCTCCTGGAACGTACGAGACACCGTACGCGAACTGTCGTCATTGTCCGTTCAACGCGACATATCCCGATTGTGAATTTGCCTGCGTTGATTTTATCCGGAAGAAGATTGACAATGAAACGACGGGAAATATTGCGGCAATTGTTGTTGAACCGATTCAAGGGACAGCGGGAAACGTTGTTCCGCCGCCGGATTTTTTGAAAAAGCTGCGCGCGCTTGCTGATGAAATCGGCGCCTTGCTGATCGCCGATGAAATGATCTGTGGATTCGGCCGCACTGGAAAAATGTTCGGATGCCAGCACTTTGATGTCGAACCGGATATTATCACGATCGGGAAAGGATTCGGCGGGGGCTTCCCGATGACGGGTGTGATGTCAACGGAAGAAATTATTTTTTCAAAGCCGTTCGCTAATCCGAGCGGAAGTTCCTCAAGCTACGGCGGCAATCCGCTGGCATCGGCGGGGGCGCTTGCAACGATCCGCACGATCATCGAAGACGACCTGGTGGAGAATTCTGCCCGTGTCGGGAAGTATATGCTGGAGCGTTTCGAGGGTTTCAAAGAGAAATTCCCGTTTGTCGGCGACGTGCGGGGCAAAGGGTTGATGATCGGCATTGAACTGGCGAAAGGGAGAGAAACGAAAGAGAAACTTGATAAGAAATATACGAAAATGATTTTTCAAGAATGCCTGAAGAGAGGCTTGATTGCGATGTGTTACAACCCCGATATCCGCATCAATCCTCCGCTCGTCATTACGGAAGAAGTTGCCGAAGAAGGCATTGATATTATGGAAGAGGTATTCTCTTATGTCGGCGATCGAATTAACGCTTAAATCCCGCGAGACGGAAGAGACACTCGATGTGTACTTCTATCGTCCGTGCGGTTATGTTCTCGCCCTTCTTGCTAAATCGACGGGTCTGACGCCGGATGTGGTCACCGCTCTTGGTTCACTGGTGGGAATTGTGGCCGGCCACCTTTTCTTCTACAATGATTTGAGGATAAATCTTGCCGGCATCGGGTTGTTGCTCTTCTCGGAAATGATGGACAGCGCTGACGGGCAATTGGCGAGGATGACGCAGAGGGTGTCCACACGTGGAAGGATTCTCGACGGCATCGGCGACAACCTGAAATTCGTCAGCATCTATTTGCATATTTGCCTGCGCATTGTTATTGCAACGCAGTGGTGGTGGATATTTGTCGTCGCGATTCTTTCCGGAACCAGTCATTCATTTCAAAGCGCAATGGCAGACTACTATCGCACGGCATATCTCTTTTTTACGGTGAGTCATGGACACAACGTTCACGAAAGCTCTGACAGTATCGTTAAGGTCTATGCCGGGCTTTCGTGGAAAACCGATTTTTGGACCAAAATGTACATGCGGGTGTATCTCAATTATACGCTGCAACAAGAATCCATCACACGCGTTTTTCGTGCGCTGGAATCGAAGGCCGCAGAACAATTTCGTGACACTATTCCTGCATGGTTCTCCGATGCGTACCGTGTGAAGAACAAACCGATGATGAAATACTATAATATCCTGACAACCAACACGCGCCTGTTTGTGCTGATTCTTGGAATACTCATCAATCTCCCGTGGATCTATTTTGCTTTTGAATTGGTGGTGTTGAATCTGCTTTTCGCGGCTGTTTTATTCCGGCAAAATGGTATCAATAAATCGCTGCTTACGTCGATCACGTGAATAAAAAGAATAATCTATGAAACAAGGCGCTATTGTTGGGATCGGGAAGATTGCTCAAACGGGGCATTTGCTTGCATTCAATGACGAGCACATCGCATCGCAGGCGGCAATTGTTGCGGCCGTTGATCCGAATCCCGTAAGCAGACAACGCGCACTGGAAAAATTTCCTTATCTCCGTTGTTATGAAACGCTTACTGAATGCTGCAAGAAGGAACAGATTGACTTCGTTGACATCTGTGCGCCTCCGCATCTTCACTCCACCCTCATCAAGGAAGCTGTTCAGCGTTCACTGAATATTCTTTGTGAAAAACCGTTCGCGCTGAACCAGCATGAAGCATCGCAGCTCGCTGAGCTTCTTCGGAATCATCCGGACATTATTTTTATACCGTGTCACCAGTACCGCAACTCGCTTATCTGGAAACATTTGTACGAGTTTAAACAAGAATCGGGAACATCGTCCGGATGGTTCATCGAGTTTAGCGTTTTCCGGACTGAAGCTGATCCCGGATTGCTCGGCGGAACAACATCGTGGCGCACTCAGCTTTCGATCAGCGGCGGCGGAATTATTGCCGACACCGGTGTGCATTATCTCTATTTATGCTACTGGATCATGGGTATGCCGAAATCTGTCACGGTGCGAACACAGAAATTGTATTACACCGCAGCCGGCGTTGAAGATACGGCGGAAATCATCCTTGAATATTCAGACGGGGTTGCCCGCATCAATCTAACGTGGGCGGCAGATCGCCGCGCTAACAGCGCGCGGATGATCACACGAAACGGAAGCATTATCTACGATGGCGCGAAGATGCTGAAATATTCCGGCGACCGGAGCGGAATGCTCTCGGTTCCCGATGCGTCGGATAAAACGCAATATGTTGCCATGTACGTTCAATTAATAGGAGAGTTTTTAAAGCAGACGGCCTCAGGACGTCAAAACGATGCCTGGATTGATGAAGCGTACCAATCGGTCAGAATTCTGGAAATGTGTTATCGTTCCGCCACCGAAGGAAAAACGTTGTTCTTTTGATTATGAGTAAGAAATCAAAGTTCATATTGCTGATATTCGGTCTTGCGATTTTTTCGTACTTGGTGTATGATTTCGGCGTTGCCAACATCGTTGTCAATATCAAAAAATTGAGATGGTGGTTTGCGGCGGATGTCGGGGTATGGGCTGTTGTTTATTTCTGCAATGCAAAAGCCTGGTTTGCGATATTGCGCGATCATGTTGACGGGGTGTCCTTCCCGGCAGTTTATAAATTAACCGTGACCGGTTTTGCGATTAATTATATTACACCGTTTTTGAATCTCGGCGGAGAGCCGTATCGCGTCGTAGAACTGCAAAAAAAGGCAGGAACTCACCGGGCGGTTTCGTCAGTAATTCTCTATAACATGGTCCGCATGCTGTCGCATTTCTTGTTCTGGTTTCTTGCGGTACTGATGATGTTCCTCTTCTTTTCGCCGACAGGGAGCTTTGCTGTTGCACTGATTGTTGTTTTTCTATTTGTGCTGGGATTATTTCTTCTCTTTCTTGCCGGTCACAAAAACGGAATCTTCACGTTGTGGTTCTCATGGGTCGACCGCCATCCTTTTCTGCAAAAGTTGGCGCGGCCAATGGAGGCAAAACGGCAAAGTTTGCTTATTATCGACGAGCACATCCGGCAGCTCTATAATGCGAATCGAAAAACATTCTATGTTGCAGTCGGTTACGAACTTCTGGCTCGCTTTATTTCAACGTTTGAGTTTCTATTTATTCTTGTAGCAATCGGATTTCATCCCTCGTACGGCGAAGCGCTATATATCAATGCTGCGTCGTCGTTAATTATAAACGTCTTCTTCTTTATGCCGTTCGAGTTAGGCACCCGCGAGGGAGGCCTTTTCTTGGTGATGCAAACAATCGGATACCCGCCCGGGATTGGCATCGTCATCGGTTTGGTGAACAGGCTGAGGGAACTTGTATGGCTTTTCATCGGCTTGACGTTTATGCTGCGGACCGGTGCTCCAAAAGAGGAGAGAAGCACTCTTGAGATGATGGAGGTGCATAAAAAACTATGAAAGCACTGTTGTTTGATTTTGGCGGCACCCTGGACACAAACGGCGTTCATTGGAGTGAGAAATTCTGGGATGTGTACAGCAAGTGCAATGTTCCATTTTCGAAAAAAGAATTTGAGCGGGCGTACGTTGAAGCCGAGCCGGCGATGAATTCAGGTATTATCGCAGCGTCGGACGGGTTGCTGACGACGTTGGAAAAACAAATAACTCTGCAATGGAACCTGCTGGCACAGTCTCACAACGAAATTAAGCCGAACGATAGGACCATGATCAGCCGCATTGCCGGTGAGTGTTTCTTTGAAGTCCGGGAAACGGTCGGCAGCATTCAACCGCTGTTGTACTCCTGTCAGAAAAAATATTTGCTCGGTATCGTCTCAAATTTTTACGGCAACCTCACGGCCGTTTGCCGGGAGCTTTGTATTGACATATATTTTCACAGTTTTATTGACTCTGCTGTTGTCGGCGCACGAAAACCCGATCCGAAAATATTTCAATTGGCGATAGATTCCCTTCATGCACTTCCGGCGGAGACGTATGTTGTTGGCGATTCGTATGACCGGGATATTGTGCCCGCCAAAACCATCGGCTGTGTTGCGATATGGCTTTGCGGACAAAGCTGGAACCGTCCGGGAGATACTTCCTGTGCCGATTATGTCATTTCTTCACTCGATGAGTTGAAAACACTTTTACGTCTTCCGTGACACGCCTACTATTTCAAAACAGAAAGGACAATGAACTATGAATAATCACAAGCATGACGGACGCGCCATTGCTCCTGCAACGGGAAAACTCGGTGTACTTATTGTCGGATTGAACGGTGCTGTGGCGACGACATTCATCGCCGGCACGCTTTCTATCCGCCGCCATCTCGCCAAACCGATCGGTTCATTAACGCAACTGGGAACGATCCGTCTCGGGAAACGCCACGAAAATCGTTTTCCGCTAATTAAAGATTTTGTTCCGCTCGCAGACCTGAAGGATATTATTTTCGGCGGGTGGGACATCCGCGATGAAGATTGTTATCAATCCGCTGCGTACGCGAAAGTGTTGGAAGAACGCGATCTTGCTCCGGTCCGTGAGGAACTGGAACGTATTCGTCCAATGCGTGCTGTGTTCGATCAAAACTACGTGAAACGTTTGAGCGGCACGTGGGTAAAAGAGGGGGAGACGAAATTCGATTTGGCAAAACAACTTCGCAGGGATATTGTTTCGTTTAAAGAGGCGCACAACCTCAGCCGAATGGTTGTACTCTGGTGCGGCAGCACGGAGATTTATATCGCTCCATCGGATGTTCATAGCGACCTTACAAAGTTCGAAAAAGGAATGAAAGAAAACAATGCTGCTATTTCTCCAAGCATGTTGTACGCATATGCAGCAATATCTGAAGGAGTGCCGTACATCAACGGTGCGCCGAATTTAACGGTCGATACCCCGGCGTTGATGAACTATGCTGAAGCGATGGGAGTTCCGATCACCGGAAAAGATTTTAAGACGGGACAAACCTTGATAAAGACAGTCTTGGCGCCTATGTTGAAAGCGCGCATGCTTGGGTTAAACGGCTGGTTTTCGAGCAATATTCTCGGCAACCGCGATGGCGAAGTTCTTGATGATCCGGAGTCATTCAAGACGAAAGAAACAAGCAAACTTTCCGTATTGGACGGCGTCTTGCAGCCCGATTTGTATCCTGAATTGTATGGGAATTATTGTCACCAAGTGCACATCCATTATTATCCGCCGCGAGGCGATAATAAAGAAGGATGGGATAATATCGATATTTTTGGATGGATGGGATACCCGATGCAATTGAAAGTCAATTTCCTTTGCCGTGATTCCATCCTTGCCGCTCCCGTGGCACTCGACCTTGTTCTCTTTGCAGATTTGGCACAGCGTGCGAAAATCAAAGGCGTGCAGGAATGGTTATCGTTCTATTGGAAAAGCCCGATGCACTCTCCCGGTGTCACGCCGGAACACGATCTCTTTATCCAATTGATGAAATTGAAAAATACGCTGCGTCGCATGATGGGAGAAGATCTCGTGACACATGTTGACGAAAAAAATGAGGAGACGTCACAGATGGAAGAAATGCTGTATCTGTAGCGAACACCGAAGGGATGATCCGGGACACCGCTGCATGCCGGATCCTCCGTACTCGGACGGTACTCAATGTGCGTTTACGAAATATTGGTTATATTACAAAGGAACGCAAAAATTCAAAAAGGATCGGGCGGTGTATCTCGGGCATCGGTTCAGCCTCATGTCTGAAAAATCATTTCGCATAGTTGTCCTTGTTGTGGGCATTCTACTCACGTGCATTGTTAAATATTCATTCGATTCGTATAACGATGTTTTCTATCCCGAGAAAGGCCTGTGGTATTCTATTTATCTCTTTCTCGGCAGTGCATTGATTTCCGTCAGTGCCGTGTTCGGCACTATGTTCATCGACAGAAAGCTTGAAGAGACCATTCCGTGGAAAACAAAGAACAATATTTTTCGATTCACACTCCAGGGAATAGCAACTCTTCTCTATTGTATTCTTTCCACGGTCGCCATTGTTCTTGGATTCCATTATCTGCTCCATTCCCACCTCAAAGCGATGTATTTTGTCGTTGCCATTGTTATGGGTACGACCATCGCGTTGTTAATCAGTTCGATCTATTTGGCATTCACGTACTTCATGCATTGGGAACAAGCTTTACGGGAGTCGGAAGATTTGAAGCATGAAGCGCTTCAGGCACAGTTTAACGCCTTGAAAAGCCAGGTCAATCCTCATATTTTGTTTAATAATTTGAATTCGCTGGCAACATTGATTATGGAGGACCAGGAAACGGCGGTGGAGTTTGTACATAGATTTGCAAACGTTCTTCGGTACGTCCTGCAGTCTATGGACAAAAGACTGGTTGAGCTGGAAACAGAACTGCACTGCGTTGATGCTTATATGTTTTTATTCCAGATCCGTTTTGAGGATAATATCAAGCTGAAGGTCTCCATTCCCGAGAAATATTATCACTATGCGATTGCTCCGTTGACATTGCAAATGCTACTTGAAAATGCCGTGAAGCATAATATAATTTCCAACGAATATCCTCTCACGGTAGTGATGGAAATAAACTCCGCGGGTGATGCATTGATTGTTCGCAATACCATCCGGAAAAAAATTGTGCAGTACGACGCCACCCATGTCGGATTGAAGAATATTCAGAATCGCTATAAATATTTGGATAAACGTGGAATAACGATTGACGAAAATGAATCTGAGTTTACCGTCACTGTACCATTGCTGCGAGACGGAGAAGTATGAATGTGTTGATCATAGAAGACGAAGCGCTTGCTGTTCGTCAACTAAAAAAATTATTGAGTGATATTGATCCTTCAATTCAAGTTGTCGAATCGTTGGGCAGTATTGAAAGCTCTGTGTTATGGCTTCGCAATCATCCGGAGCCGGATGTGTTGTTTGTTGACATCCAACTCTCGGATGGATTGAGTTTTGAGATATTCAAACAGTGTTCCGTTTCGGCTCCCGTCATTTTTGTCACAGCCTACGACGAATATGCGCTCCAGGCATTTAAAATGAACAGTATCGATTATCTGCTGAAACCGATTGAGAAGAAAGAATTAGAGATGAGCATTGAGAAGTATAGAAAGTTCAACCATCAGTATTCTGCTCTCTCTCAGCGGAAAGAATTGGCGGCTCTACTTTCCGAATTTCAGCCGAGCCATATTTCCTATAAGACACGGTTTCTTGTCAAAACGGGTCAAACGTTCATTACCGTTTTGACGACGGATATTGCCTACTTAGTCTTCGATCAAAAATTGTGTTATATCGTCACAAAAGATGGGAAAAAACATTTAATTGACGGGACATTGGAAGAATTAGAAGATCAAATGGATCCGCATCAGTTTTTCCGTCTAAACCGGCAATTTCTTGCCAGCCTCGAATCGATTGTTAAAGTGCATAACTATTTCAACCGGAAATTAAAGATCGAACTCAAACCTGCGATCAACATCGAAGTGCTCGTCAGCCGCGAAAAAGCAACTGCGCTGAAACAGTGGCTGAATCAATAACGTCTTCCACTGTCTAAGCAGCTGCATTCTTCACGAAATTGTTCAATCAACCCTTTCTCTTCTTTTGGCATTCTCTTCGCTAAGCAGGTTATTGCCATCGCCAGAAATGACCTACCCCCGAAAAAATTGCAGCTAAATAAGTGTAACATTGGATGATTGTTACAACTGTGACGAGAAAACGAACTACAGATAATTTTATCATGAAATACTCCTTCAGTTAAATATCTAAAAAGCGTGCGGGCTAACGGACGGAACTAAGCTGTGGCAACAAACGATCATCCACTCCACACAACACAAAAACCTCCATCATCAAAAATCGAATCCGGAGGTTTCATCTCTAACCGTTCCGCCCCGAATCGGTTATATAATTGCACAAATGTATGTTTAATAAATTGCGCAATCAAGTGAGTGCCAGAGGCACCATCCGCTTTAGCGTGACTTGAGCGACTGGTTAGGCGGCAAAAGTAATTAAATTAGTTTTTTTTCCTTTTTTGAACAAACATCATACTAAAGGGAACGCTGAATGCAGCGCAAAGTGCAATCCCGATACCTTCATTATGCGTTGCTATACCAATGGCTGATCCAATGGCAATTCCACTTGCTATGCCAATCATTGAATAAAGTCTGTTTTTATTCCTAGGAGATTTATTTTCATTATCCATTTGTTTATCCTTGATTGCTGATTTGTTTGCCGCCTAACGAACCGCAGCAACGGAATCCAGTCCGCGCGAGCTAAGTTCTGTCCAATAGTAGCCGCTTGTTTCGCGCGTGCAAAATCGTCGACGGCTGGTTCCGTCAGTGAGCGCTTATCGCTATCACGCTCCGCGTGACTTGAGCGACTGGTTAGGCGGCTTGTCATTTACTTAGTTCCGGAATATTCCAAACTGCGATAGCACCATCTCTCGTGAGTCCAAGAAGATATTTGCTGCTAGCCGACCATTGCAGCATCTCATATCTTGCCTCAAAAGCCGTATATAATTTTAAGACTAAGGAATATGTCTTTGTATCCCAAATATTGATAATTCCATTAATATCGGATGTTGCTAAATAGTTACCATCACATGAGTACGCCAGACTGCTCGCTTCGGGTTCTAAGAGCTTCTCGATTTTCTTCTCACGAACATTCCATATCCTCAAAGGGCCATAATGATACGCAACAGCGAGAGACATTCCGTCTTTCGAAAACATCATATTATGCGGATAATTAGGATCTGTAACCAAAAGCTTAATAGGCAATTCTTGTGAACTTGTTTTCCAAACAAGAACGGTTTGAGCATTATTTAGTGATGCCGCAAATTGTCTTTCATCCTGAGAAAATATCACAAATGTATATGGCTGTGAATCCGTCTTATATCGTTTTAATGATGTACCTGTTTTGGTGTCTATCAAAGATATTTCTTCTTGCGTGCTCGCCAATAAGAAGTTCGCATTTTTCGAGAATGCAAGTTGACGGATTTCTATTTCTGGTGTAGTATTCTCTGTTTCTTCTTCAGAATTATTCTCTTGTTCCGAAGGTGTTTTCTCTTCAGCTATAGATATGCTTCTTATGGTTTTCCCCGTATTAGCTGAATTGAAATTGATAATTCCCGTGTATGTTTCACTGACAGCGATAAGATCGTCACCAGAGTGGATAGCTGCTGCCCTTCCAATAGCTCCATCACATTGGCTGGTTGACAATAAATGACCACGCTCTGAATTCCATTTGCATACGACTCCTTCCGCGTCGATCGTTAACACAGATTCACCATCCATAGAAAATGCAGCTGCTTTTATTCGAGAGGTTCTGTTAACATCTTTTCTTATTAAATCTCCAGTTTTTGTATCCCAAAGCGGAACGCTTCCATTTTCAAGACCGCAAACAATCAGGGCGCCATCCGGACTAAACGCGGATGTCTTGACATCAGAATCATGACCAGTCAATT
>Ga0182017_10001951_pt1 | contig 15875 bp, 10 predicted proteins | sample 712E3DmetaG_FD_120492 | JGI IMG/M metagenome (GOLD analysis project Ga0182017, IMG submission 120492) | Permafrost microbial communities from Stordalen Mire, Sweden - 712E3D metaG | ecosystem: Environmental > Terrestrial > Soil > Wetlands > Permafrost | place: Sweden: Stordalen | collected... | reverse complement strand
GTGTGGGCCAGATCGCGCGCGAAGTGGAGGGATCGGGCGGCGAGATCAACGCCTGGACCAGCCACGACGAAACCGTGTACCACATCGTGCTGGCCAGTCGGTTTTTCGATGCCGGCCTCGACATCCTGGCGGACACGCTGCAGAACGCCAGCTTCGACCCTGCCGAGTTCGATCGCGAGCGCCACGTGGTGCTCGAAGAGATAAAGCAGGGACTCGACGACCCGGAACGCCAGGCAGGGCAGGGGCTGTTTCACGCTGCCTTTGACCAACATCCCTATGGTCGTCCTATCATCGGGACCGAGGCCACCGTGGGCCGGTTGCGCCGGGAAGATCTGGTGGCCTTCTTTTCCAAGTGCTACGTGGCCAGCAACCTGACCTTGGTTGTGGTGGGCGACTTCGAGGCGGGCAGTGCGCGCCAGAAGATTACCAAGGCCTTCGCCTCGCTTCCCGAGGGAGTCCCAGCCCCGGCCCGGCCTAGGCAGGCCGAGCAATCCCAGCTGCGCGTGGTTGCGGCTGCCCGTGACGTGAAGGAAACCCAGCTACTTCTGGGTTTTCACACCCCTGCCATCAACCACGCCGACGTTCCAGCGCTCGACCTTCTGGCCGTCGCGCTCGGCCAGGGCGACAGCTCGCGGCTCAATCTCGAGGTCGTGCGCAATCGCCAACTCGTGACCAACACCTCGGCATACCTGTTTTCTGCGCGCGATCCCGGGCTCATGGTGGTGGCCGCCAGCCTTCCTCCCGGTCGCGTCGACGAGGCTACCCGCGCCCTGCTCGATGAGGTCTTGCGTCTGTCGCACGAAGAGATGGCGCAGGAGGAGCTGGCCAAGGCGCGCACCATCCTGGAAAGCGATCGCGTTTACGACAAGGAGACGGTGCAAGGCCACGCGCGCAAGCTGGGTTTCTTCACCGCTATCGCGGGCGACGTAGGCTTCGAAGATAGCTACCTGGCCAGCGTGCAGAAACTGACCCCGGCCGATCTGAGACGCGTGGCTGCCCAGTACTTGCGGGTGTCGAACCTGACAGTTTTCGCGCAGGTGCCCGAGCCCAAGACTGACAAGCAGAAGGCAAAGACGGAGAAGATCGCGGCATCGATCAGGAAACTGGCCGAGGCTGCCGAGGCCAGAGCCGACGCGCGTTTTGCGCGGGCCACCGCGGCGGGCGAGGGGGACCGTGTCGTCACGCACGTTTTCCCCTCAGGACTCAAGCTTCTGGTGCTGCGCGACGCTTCGGTGCCCATCGTGGCTGTGCGCGCGACCTGGGTGGGTGGTTTGCGCTACGAGGACGAGCGATCAAACGGCATCTCCCACATGCTGGCGGCGCTGCTCTCACGCGGCACCAAGACCCGCAGCGCAGAGCAGATCATGAACGAGGTCGAGGGCATGGCGGGCAGCATCTCAGGCTACTCGGGTCGCAACAGTCTGGGGCTGCAGGCCGAGTTCCTGTCGCGCTATCTTGAGCGGGGTTTCGATTTGGTGGCGGACTGCCTGCTCAACGCCACCTTCTCCGAGGAAGAGTTGGACAAGGAGAGGCGAATCGTCGTCGACGACATCCGGGCGCAGGAGGACAACCTGGGTCAGGTGTCCTTCCGGCTCTTCCATTCGGGCATGTGGAAGAAGCATCCCTATCGCCTCGATCCTCTGGGCACGTCAGACTCCGTCGCGGGTTTCACCCGGCGCAAGCTGCTACAACACTTCCATCGCTTCTACGCGATCAACAACCTAACCCTGGCGGTGGTGGGCGACGTGGATCCCAACCGCGTGATTTCCAAGGTGGCCACGCTCTTTGCCTACGCATCCGAAGCAGGCGCCACGCAGCCCGATGTGGCAAGCGAGCCGGCGTCGGAAGGGCCGAGGCAGGTTTTCAAGTTCTTGGCCAAGGAGCAGGCGCATGTCGTGCTGGGCTTCCCGGGCGTGACCTTCTCCAATCCCGATCGCTTCTCCTTGGAAATACTGGCGCATGTCCTGTCCGGACAGGGGGGGCGCCTGTTCAGCGAGATTCGAGAGAAGAGGGCCCTGGCCTATCGGGTGAGCGCCTTTTCCCTTGAAGGAATGGACCCGGGCTATTTTGCCGTCTACGTGGCCACCAGCCCGGAGAAAGTGGAAGAAGCCGTGCACGCCATTCGGCAGGAACTGAAGGCCGTGGCGGAGAACGGCATCTCCGCGGACGAATTGCAGCGAGCGCAGCGCTATCTCATCGGGACCCACGCCATCGGTCTGCAGCGCAAGAGTGCGATTGCGGCCGCGCTGGCGTTCTACGAGGCCTACGGTCAGGGGTGGCGATCCTATCGTCTCTACGGCGACAACATCATGAAGGTCACGGTTGCCGATGTTGTTCGAGTGGCGCGCAAGTACCTCGATCCCAAGCACGAAGTGGCGGCCGTGGTCGAGCCGCCCGCGCAGACGCCAGGCGCGGCGCGCGCGGCGGCGCGTTCGGGCGACAGCGCGACTGGCTCCCGCGGCCGCTCGGCCCCATCTGTTCCCAATTTGCAGATGTGGCATGACCGGGACGCGCGATCGGTTCCCAGGTAGACCGTCATGCCAGCGGCCGCCGACAACCCCAGAAATCTGCTGACGAGCCTTGTCCTCGTCTTCCCTATCTTTCTCATCTATCAGGTGGGGGTCCTGTTCACTCTGCCCATGTTGAATGGGGCGGACTTCGTCACGACGCTGCTTTTCCGCACCTTCGGCCTCACCCTGACTGGCTATCTGGGCTTTCTGGGCGGCGTCCTGGTTTTGTTCCTGCTAACCGTGGCGGTGCTGGGACGGCACCAGGATTTCAACCGCGCGGTGGTGGTTCCAGTCATTCTCGAAAGCGTGGTTTGGGCCCTCACCATGGGGTCGCTGATCGTTTTTGTGATGACCAAGGTGCTCAGCATCTCGCCAAGACTTGCGGGCGGGATCGAAGGGCAGGGCCTCGTGACCCGTTTTGTGATGTCGCTGGGCGCAGGCGTCTACGAAGAAAGCGTGTTCCGTCTGGGCCTACTGAGCGGCCTGGCCTTTGTGTTGGAGAAGCTCGCGCACATCGCCCGGTGGGCCGCATTGATCTCGGCCCTCGTGCTTTCGTCGGTAGTGTTCTCCGCGATGCACCATCTCCCGCCCTACGGCGACCCACTCGTGCTCGGCCCCTTCGTGTTCAGAGTACTAGCCGGCCTCTTCTTCGGTCTTCTGTTCTTGCGACGCGGGTTCGCCGTGGCTGTCTACACCCACGCCTTCTATGACATCTTCGTGCTTGTCATCCGCTAGGGATGGCAACGCTGGCCGGCTCTGGCCACCTTGCTACTTGCGCTTCTTGGCAGCCGGCTTTTTGGCAGCTGGCTTCTTGGCGGCCGGTTTCTTGGCGGCCGGTTTCTTGGCAGCCGGCTTTTTGGCAGCCGGTTTCTTAGCAGTCGGCTTCTTGGCGGCCGGTTTCTTAGCAGCCGGTTTTTTGGCAGCCGGCTTTTTAGCGGCCGGCTTCTTGGCGGCCGGTTTCTTGGCGGCTGGTTTTGGGACGACCTGCTGCTTTGCGACTGACTGCTTCGCGAGCGCCTCTGGCGCAGGCTTGTTGGATGCCACAACGTCACCCTTGCGCGCCGTTTCTGCGGTGGACTCTCGCGCGGGCGGTGCGGGCTTGGCTTGCGCCGGCAACTTCTTGTCCTTGGACTTGGTCCCGGCCGGGGGCTTTGCGGGAAGAGCACTCGACGGTAGCCCGTCATCCTCGGCAGCCAACGGCGACCCTGGGATGTCCTTGCGATTGTGGACCAAGATGCGTCGCGCGTCCGCGAAGGTGATCTCCACCTTGCTCTCCGAAACAATCTCCGAGATGAAGCCCTTGCCGAACTTTGGATGGGATACGATTTGGTTTTCGCGATAGCCTTCGCGGAACTCGTACGGCTTCGCCTCTTTCTCGCCATGCTTGGCGAAGAACTCCTCCCAGGTGTGCTTCTTCATCATCGCGCGCTTACGCGCCGCGACAGGCTCTGGGACGTCGTCTTCTGCTTCACCGCGGGGCTTTCTGAACGAGTGCACGTCCCCGCATGGATTGCACTGGACGCGGCGAATCTCGTCTTCGTACTTAGAGATCACGACGTGAGTCGTGTCAGCCTTGCATTTCGGGCAAAAGGCTTCTACATCGGATCCGACCTCGTCGACCTCATCTTCAAACATGAAATCCATTATCAAAGCCCTGAATTCACGACAACTTCGGCTAGTAACACAGCTGACCGCGACGTGCAACAAATCACACGGCGTAGCACCACCAAAATCATGGCATTTGTCCCCGTGACTTCTGCGGAAGATTGATTATTTGCAAAGAATTTCAACTGGTTGCGCATTGAAGTATCAATCAAAACTCAAATCGAAGAAAACATGGGCTGACCAGGACGGCAAGCGTGGCGCTGCTGGGTGCTGCCGTTGTAGAAGAGGGCGTAGGCAGTAGATGCGCTATTTCGACGCCCGCGTCATTGAGAACCGTTCGCTCGGTGGTGGATATTTCGTTTTTCGCCTCGGTGGCTGCGAACCCCTCGCAGGAAGTCGGCCCGGCCAGTTCGTGATGCTTCGCGGCGATTGGGGGCGTGACCCTCTCCTTCCTCGGCCGCTGTCGCTCTTGTCAGTGGCTCACGATGGGCGCGCGGACTTGCTCGCCAAGGTGGTTGGCAAGGGCACCGCGCTAATGGAACGGTCGCCTCCTGGGTCACGGGTTTCTGTCCTGGGGCCCCTCGGCAACAGCTTTCCCGAGCCTTCATCCGACGTGACCGATCTGCTCGTCGCCGGGGGTGTGGGCCTGCCGCCACTCTTCATGCAGGCCGAGTCAGCCGCGCGTCTCGGCCTGGCCAGCGGTTCTGAGATGCTCTACGGTGGCAGGACTTCACGCGACTTGGTGCTGCTGGGCGAGATGCGCGGCCAGGGAATCGCCCTCCACCTGGCAACCGAAGACGGCTCGCTGGGCCGTCGCGGCCGTGTGACGGATGAGCTGGAGGCTCGCCTTGAACACTGGCGTGCAGCGGCTTCGACCCGCCGCCTGCGCATCATGGCCTGCGGCCCACGCGCGATGCTCTGGGCCGTGGGGCGCATTGCCCAGAGTTGCGACATCGAGTGCTATCTCTCACTGGAGGAGCAGATGGCCTGCGGCATCGGCGTGTGTCTAGGCTGCGCAGTGGCGGCGCAGACGCGCCCGTATCGCTACGTTTGCAAAGATGGTCCGGTCTTTCCTGCCTCTGAGGTGATGGCCCACGCGACGGCTGCTTCGACTAGTCCGAACGAAGGGGGCCAGCAATGAGCTCCAGTCTCGACACGCGGGAAGCAGCAGGAGCGCCAGCGCTGCTCACGAACTGCGGCGGAATCGGGTTCCACAATCCTGTGCTGACCGCGTCGGGCACCTTTGGCTATGGCCAGGAATTTGACGCCCTGTGTTCTTTGCGCAGCCTGGGTGGGCTGGTGACCAAGGGAATCTCTCCCAGCCCTCGCCTCGGCAATCCGCCTCCGCGCATCTGCGAGACCGCCGCAGGCATGCTGAACTCCATCGGTCTTGAGAACGTCGGTGTCGAGGCCTTTGCCCGGGAAAAGCTGCCATTCCTGCGGGCCTGCGGAACCCGCGTGTTGGTCAACTTCTTCGGCACCACGTTCGACGAGTATGTCGACTGCGGCGCCCGCTTGGCCGCGCTCGACGGGGTTGACGGCCTGGAGATGAACGTGTCCTGCCCCAACATCAAAGCAGGGGGTATCGAGTTTGGTCGGGATCCGTCGGTGCTGAGTGATCTGGTGAAGGCCTGCCGGGCCGTGATTCGCAAGCCCTTGTGGGTGAAGTTGACACCCAACACCTCAGATATCGTGGCTCTCGCTCGCGCTTGTGCCGACAACGGGGCGGATGCGGTATCGATCATCAACACCATCACCGGCATGGCCATCGACGTGCGCACCCGCCGGCCGAAGATCGCGACGGTGTTCGGTGGTTTGTCCGGTCCGGCCATCAAGCCGGTTGCCTTGCGCATGGTCTATCAGGTGTATCGAGCGAAGATTGGCATTCCCATCTGTGGGATAGGCGGCATCCAGGACGGCAACGATGCGATCGAATTCTTGCTCGCGGGAGCCAGCTGTGTGCAGGTCGGCACGCAGAGTTTCGTTGACCCAGCGTCGGCCGAACGGATCATTCGTGAGATGGAGGATTACTGCCGTGCCCAGGGCGTGATCGACGTGCGCGAGCTGGTAGGCGGTCTGGCAATCAGCCAATAGCCGCGGTGCTGGGAGGTGGCGACGCGTTGATGTCGCACATGGGTTAACGCAGTTTGCCTGGACCGCTGAGCACCGGGTTACGCCAAATTTGCCAACAGGAAATACGCCGGAAACCTAGGATCGCTAATCTTCTTTTGGCGTGATTCACGAAGAAGATTGAAGCCAAAGCCAAGGCCCTCTAGTCTCTGCGCCCGGTGACCCATGAAAAAGATCGAAGCAATCATCAAGCCGTTCAAGCTCGATGACGTCAAGGATCGACTACGCGAGATCGGCGTCCAGGGTATGACGGTTTCGGAAGTCAAGGGATTCGGGCGAACGGGAGGCAGGAAAGAAGTCTATCGCGGCTCCGCCTACGTCGTGGATTTCGTGCCCAAGGTCCGCATCCAGATCGTGGTCAAGGACGACATGGTCAAGGACGTGGTGGAGGCCATCATGTCGGTGGCCCGCACCGGCCACATCGGGGACGGAAAAATCTTCGTATTGCCCGTAGAGGAAGTCATTCGCATACGTACTGGCGAGCGTGGCGAGGACGCCCTCTAACCAGAGGGATTGAGTGGTTCGCCTAACAAATATGCGCATCGAAGGCGCAGGAGGAGCGTAGCAAATGTCACCAGCCGAGGTTTTGAAACTGATCAAGGAACGCGGACTCAAGCTCGTCGACTACAAATTCGTCGATCTCTTGGGCCAGTGGCAGCACACCACCATGCCGATCCACCGGATCACCGATGACTGTTTTACCGAGGGATTTGGCTTCGATGGCAGCTCCATCCGCGGCTGGAAGGCCATCCACGAGTCCGACATGATCTTTGTTCCTGACGCCAGCACGGCGTGCATTGATCCATTCTTCAAGGAGCCGACCCTCTCCCTCATCTGTGACATCGTCGATGCCGTTACCCACCAGCCCTACAGCCGTGATCCGCGCTATATCGCCAAGAAGGCCGAGGCGCACATCAAGCAGATCGGCCTGGGTGATTCCGTGTACCTTGGTCCGGAACCGGAGTTCTTCATCTTCGACGAGGTTCGTTTTGGCGAAGGGCCGAACCACTCCTTCTACAAGGTCGATTCCGTCGAGGGTCGCTGGAACAGCGCGGCCGATGAAGAGGGCGGAAATCTTGGCTACAAGCCAGACTACAAGCGCGGCTACTTCCCGGTGTCACCCAACGACACCCAGTACGATATTCGCGCTGAGATGGCGCTGACCCTGCAAGGGATTGGGATCCCCATCGAGGTCTTCCACCACGAGGTGGCGACCGCGGGACAGGCCGAGCTGTCCATGCTCTTCGACAAGCTCACGGTCATGGCCGATCGAACCATGTGGTACAAGCATGTGGTCAAGAACGTCGCGCGTCGCAATGGCAAGACCGCGACCTTCATGCCGAAGCCGCTCTTCGGAGACAACGGCTCGGGGATGCACTGTCACCAGTCGATCTGGAAGGGTGAGAAGAACATCTTCGCCGGCGACCAGTACGCGGGTTTGTCCGAGACGGCGCTCTACTACATCGGCGGTCTCATCAAGCACGCGCCGGCGCTTCTGGCTATTACCAACCCAGGGCTTAACAGCTATCGCCGCCTGGTGCCCGGGTTCGAGGCGCCCGTCAACCTGGCGTACTCGTCGCGCAACCGCTCGGCCGCCATTCGTGTGCCTGTGGCCGCCTCAGCCAAGGCCAAGCGCATCGAGTTCCGCTGCCCTGACCCGACGACCAATCCGTACCTGGCTTTTGCCGCCATGCTGATGGCTGGCGTCGACGGCGTCGAGAACAAGATCAAGCCCGGCAACCCGTTGGACAAGGATATCTACGCCCTGTCGCCCGAGGAAATGAAGGACGTTCCCAAGGCACCCGGTTCGCTCGAGCACGCCATCGAGGCGCTCAAGAAGGATCAAGCCTTCTTGCTCAAGGGCGACGTCTTCACCAAGGACGTCATCGACACCTGGATCGATTGGAAAGAGGAGAACGAGATCAAGCCGTCGCGCTTGCGCCCGACCCAGCTTGAGTTCGCCCTCTACTTCGACGCATAGCGCGTGCGCGCGTGAGCCGCGCAAGGAGGCGTTGTCGCAGCCGTGCATTGGCAGGAATGCCCATTTGCGGATGCGTCAGCGCCTTCTCGCATTTTGAGAGAAGCCATTCCTGGCAGTGTTCGCATCGAAAGCGGTTGCACAGAAAGCAAGACCTGGCCTAGAGTTTTCTCTCTGATCTTGCTTTCTTACGGCTGGTTGAACCGGAATGTCCACTCTATCTCTCGGTGAGCGGGTCGTCCGGTCCGCTTGGCGGCTTGCGCCGCAGAGAACCCTGTCCGGGGTCGTCGGATGGGGAGCCAGACGCAAATTGCCCAAGCCGGTTCGCGCTCTTGTGCTCAAGTCATTTGCCTGGAAGTACGAGATCGATCTGGCGGAGGCGGAATGGCCCCTTGACCAGTACACGAGCCTGCACGAGTTCTTCACGCGCAAGCTACGACCCGGAGCGCGGTCAGTCGCCGCGGAGTCCAATGTGGTTGTGGCGCCTTCCGATGGCGTGGTGTGCGAAGCAGGCGTTGTCTTGGCTGGCACTCTGTTGGAAGCGAAGGGCTCGGCCTTCACCCTGTCCGACCTGCTGGCAGATAGCGAATTGGCGGCTCGGCTGGAGGGAGGGCCGTATCTGGTGACCTACCTTTCCCCGCGCGACTACCACCGTGTCCACTCGCCTGTGAGCGGCAAGATCGTTGGGTGGACGCATATTCCAGGACGACTGTTTCCGGTGGGGAGTCGCAGCGTGGCCCGCGAGACGGGGCTGTTTGCGCGCAACGAGCGTTTTGTTACCGTAATCGACGGGGTCGCTGGACTCTCGGTCGTGGTGATGGTGGCTGCTGTGGGTGTGGGTCACATCACGGCCTGCTACGATCCGGACGTGGCCACACATGCCCCGGGATTTGCTACCGGCGGTGTGCGCAGGAAGAGTTTCAACGATCCGCCACGCATTGGGCGCGGCGACGAGTTGGGAGTCTTCAATCTGGGGTCCACGACCATTGCCGTGTTCGAGCCCAGGCATGTGGTTCTCGAAAAGCTGGCCGTAGGAAGCGCAATACGTATGGGATCGACCGTGGGAAGGCTTATCTCTTCGTCATCTGGTGTGGCGGCATGAACAAGGATAAGCCTGCTGCTGGCCCGCCTTCAGCAGCCTCGCGGGATACGGCTGCATCCGTCGAGATGGGCCACGCTGGGCCACTACCGGAAGCCCAGCAGGGTCATGATCCGACGCTCAAGTGGTGCATTCCGGATTCGCGGGGCAAACCCTCGTCCGCAAGCCAAGCGCCAACCATAGTGTCTGCTCCCAACCAGGAGGACGCGGTGACGCCCAAGGTATCAAGTCCGCCTGGGGCTCTTGCCGAAGGAGCAATCAAGGGGGCACTGCCAGAGGCCATCCAAGGAGCCACGCCCGACAGATCCTCGCCTCGAGGTGAGAGCTTCGAGATTGTTGTTGCCGACGGTCCGGTGGGGGGAGGGGAGGCTGAGCTGCCTGGCACGCCGGAGGACGCGGTGACTCCGCCGCCGAGACGCGAGATGGAGGCGGTGACCCCGCCGCCGAGCCGCGAGACGGACGCGGTGACTCCGCCACCGAGACACGAGATGGAGGCGGTGACTCCGCCACCGAGACACGAGATGGAGGCGGTGACCCCGCCGCCGAGACGCGAGACGGACGCGGTGACCCCGCCGCCGAGACACGAGATGGAGGCGGTGACCCCGCCGCCGAGACGCGAGGTGCAAGCGGTGACCCCGCCGCCAAGACGCGAGATGGATGCGGTGACTCCGCCGCCGAGACGCGAGGTGCAGGCGGTGACTCCGCCGCCGAGACACGAGATGGAGGCGGTGACTCCGCCGCCGAGACGCGAGGTGCAGGCGGTGAGTCCGCCGCCGAAACGCGAGGTGCAGGCGGTGAGTCCGCCGCCGAAACGCGAGGTGCAGGCGGTGAGTCCGCCGCCGAAACGCCAAGCGGATGCGGTGAGTCCGCCGCCGAAACGCCAAGCGGAGGCGGTGACTCCGCCACCTGAGCCGGTGACACCACCTCGCCCCGTGGCGGACGCCAGGGTCATGGTAGCATCCAGCGGAGGTGCGTCTTCGCCGGTGGCGCAGGCAAGTGCCACGACAGGCGCCTTGCCAGAGGCCCCGATACGGATGGCCGAAAGCGGCGAGGTCAAGGACGGCGAATTCGAGGTCATGGAGCCAGGCGACACGCCATCTTCTCCTTTGCCCGCGGCTCCCACGCCCCCGCCAGTGCCTGCCATTTCCGGAGTACTGGCGGCCACCTCACAGATTCCGCGGCCGGAAATTCCCGCGGAGGCAGGCGGATCGGTCGGGGGTGCAAAAGCCGAAGACCTGGCGAGCGAGGCTCTGCCTCTGCCTGAGGCCCTGTCGCGCCGGCCTCTCAAGAAAAGGCTCAAGCCTTGGTTTGAAGAGGTCTTTGATGAAAACTACCTGCGCACTTTGCCCTTCATGACTGCCCAGCAGACGCTGCGGGAGGCAGCATTCGTCAAGGAAACGCTGTCTCCGCCGGCCGAGGGCGAAGTGCTGGACATTGCGTGCGGCTACGGCCGACATGCCATTGAGCTCAGCCAGCGTGGATTCCGGGTGACGGGGCTCGATCTCTCGTTGCCGCTTCTCATCCGGGCGGCCGACGAAGCCCAGCGTCGGGCGTTGTCGGTCAATTTCGTGCATGCGGACATGCGCGAGATGTCCTACGACAGTCAGTTCGACGCCGCGTACTGCGTGCTCACGTCATTCGGCTACTTCGACGAGGAAACCAACCTGTGCGTCGCCACGTCGATTTGTCGTGCGCTCAAGCCCGGCGGGCGCTTCTTGGTCGACACCATCAACCGAGACTACATCGTGTCCGATCTGCCGAGTCGGGTCTGGTGGGAGGGCGACGGGTGTGTGGTGCTGGAGGAAGTGGATTTCGACTTTCATACCAGCCGGGTTCTGATTCGACGTTCAATCGTCTTCGGAGATGGACACCAAGTCGAGAATGAGATTTCGATTCGCGCATACAGTCTGCATGAGCTGGGCAGGGTATTGCGTCGAGCTGGGTTCCAAGTTCTTGAAGTGTCGGGCAGTCTGGAGAACAAGGAACCATTTCTCGGAGCCGCATCGCGCCACGTTGTCCTGGTATGTGAGCGTCCGTTGACGTAGTCGGACGTCCAGTCGCGGTATTTTGCGCTTTTCTGCACCATGATTGAATAATCAGGCGGCTCTACGACACCAACATCTGGGAGACCCTGGCGTTGGCTGGGGGAGGCATTCGGCGCCCCACCTCGGTTCCGATCTTGCGCTGCCTGGCGCAGAAAATAGCACAAATGAAACCGATAGCCCAAGTCGAACATCAAAGTGTACGAGAGTCAATTGACGATGCCAGGAATATTCTGGCGCCCAGGCCTGTATACGTGTAGTTAGGGAGCCCTCACAGCATTTACCTTACTGAGAAGCCGCAATGGACCGTACAGCTACAAGAATGAAAGCAACTCGCAGGCAGCGGATGGCAACCGGGAATAGCCGCGTCAAGGCCACCCGCCGTGCCGGGAGAATCATGGCTGAAGAGCCGGTTTCTTTGCCGCGGCCAGCGAATGACGTTGCTATCGAGATGGGATTGCCAGAGCCGCCAATGGTCGAAGCCGTCTTCGCGGCTGCAGTGGATGATCTGCCTGCGGAACTGGAGCCCATCGAAGCCGCAGTGGCTGTTGTTCCGGAAGAAGACCTAGAGGTCGAGCTGGTCCCGGTTCCCGATGAAGAGGGGGATGACGACTCGGAAACGGAAGAGGAAGAGGAAGTCGTTGCGCGTCCTGCTGGGCCGGAGGGTGAGGTCAAGAAGTCCGAGGAACCTCAGAGTTTTCTTTCGATGTATTTCCGCGACATGGCGGAACTGGAAGTCCTGCGCCCTGAGCAGGAGTTCGAGACTGCGCGCCACATCGAGGAGCTCGAGCTGGGTCTGTGGAGCGTCATTCTGAGCTTCACCCATTGGGCAGGGCACGCAGCCGCGACCGTCGAGGCTGCCATCGGCAGGCCTCTGCCTGAGTTCAAAGCCTACCGAACCATGGCCGAGCGGGCCGGTCATCGCGCCGGTGCCGTGAAGAACAAGAAGTTCGAGAAACTGGTGGATGGCCTTGCGGTCAAGCTGAAGGAACTGGACATCGACCGAGTATTCGTCGATGCCGCGATGGCGGAGATCCATCGTTTGAATGGTGCGGCCAAACTGGGGCGGCCAATCGATGGGCTTGGCTTCCCGACCAACAACAAGGCTTTTCGTCAGTTTGTGGACAGCGTTTCCTTGAAGGCCGCGGTGGTCAAGCGCGCCAAGAACGAGTTCGTGAAGGCGAACCTGCGCTTGGTCGTTTCCATCGCCAGGCGTTTCAACCATGGCCGTCTGCCCCTGCCTGATCTCATCCAGGAGGGCAACATCGGCCTCATGAAGGCAGTGGAGCGCTACGACTATCGGCGCGGTTTTCGCTTTTCCACCTACGCGAGCTGGTGGATCCGTCACGCCATCAGCCGAGCGCTGGCTGACAAGGGGCGGGCGGTGCGTCTGCCCGTGCACATGATCGACGCCTATCATCGCATCGCAAAGTCGGAACGCGAGCTGCAGTCCAAGCTGGAGCGGCCGGCCACCACCGAGGAGATTGCTTCGGTGACCGGGATTGAGACCGAGAAGTTGGAGAAGATGCGCACCTTCTTGGCCGACAACCCGGTGTCGCTCGATCGCTCGCTTTCTGACGACGATGGACGACGGCTCATCGATGTTTTGGTCGATCCCAACGAGGCGCCTGCGCCTCCGGACCAGATGATGAGCAGCGAGACTCAGCGGGAGATGCTCAAGCTGCTGAGCGTGCTCAAGCCCATTGAGGCAGACATCCTGCGCAAGCGTTTCGGGTTGGTCAACGACCGCGAACGCACGCTCAAGGAGATCGGCGACGAATACCGTCTGTCGCGCGAGCGGGTGCGCCAGCTGCAAGAGCAGGCCCTGGGCAAGATGCGCAAGGCGATGGCCAAGCGCGAGATGCTGTAACCCTTCCAAGCAACTTGGGGCCATGTCGGACGAAGATCCGACATGGTTGTAGCCATATGGGCCTGCGCGTTCGCTTGCGGGATCGCTGTCGCGATTCTTGGCCAGGGCCAGGCTGTGTTGGGTTTCGGGCTGGCGGCGCTGGGGCTCGCGGCTTGGAGCCTGAGCCGGCGTGCGTGGGTCACCGCAGTCGCGGCAGGCGCGCTGGCAGCGGGTGCTGGGATGGGCATCCGCGCGATTCGTGAGTGCCCGCCAGCCGTGCCCGAGGACACGCTGGTTCGTGTGCTGGGCCAGGTGGTCATGGGGCCGGAGGCGGGTTCAGGGGAGGGCGACAGCAAGAAGATCCGCTTCTTGTTGGCGGTTCATTCGGTGGACGGATCGGCGCTCGAAGCCAGGGCGCTGGTGACGGTGGTGGAGGGCGTGCCCGACCTGGCACCAGGGGACGAGGTGGCGCTTTCTGCGCGACTCTTCCTGCCGCGCGGGTTTGCCAATCCAGGCTTGCCCGACGCGAGCCTGCTCTCCAAGGCGCAAGGAGTGGACTTGCTGGCCAGCGTTCGGCACGTGGCGGACATCCAGATGGTGTCCGGGCTCGATGGTTGGAACTTGCAGCCGCGGCGTCTCGCTTTTCGCCTGCGCTCGGCCATGGCGCGGGTGATCAATCAACGCCTCACTGGAGCTGCAGCGGCCTTCGTGCGCACCATGGTGCTGGGCGAGCGCACCGACGTATCGCCCGATGTTGAGGAAGGGTTTCGCGCGGCTGGGGCCACGCACGTACTTTCGGTTTCGGGCTTGCACCTGGCGGTGGTGGCGGCACTGGTTTTCGGACTGCTGCGCCGGCTGGCCTTGTTGGTCCCGCGATGGGCCTTGCGGGTGAATGCCACGGCGTTGGCCGCCGCGCTGTCACTGCCAGCTGTGGCGCTGTATACCTTGCTCACTGGCGAAGCCGTCGCGACTCTGCGCTCGGCTTTCATGGCTGCGGTGGCTTTGGGCGCGATGCTCTTCAATCGACCATTCTCCCTGGCAGCCAGCATCGCGGTCGCCGCGCTTGTCTTGTTGGTGCAGTCGCCGCTGGCCTTGCTCGATGTCTCGTTTCAGCTGTCGTTTGCTTCGGTGATCGCCCTGGGATTCTTTGCGCAGCGGTTTGCACCTGCTGCGCCGCCCAAGGGCGCCACGCGATCGCGACGGGCGCTGACGTGGCTCGGCCGCTGCCTGGCCGCAAGCAGCGTCGCGAGCCTGAGCACGATGCCCCTGGTGGCCCACCACTTCGGCCAGGTGACGCCCGCCGCCCCTGTGGGCAATCTGGTGCTGGTGCCGCTGGTGGAACTGGCGGTTTTGCCTTGCGGGCTGGTGGGCGCGCTTCTGGCACTGCTCCATCCGGTACTTGGGGCTGCGCCGCTTTGGATCGCAGGTCTGGCGTCGCAAGCGGCGCTCTATGGAGCCGAGGGATTTCGTCGCCTGGCGCCCGTCATCCTGGTCCGCTATCCCAACCTATTCGAGAGTGCGGCTCTGGTAGCAAGCGCGGGATTTCTTCTCTACGGCTTGTCGCGTGGCACTGGTCGACGCTGGCGATGGCTGTTGTCGGCATTCTTGGCCTGCGCGCTGGCCGTGGGAAGTCTTGTGGTGCGCGACCTGCGTCGCCGAACCAGCGATGAAATGCGCGTCACCTTCATAGATGTAGGGCAGGGGGATTCAGCGCTCTTGGAAGGGCCAGGTGGATTCGTCATGCTGGTCGACGGCGGTGGTCGCTACGACGATTCCTTCGACACTGGGGCTCGCGTGGTTGAGCCGGTGTTGCGCGCGCGTGGCATCGGACGCGTCGATCTGGTCGTGCTTTCCCATCCGCATCCCGACCATCTCAACGGCCTGCTGCGCGTGCTGCAGCGCTTCGAGGTGGGCACGCTGTGGACCAGCGGCGATGACGGGCACAATCCGAAGTACGGCGAACTGCTGACGCTGGCGCATCAGCGTGGGGTGGCAACGCCGGTGCCGGCCGGGTTTACGAGCAAGGGCATGCGGGTCGAGCCGCTCGGGCCGTGGCTGGGTGACGTGGTGGGCCCGCCGCCGGGACTGGACGCGAACAACGCCTCGCTGGTGGTGCGCGCGAGCTATGCCGGACATGCGGTGTTGTTCACGGGAGACATCGGCGTCGACGGCGAGGCGGAGCTGGTGGCGCGGAGAGAAACCGGCCTGGTGGTGGCCAGCGACGTGGTCAAGGTTCCCCATCATGGCAGCCGGACGTCTTCGGGAGACGAGTTCTTGGCGGCTGTGCAGCCAAACATCGCCGTGGTTTCCGTGGGCAAACACAACACATTCCATCTGCCCAGCTCTGCCACCTTGTCCCGATACGCCGCACGCGGCGTGCACATGCAGCGCACGGATCGGGATGGTGCAGTCACGGTGGCCGTCGACGGGCAGGGCCGCTTGTCGGTAACCTGCGTGTGCGGCTGCCAATAGCTATTCGTCGAACATGGTCTCGTCGGACGGGTCAGGAAGGTCCTGCCGGACGCCGGTGAGATCGGCGGTGGTCTTGCGCAGCCGCTGCGCCAGTACCTGCACGAAGCTCCACAACAACTTGACGGAAAGCCGCTGCTCGTTGCGGATGATTTCGTTGAATTCGCGACGGCGCAACACCAGCGCACGGGTG
>Ga0182017_10001950_pt1 | contig 15883 bp, 12 predicted proteins | sample 712E3DmetaG_FD_120492 | JGI IMG/M metagenome (GOLD analysis project Ga0182017, IMG submission 120492) | Permafrost microbial communities from Stordalen Mire, Sweden - 712E3D metaG | ecosystem: Environmental > Terrestrial > Soil > Wetlands > Permafrost | place: Sweden: Stordalen | collected... | reverse complement strand
GTGAAGACTTGACCCTACCCGTGCTGCAAAGACAACTACTTATGAATCCAACTGGCGAAGTTGGGCTAGACAGACGAAACGACGGCTACCTGGGCAAAGGCGGCGCGTCAGTGGACGATTCGCCTCCGACGAGCTGACACAGGCTCCGGCCCCAGGCTCGCAAACCGTCGAGACACTGCGCGGTTGGTTCGTACGAGCACTTCTTCCACGAGGAGTTCGTGGAGCAGCGCACGCTGGTAGACCTCCTCTAGGAATCCCGCACCCGGAGTTTGGGGCACTTCGAAGACAGCTCCGGGCACTCGCCCGGTGAAGGCATCGAACTTATCCGTGTTCATCGGTGTTCATCGGCGGCCCATCATCATAAAGCGCCGTTCTCGACCAAGGCTCTCCCGGTTATTATTGGCCGCTGATGAACACCGATCAACGCCGATTTTCGGATGACCTCGGTATTCGATTGTTCAGTTATTTCGTGGACACCGCGCTAGCCGAGCGAGACCTTGACGGCGACTTCGGTGCGGCCGGGCGCGGGCGGCGGCACGGTCTTCCCGGCGATGGGCACTCCATCCACCACCAGCGCCACGGCATTCCCTTCGCCCACACGCCTGGCCTCGATGCGATAGGTGACGCCGCGGAACAGGCGCGTAGCCTTGAATCCGGCCCAGTTCTTCGGAATCACCGGCTCGATCTCCAGGCCGTCATAGGCCGGGCGGATGCCGAGAATCCACTGGGTGATGGCGTAGTAATTCCACGCCGCCGTGCCGGTGAGCCAGGAGTTCTTCGCTTCGCCGAACGTTGGAGCGTCCCTTCCGGCAATCATCTGCGGGTAGACGTAGGGCTCGCAGCGGTGCACCTCGCCGATGGCTTCGCGCGCCGAAGGATTGATGCGCCGGTAGTAGTCATGCGCCGCATCGCCGTTGCCCACGCGGGTTTCGGCGATGATGACCCACGGGTTGTTGTGGCAGAAGATGCCGGCGTTCTCCTTGTAGCCCGGGGGATAGGAAGAGATCTCTCCCAGATTCAGGTAGTACCGGGAGTAGGCGGGCTGCTGGAGCACGATGCCGTGCTCGGTGGCAAGATGCTTGCGCACCGAGTCCAGAGCCAGGCGCGCCCAACCGTCCTTCAACCCGATTCCGGCCAGAACGCAGAAGCCCTGAGTCTCGATGAAGATTTTCCCTTCCTCGCACTCCTTGGACCCGACCTTGTGGCCGAAAGCGTCGTAGGCGCGGAGGAACCATTCGCCGTCCCAGCCGTGCTCGCGCACGGTGCTTTCCATTTTCGCGGTCTGGGCCAGGTAGCTCGCGGCCTCTTCCTCGAGACCGCGATGGCGCGCGATGGCGGCCAGTTCTTCGCCGGCCAGCACGAACAAGCCGGCGATGAAAACCGACTCGGCGACTTTTCCCTCTTTGTTCGTGGTCGTCTGGAATGACTGGCCGGGCGTGTCGGAGAAGCAGTTCAGGTTCAGGCAGTCGTTCCAATCGGCGCGCCCGATGAGAGGCAATCCGTGCGGGCCGAGGCGTTCGAGGGTGTAGTGGAAACTGCGTTGGAGATGCTCGTAGAGAGGCTGCTCGGAGCCGGGCTGGTTGTCGTAGGGGACGGGCTCGTCGAGGATGCTCCAATCCCCGGTCTCCTTGAGGTAAGCCGCCACGCCGACGATGAGCCAGTGAGGATCGTCGTTGAAATTGCCGCCGACGTCGTTGTTGCCGCGCTTGGTGAGCGGCTGGTACTGGTGATACGCGCCGCCGGAAGGCAGTTGGGTGGCGGCCAGGTCCAGGATGCGCTCGCGCGCGCGCGATGGCACCATCTGCACGAAGCCGAGCAGGTCCTGGTTCGAATCGCGGAAGCCCAGGCCGCGCCCGATGCCGGACTCGTAAAAGGACGCCGAGCGCGACATGTTGAACGTGGCCATGCACTGATAGGCATTCCAGATGTTGACCATGCGGTCGGTGTGCGGGTCCGGAGTTTCGACGTGACAGATGCCGAGCAGGCCTTCCCAGTAAGCGCGAAGCGCCTCAAAAGCCGCATCCACGTTGGCGGAATCGCGGTACCTGGCGATCACGGGCTTGACCGTCTTCTTATTGACAATCTGGGAATCGGGCGGATCGAACTTCTGGTCTTTCGGGTTCTCGTGGTAACCGAGAATGAAAATGATCTGCCGGCTTTGGCCGGGCTGGAGTGCGAGGCGGACATGATGCGAGCCGATGGGCGCCCAGCCATGCGCGACGGAGTTAGCCGCGGCGCCGCGCTCGACCACGGCCGGGTTATCCCAGCCGCGGTAAGGCCCCAGAAAGACATCGCGCTGGGTGTCGAATCCGGCCAGTTCGTCCGAACAGGCGAAATATGCGAAATGATCCCGGCGCTCGCGGTACTCGGTCTTGTGATAGATCACGCCGTCGTCGATCTCGACCTGGCCGATGCTGAAGTTCCGCTGGAAGTTGGTTGAATCGTCCTGGGCGTCCCAGAGGCAGAACTCGACGGAGGAGAACACGGAGAGGGCGGCCGGCGTCGCGCGGCGATTGGTGACCGTAAGTTGCCAGATTTCGAGGTTCTCGTCCATGGGCACGAAGTACCTGGTATGCGCCTCGATGCCGCTGTAGGTCGATCCGATGATGGTGTAACCCATGCCATGGCGGCAACTGTAATTCTCGACTTTGTGGCGGGTCGGCTGCCAGGAAGGCGACCAGAACTCCCCCGCGTCGTCGTCGCGAAGATACAAATAGCGGCCGCCGAAGTCAAACGGAGCGTTGTTGTAACGGTAGCGAGTGATCCGGCGCAGACGCGCATCGCGGTAAAAGGAGTAACCGCCGGCCGTATTCGAGATAAGTCCGAAATATGCCTGACAGCCTAAGTAATTGATCCAGGGCAGCGGTGTATCCGGCTGCGTGATCACATATTCCCGTTTCTCGTCGTCAAAATGCCCGAATTGCATAATCGCTGACTCCTGAACCGAAGGGTTGCGGCCGATGATGAAGCGCCTCGCGAGGCCCTGGGGCCTGCCGGAGGTTTCAGGTGTGAGTATAGCGAAAGGGCGGAGACCGAAACAACCGCGGGCCTTGGGAAACCGGTGCGGGATCAGCGCGCCAGCAGGCGGATGGCGCGGCGGGAGTGCACCCAGGCGGCGTAGGCGAGGAGCCAGGCCAGGACCGCGGGAAAGGCGGCTAAACGAGCCAGGGTACGGAAGCCGCCGTTTCCGCTCAGCCCGCAGCGGAGAACCGCGAAGTGCACGAGAATGCGGCGGTGCGCGGAGTCGAACCAGAAGTAGTCGGCGTTCTCGTTGACGATGAAGACCTTGGCGGGGACATGGAAGAATACGGCCCACTTCCACTTGGCCATGATCGGTTCGTCGGAGCAAAGCATACCGATCAGCGCATACCGGCGGGCACGCAACTCGCGACGGAGGCGCATTCGGGCGGACCATCCGCGGTAGTCGGCGACGCGGAAGACTTCCGCGCCGGGCGGCAGGCCCTCGGGCAATCCGGGGAAGCACGTCAGCAGATCGATCGCGGCGCCGTGATTCCGGCTGAGAGCCGGAAGCAGGCGCTCGGCTATCTCGCGCGAGCCGCTCTCAATGAAGAGAATGCGGCCGCAGGGAATGTCGCTTCGGAACAGGAAACGCACGAAATCTAGACTCCCCAACAGTAGTCTTCGACGGCTCTTTCGATACTATCATCCTGTTCGGTGAGGCGCATGAGCTCGAGGCGGATGGCGTCGATCATGGCGCGCCAGCTTGCCTCGATGACGTTGTCGGAAACGCCGATGGTGGCCCAGCTCTTGCGGTGATCCGACCACTCGATGAGGACGCGGACTTTTGCGGCGGTGCCTTTCTTGGGCTCGAGGACGCGCACCTTGTAGTCGGTGAGCCGAACGTCCTGAATGCCCGGGTAGAGGGCGGCGAGGCACTTGCGAAGGCACAGATCGAGGGCGTGGACGGGGCCGTGGCCGTGGCCCGTGGCGGAGTGGATGGCGTCCCGCACCTTGAGCGTTACGGTCGCGGCGGTGCGGGATTCGGCGTCCTCGTCCATCCGGGTCGAGACCTCGAAATTGACTAGTTCGAAGAACTTGACGCCGGGGCGGAGGGCCTCGCGGACGAGCAGCTCGAAGGTCCCTTCGGCGGCCTCCAGTTCGTAACCGAGGAATTCGAGGTGCTTGATGCGCTCCAGGAGCTCGCGGCGCGCGTCTTCGCTCAGCCGCTCGGCGATGCCGTGCTGCTTCAGCTTGAACAGGATGTTGGCGCGGCCGGAGAGATCGCTCAGCAGCACCCGCTGGCGGTTGCCGACCGTGGCGGGCGGGACGTGCTCATAGGTGGCCGCATCGCGGAGCACGGCGCTGACATGCACCCCGCCCTTGTGCGCGAAGGCGGAGTGGCCGACGTAGGGTAGATCGTTGGGCAGCGGCAGGTTGGCAAGCTCGGCGATGAAGCGCGCGACGGAGCTGAGGCCGGCGAGTTTCTCGGAGCCGACCACGGTGTGGCCCATTTTGATCTCGAGGTTGGCGATCACGGAAGCCAGGTTGGCGTTGCCGCAGCGCTCGCCGTAACCGTTCATGCAGCCCTGGACGTGGGTCGCGCCCTGCTCGACGGCGGCCAGGGTGTTGGCGACGGCGCAGTGGGAGTCGTTGTGGACGTGAATGCCGAGGATGCCATCGAAGCGCTTGCGGACCTCGGTCACGATTTCGGCGATGCGGCCGGGGAACATGCCGCCGTTGGTGTCGCAGAGGCAGAGGATGTCGGCGCCGGAGGTCTGAGCGGCTTCGAGAGCGCGCAGAGCGAAAGCGGGGTTGGCGGTGTAGCCGTCGAAGAAGTGCTCGGCGTCGAAGATGACCTCCTTGCCGTGGTCCTTGAGGAAGCGGACGGTTTCTCCGATCAGCTTGAGGTTTTCCTCCTCGGTGATCCCCAGGGCGCGGCGCGTGTGCAGATCCCAGGTCTTGCCGAAGATCGAGATGGCGGGCGTGCCGGCCTCGACCAGGGCGCGGACGTTGGGATCCTGGTCGACGCGGTTCTTGGCGAAGCGGGTGGAACCGAAGGCCGTGAGGCGCGCGTGCTTGAGATGGAGATCCGCCGCGCGGGCGAAGAACTCCTTGTCGCGCGGGTTCGAGCCGGGCCAGCCGCCCTCGATGTAATCGATGCCGAACTCGTCGAGACGGAGAGCGATGGCGAGTTTGTCATCGACGGTGAAGGATACGGCTTCCCCCTGGGTGCCGTCGCGGAGGGTGGTTTCGAGAGTGGTGATCTTCATATCGAGAGCCATCGGCTGTCGGCGATCGGCTGCCGGCCGGCAGCCATCGGCCGTCAGGGGCGCCCGGCCTGGAGGCCGGGCGCCGGTTTCGGTTGCGCGGCTCGGACCGCGCGAAAGCGGCGGGCAGAAGCCCCACGGTGCTGCCTACCTGGCAGGCGAAAGCGCCTGCCCCACGGTGCCGCCTGCCTGGCAGGCGGAAGCGCCTGCCCCACGGGCCTACTCGGCAGGCGAAACCGCCTGCCCCACGGTGCTACTTGGCAGGCGGAGGCGCCTGCGCCGCGTCGTCCTGCGGGACGCCGGCTTCCTTCGCCTTCTTCAAAAACGGCATCATGGCGCGAAGCTCCCGGCCGACCTCTTCGACGGGCTGGTGGCGGGCTTCCTCGCGCATGCGGAGGAAGTTCTTGCGTCCGGTCTTGTTCTCCTCGATCCACTCCTTGGCGAACTGGCCGGACTGGATCTCCGCGAGGATGCGCTTCATCTCGTCGCGAGTGGCCTGGTTGACGATGCGCGGACCGCGGGTGTAGTCGCCATACTCGGCGGTATCGGAGACGGAGAAGCGCATATAGGCGAGCCCGCCCTCCTGGATGAGGTCCACGATCAGCTTGAGCTCGTGCAGGCACTCGAAGTAAGCGATCTCGGGGGCGTAGCCGGCCGCGACCAGGGTTTCGAAGCCGGCGCGGATCAACTCGCTGGCGCCGCCGCACAGGACGGCCTGCTCGCCGAACAGATCGCTCTCGGTCTCTTCCTTGAAGGTGGTCTCGATGACGCCGGCCTTGAGGCAACCGAGGGCGCGGGCGTAGGCGAGAGCGTTCGTGAGGGCCTGGCCGGAGGCGTCCTGATAGACGGCCACCAGCGCGGGCACTCCCACGCCCTCGACGAAGAGTTCGCGCACACGGTGGCCGGGGGCCTTGGGCGCGATCATCGACACATCGACGTCTTTCGGCGGAACGATCTGGCCGAAGTGGATGTTGAAGCCGTGAGCGAACATCAGGGTCTTACCGGCCTTGAGCTGCGGGCCGATCTCGTTGTCATAGACGCCCTTCTGGTGATGGTCCTCGACCAGGATCATGATGACGTCGGCGGCCTTGGCGGCATCGGCGGCGGACATAACGTTGAGGCCCGCGGCTTTCGCCTTCTCCCAATTGGGACTGGCGGGAAGCTCGGCAACGACCACGTTCACCCCGGAATCGCGAAGATTGAGCGAGTGCGCGTGGCCCTGGCTGCCGTAGCCGACGATGGCGACGGTGCGGCCTTTCAAAGAACTCAGATCGGCATCTTTTTCGTAGTAGCGTTTGGGCATGATGGATTTACTCCGTTTCGGTTTGAGAAGTGCGTTGTTCGGACCGCTGCGGCGAGGCCGGGGCGCGGGCATCGCGGGAACGCGAAGGCCCGGGCGCAGGCGCTGCCGGGCGCGAGCCGGCGCGGGCGGGCTCGCGGCCCGCGGTTGTTGTTGCGGTTGGAATGGGCGGCGAAAGGCGCAGCCGCTTGGCTTCGAGCGAGACGGCGATCAAGCCGGAACGCGTGACTTCGATTTCGCCGTAGCTGCGCATCACGTCGATGAATTCGTCCAGTTTCTCCGGGGCGCCCGTGGCCTCGATGGCGAAGCCTTCAACGGAGGAGTCTACCACCCGGGCGCCGAAGATTTCGGATTCTTTCAAGATAGCGGTTCTGGTCTCCATGGTGGCGCGGACGCGCAGCAGCGCCATCTCGCGGGCGACCGAGGGCGTCTCGGTGAAGTCGGTGGCCTGCAGGACGTTGATGAGCTTGTTCATCTGCTTGATCACCTGCGAGCGCAGGTTGGGATCGACGTCCACCACGATGGTCATGCGGGAAAGAGTGGGATCGAGGGTGCGGGCTACGGTGAGACTCTCGATGTTGTACCCGCGCGAGCTGAGCAGGCCGGTGATGCGCATCAGAGCGCCGGGCTTGTTCTCCACCAGTAACGAGATGAGCTGGATCATTTCGGGTCCTTTCGACATAGGCGGCTATTCGGGCACCGCCACGGGTGTGGGCGGCGCGAGAACCATCTCGTTGATCGCGGCGCCGGCGGGAACCATCGGATACACGTTCTCGTAAGGCGAGACGCGAACGTTCAGGAGATAGGGGCCGGGCTCGCGGACCGCGGCTTCGAGCGCCGGCCGGAGGTCCTCCGGACGTTCAATCGTGCGGCCTGCGATGCCATAGGCGGCGGCCAGCTTCTCGGCGTCGGGGAAGCACTCGAGCTGGACGGCAGACTTGCGATCGTTGAAGAAAAGCTCCTGCCACTGGCGCACCATGCCGAGGTAGCCGTTGTTGAGGATCACAATCTTGACGGGCAGCTTGTTGGCCGCGATGGTCGATAGCTCGGGGAGGGACATCTGGAAACCGCCATCGCCGACCAGCGCGAAGACGAGTTGGCCGGGGTTGGCGACCTGCGCTCCCATGGCCGCCGGAACGCCGAAGCCCATGGAGCCCAGGCCGCCCGAGGTCAGCCAGCGGCGCGGATGGTTGAAGCGGACGAACTGGGCGGTCCACATCTGGTGCTGGCCGACATCGGAGGCGACGATGGCCTCGCCGTTGGAGATGCGATCCACCTCGAACATGACGTGCTGGGGCTTGATCTCGTCGACGGACAGCGCGGGTTTGAGCGGGTGCTCCTCTTTCCAGGCGCGGATCTGACGCCACCAGGCCTTGCGGCCCTCGGTGTTGCGAACGGCCATCTCGGATTCCAGGTCGGCCAGAACCTTGACGACCCTGCCCAGGACGCGTTTGGCGTCGCCGACGATGGGCAGGTCGGGGGCGCGGTTCTTGCCGATTTCGGCCGGGTCGATATCGATGTGGATGACCTTGGCGTGCGGGGCGAAGGCGGAGAGGCGGCCGGTGACGCGATCGTCGAAGCGCACGCCCACGGCGATCATGAGGTCGCAGCCGGTCATCGCCATGTTCGAGGCGTAACTGCCGTGCATGCCGGGCATGCTGATGAAGTTGGGATGGCTGCCGGAGAGGCCGCCCAGACCCATCAGGGTGCAAACGACCGGAAGGTCCACCAGTTCGACCAGCTCCAGCAGCTCGGGAGCGGCGCCCGCGGAGACGATGCCGCCGCCGGCATAGACCAGCGGACGCTCGGCGTCCCAGATCATCTGGGCGGCGCGGCGGATCTGGCCGGTGTGTCCCTCGGTGTTGACCTTATAGCCGGGCAGGTGGATGGAGGAGACCGGGGCGTAGTGTGCCTGGCCCTGGAAAACGTCCTTGGTGATATCGACCAGGACCGGGCCGGGGCGGCCCGAGGCGGCGATGTAGAATGCCTCGTGGACGACCTGCGGCAGCTCGGCGATGTCTTTGACCAGGTAGTTGTGCTTGGTGCAGGAGCGGGTGATGCCGAAGGTGTCCGCCTCCTGGAACGCGTCGCTGCCGATGAGCTTGGAATGAACCTGGCCGGTGATGGCGACGATGGGGATGGAATCCATCATGGAGTCGGTCAGACCCGTCACCAGGTTGGTGGCGCCGGGGCCGGAGGTGGCGCAGCAGACGCCTACCCGGCCGGTGGAACGGGCGAAACCGGAGGCGGCGAAGGCGGCGTTTTCCTCGTGCCTGACGAGGATGTGACGGATGTGGTGGTCGTAGACGGCGTCGTAGAGGGGAATGGTCACGCCTCCCGGATAGCCGAAGAAGCAGTCGACGCCTTCGCGAGCCAGACACTCCAGCAGCATCCGTGCGCCGCTCATGAGATTTGCCATAAGCACCATCCTTGAGAATCGAATCTCTTTCCAACAACAAAAAAGGCCACTGCGCGGGAGTTAATCCCCGCCAGTGGCCCTTTGGAAGTCCTCAGGGGCCGTCAGGCGGGGTCCGATACAGCGACCCCGATGGTAATGACGATGATGACGGAAGCGACGGCGAGCGAGGACACACCGAGGAGGAACGATGTGGACGGCGCTGAGCGATGGCCGCGCAAGTGGGTCGTGCCTCCTTTCCGTTTAGGGTAACCCACGAGGGGATCAAATGCAAGAGGGAGTGCGCATAAGAAGGGTTTATTCGAGGATTTGAGGTCGAGTGCGGTGGGGCGGCCGGGCCTCGAGACGGGGGCGGCGGGGGGTGGGAAGGGGGGTGGGATCTGTTTCCCGCAACGCCATGTGGCGGCAACCACAAGGTCACCAATGGGTTGTGCCCGCGCCGGCGATGCCAGGTGGGCCCTGAAATCTACGAATCGAGGAACGCCGGCTCAGTGTATACTGAACTCTCCGCGAGAGCGGATAATGGAAACCCAGGTAAAAGCCCGACGGTCAAACTTATGACTCCGAAAAATCTCCGCCTGTTGTTAGCCGTGCTCTTGTTCCTTGCCTTGGGAGGACAATGCCTTGCCGCTCCTCCGGGAGCGATCTGGAATCATTGGACCTACGACGTGATGAGCGTCGCTCAGTGCGAGCGTTGGAGCAATCGCGCCCTGGAAGCGGAAGGGTTCTCCGTGGTGCCCAATTTGCATGGCGTCGCCTGGGGGACCATCGGCCCGCATTCGGCGCTGGTGCAGTGCTGGGCAGCTCCCAATCTCACCATAGTGATTGCGACCAATGGCGATCAGGGCGAGGCCGCCCGCCTGCGCGACCAACTGGAGCGCCGCATCCACGAGAGATCCCTCCACCACGAGCGGGAACGTGACGACGATCGGTAGCTCTTCGGCCACGTAGGATCGCGGTGTATCGAGGGGACCGGCCCCGCTGTGGCATGTTTCGGCCACCCGGTCTGCCGCGGCGGTTCCCTATTTCGGACCATTCAACTCGACCACGCACGTGCAGGTGGAATATCGGGGCGTCCACGGCGCGCCGCGGTTCCCGTGTCGGCGACCGCGCCCGGCTTCGACGGCCGCCCTGCCGTGGACGTGTTGCCCAAACCCGAGGCCACAGTCACCGTCGATATCGGCGGCCATCCGGCCAAGGTGAGCTATGCCGGCGCGGCTTCGGGCATGATGCCCGGCGTGTTGCAAGCGGATGCCGGGATTCCGGCCAGCGTGCAGCCCGGCAATAGCGTGCCGGTGCACGTCACGATCGGCGGCGTGGCCAGCCAGGACGGCGTCACGCTGGCCGTGAATTAGTCCTCTCGGGCGCGCTCTACGCCACGCACTGGGTGTGGCGACAAATGAATCGCCGCCGCCCTCGACGCGCGCGCCCCGACGAGTCCGATGTGCGCGGAATCGAGCGCGGGATGGCGTCGGCGGCGCGCCGCGGTTCCCGGGTCGGGAGGCGTTGGTCGCTCGCGCCGGGGCGGCGCACACGTTCCGCATCGCCGTTCTGGGGCCGGTGCACGAGTCGTTTCCGCGGAGTGCAGGCTTCGGGCCCTTCAGCGAAACAGCGATCACTCCGCCCGGAACAACGAGTGCGCTGCCACCGCAGCGACTTTATCCAGGGCCGCCGCACAGATTGCGGTATTTGCCACAGTGAATGCAGAAGCTGCACGTGGAGGTGCGAGACTTGCCATCGCCCCCGCCCAAATGCCCTTGCGCCTAATCATTAAGGACAGTGGGCCGCCGAATGCTCCATACAGAGCGAGATTGAATCAAACCCACGTTGGGAGGAAAGATGAAATTTGCTACTGTAGCTGTCCTGTCGATCTTTGTCGGCTGTCTGAGTGCGCAAACGGACCAGGCCGAGACTAAAACCACGACGACCACTACCACGGTGAACTTGGCCGGCACACTGGTCGACCAAGGCTGTTATACCACCCGCACCCAGCAGAAAGAAACGAGTGGCGACCAAACCTCCAGTCAGACCACCGTAACTACGAAGGTCGTAACGGAGTGCCCGGCAACCACCATAACGACTTCCTTCGGTCTGCTTACTCCTGAAGGTAAGATGGTCCGCTTCGACGATGCGAGCAGCACCAGGGTCATCGAGATGATGAAATCCAACAAGGTTTGGAGCGACGACATTAAGGGACATAAGCCCGTCAAGGTCAGTGTCGTGGCGATGCCCAACGGGGACCTAATGGTAATCAAGGAGATCAAGTAGCAAAGAAACGGTACGAACAACGTTGGCGGAGTAATCACCAATGTACTAACCCGCCGAGGCGCTCAAACCTTGACCTCGGCGGTAGGGTCCAAAGAAGTCCATGGCTGACAACCGCCCGACCGAGTGCAAACGATCGCCCAAAGCGAGCGTGTAGACACATAGGTCATGATCGGTCGCCAAGCGTCTACCAATGCTGGCCAGCAGGTGGCTGCGATGGGATCGGGCCTCCTCGGAAAGCGGCGACGCTCTCGTGAAGTCCGCTTGTGGGAAGCTTCGCCCCGATCACGCGCCACTCGGAGGTTGGACTCTGGCGTGGTTGTCCCGAAGTCCCCGTGGGGGAGGCGAGCGGCCTGGGCGGGTGCGCAAGTCCTCGAACGCCGTGTGAACGAGCTTCCGAGCCCGCGGTCATTCAGGCGGGACACTGCTCCCCGAGGTCTTCGCGGTGGGCCAATCGGACGGCGCCATACTCACAATCCAGGGATGAGCGAACGGAAAGGACGCCGGGCTGTGGGAAACCCGGGAACGCGGTCGACCTCGTCCGATGCGCGAACCGGCCTGGCGACTCTTCGGCGCCCCAGCACTATCTCCGCTCTGCTGGCACGACCGCAAAGCTCCCCGGACGCTCGGACGGGCGAATCGTCCAGCCAGGTTCAAGCTGCAAGACCCAGCCCGCACCACGGATCGGGCGGGCGTCCGGATCGGCCGGCGCGGGCACGCGCAGCGACCGGTTGTCGGGCGCCACCAGCGCGCCGCCGGAGTCCACTTGCAGCTTCCCCCAACTGGCGGCGAAGGTCCCGGTCGGATAATACGTCCCGTGCGGGGGGAATGGAACGAGGCCTCCCGGATTGAAGTTGCGTGTCATTTCGGGCGCGCTCGGAAAGTCCAGAGTCGCCCCATCCAGGAACTTGCCGGTCAACTCGGCGAGGAAGGCTTGGTGCCGTTCCTCGCGCTCGTGCTCGGCCGCGGCCACGGCGGAGTAGCCGTAGAGCGCGGCACGCCGCTGCGCTTCGCTGGGAATGTCCGCCGGTGTCTCCACGCGCAGGGCGGAGGCCAGCATGGAATCGAGCGAAGTGGACGCCGCGCGCTGGCGCCATCCAACCGTATAGCGATCCAGGAGGAAGCCAAGGGCGGGACCTGTGGCATAGCCGAACGACCGCGCGAACGCGTCGCTGTCCTCAAATGCCTCCACCCTGCGCGCCAGGCGGCCGATGTCCTCCCCGGTTGCCCGCATGGCAACAAACACCCCCGTGTACTCCGCCAACCCCTCCGCCTTCTCCATCGCGGCCTCCATCGCCTCGGAACCCGGACAGAGGCGATGGCGGTAAATCCGGAACAACATGGCGTCGGCCGCGCTCTGGCGGCCGGCCGGACCCTCCGTACGCAAGGCGCGGGCCAGGGCGCGCAGCTCCAGTCGCAGCCAGAGACGCCCAGCCTCGGTGTCCAGGTGCGGGCTGGGTGCATCCGATGCGCCCAGGCCCAGGCCGGACTGGATACGGTGGAACGATTCGTGCGCCACGAGCGCCAGGCGCTGAAACGGATCCGCCGGCAGAGGCAGCGTCACGGTGGCCCATTCCTGCCCTCCCCACTGGATCGCGGTGTTGGACGGCGTGAACCGTTCCGGAAAAACGCCCACAAAGATGTCTCCGTCTTTTCGGAACTTTCCGTCGGGGTCTGGACGGTTCGCAATAGCGGAGCGGGTGGAGGGGTCCACCAACACCATGGGGCCGCATAGGGACTTGCTCCAGAGAAGCGTTCCGTCAGCCTCGCAGACCCGCGCGAACTCGCCGAGAGCCTTTGCCGCGAGCCGGCTGTCGAAAGGGCTGCCGTGAGCGGCAGTTCCGCCCGCGGCGGCGATGGCGATCAAGAAAAGCGTGCGCATATGTACGATGTGTATCGTAGACGACGAGCGTCGTACTTGTCAAGCGGCGCGTCCGGCGATTCTCAGGACGCGCGCCGCGGCCTCCAGCGGAGCCCGCCGCGGGGATCGACTTCGACCCGCAGCAGTTCCTGCCCGGCCTCTCCCAGCACGCTGACGGTGTCGCCCATTTGCACCACTCGATGGGACGGCACCCGCTTCTGCCCCAACTCAATGCCCGTGACGCGCCCACGAACCATCTTCACCAGGAAGGTTCCCGCCGGATCGCGGGCGCGAATGGCGTATACCGTCGGCGGCCCGACCGCGCTGGCGGCATAGGCGCGGGTCAGCGCCTCTCCATGCGACGCGGCGGAGCTCGCAGCCAGGATCATGGATGCCAGCGCCACGGAAGCGCCGGCCAAGAATATCGCGACCCATCCCCGGGTTGGACATTCCTGCGGCTTCAAGAGACGTGAAATGCGTTCCGCCAGTCCGCTCGAATGCGCCGCAATCGGGAGGGGCTCCGTCGCCATCGAAGCGCTCGCCAGCCGAAACAGCGCAATGGCCAATGGAGCTGCGCAACCGGCGATCCGGACGGCGCGTTCGTCGCTCGCGCATTCCCGTTCGTGCCCGATCCTCGCGTAGATGAGCCACGCCCCGGGATGCCACCACAGCAGAGACGCGGCGAAAAGCTGGAGAACGTTCCACGCATAGTCGCACCGCACTATGTGAGCGAGCTCGTGGGCCATGAGCGCGCGCATCTCGGCGGGCGGGTGCTTCTCGCCGAACGCTCGCGGCACTATGAGAAACGTGGAACGCCGCCCCACGACCATGGGCGAACGAACGTCCGAGCAACGCACCTGCGGCGGGCGGCTCAAAGCGATATCGAAGGACATCCGTTCGACCATCGCCGCGACGGCTGGCTCCGCGGAGGCAGTTTCCCTGATAAAACGGCGCAGACGGAGGAAGCGCACCGCCAGCGACGCTTGCGCGATCGCGATGCCGCCGAGCCAAATCCACGCCACAGCGGCAAGCAGCGGCCGGGTCCGATCGCACAGGCCAGGCAGCCAACCGACCCACAAATTGCTTGCGGGCGCCAGGCCCGGTCTTACGGCAACACTCGCGTGGGAGGCGATGAGCGATAGCGCGACGGCGCCGATCGCGCCCAGAAGGTGCAGTACGGCACAGCGATAGCGTCGCGCCGCGGAGGCCCCTGGCATAAGCCGCAACGACAACAGCAGGAGGAGCGCGATGGCGAACGTCTGCCAGGCGGCTTGAAGCGCGACCCATCCCAGAAGCTGGGCCGCGTAGCTCATCCGCGGCCCCTTTCGCGCTCTTCCAAGCGGGCGATCAGCGCTTTGAGAGAGGAGAGTTCCTGGCGCGTCACGCGCTTCAAGTCAAGCGCGCGCATCGCCAGGGCGGTCGTCGAACCCGCGAAGGTGTTGTCGACCCAACGCCGCACCAGTCGATCGAGCGTTCGCCGCTCCGAAACGGCAGGCGCGTAAACGTGCTGGCGTTGTTCGTCGTTCCTTTTCACCAAACCCTTGGCAAACATGTTCTGCAAGAGCTTCAGCGTGGTGGTATAGCCGACTTCGGTGTTGCGGTAAAGCTCCTCGTGAACCTTCCGAACGGTGCTGGGGCCGCTCCGCCAGAGCACCTTCAGGACGTTCAGCTCGGCGTCGGTCGGCGGCGGCGTAGGCATGTCGAAGCTTCGAGTATACGACGCAGATCGTATTTCGTCCAACCGGTCCTCGCGAAGATCGCGGCTATGCTGCACGCCGCGCCACGCCGGAGAGGTGGCAGCAAGTCCGCGGCGGGCGAGATCGCGGGCGCGATGATCATGCTGCAAACGGCGCAACGCCGGAGAGCTGCGACGGGTGGTTGCCGCCGCGGAATCCCCATCTGCCCGCCAGCCCGCCCGGCGGTTGCCGAATGCGCCAGAGGCAGACCTGAGCGGCAATCGGCCAGATGAATAGACCAGCTGATGCGCCTGCGACAAGCGCACTTAACATCGCAAATGAATCCCACAGACCCTGAAGCGGATTGGCATGATATGCCCAGTCGGTAAATGGTAGTGTACTGACCAAGACGATCGGAAGGACCACTGCATCCAAACAGCCGCCAATGACACTCGCCACAAGTATGACTGCCGTTCGCAGCGTGATGCGAGGGCAGGTATTGTAAGTTAGAACTGCCAGAACGGTATACCGCCTCAGGAGGAATAATGGCGATGCAGTTCGGAGGCGTACCGAGTTCCGAGTGCGGCGGCGTTATCCGTCAGCCAACGGCTCAGACCTGTCGATCCGGTTGGGGCGGATTCGGAAACCAGTAAACTGGCCATTAAGCCGTCGAGTTCATCTTCCGTGAGGACCACGTCGTGGAACACTGTTCCAAGGATGCGAGCGGCGGCGAGAGCAAGGCGGGGTGACGCGTGCCGGATGACGGCCCGGCTTCTTACGGCCTTGGCTACCAACCGTACCAACTGCTCGAATGAAACAATGTCCGGACCAACTGCGTCGATTACCATGTTGCCGGACGAGTGCGCCGCCTCAACGGCAATCCTGCCGAGATCCTCGACGTTGACTGGCTGAAGGCGGTATTGGCCCGTGCCAGGGATGATGAAGATCGGCATTTTTCGAAGCAGGAATGCGATGTTGTTGATCAGGATGTCTTCCACGCCAAAGACGACCGTCGGGCGCACGATCGCATGGCTGAAGTGTGCTCTGCGAATTTCTTCTTCTAGGAGGGCCTTACCCCGAAAATATGGCAGCGGTGACTCGCGGTCGGGATTAGTAATGCTGATGTGAACGACGCGT
>Ga0182017_10001949_pt1 | contig 15884 bp, 9 predicted proteins | sample 712E3DmetaG_FD_120492 | JGI IMG/M metagenome (GOLD analysis project Ga0182017, IMG submission 120492) | Permafrost microbial communities from Stordalen Mire, Sweden - 712E3D metaG | ecosystem: Environmental > Terrestrial > Soil > Wetlands > Permafrost | place: Sweden: Stordalen | collected... | reverse complement strand
GTCGAGGTAGCGCTCGCCGTTGTCGTCGATCAGCCAGCAGCCGTCACCCTCGACGAAGGTAACCGGGGCGCGCGCATAGGTCGGGAGTAGATGAGCTTCGAGCAACTTGCTCACGCGATCACCGCCGTCTCGCCGATCTCCGCCACGACTCCCCGGCGGGCCGCGTGAACTGCGGCCGTAAGCTTGGGAATGATCCCGCCCCGCAGGTCGCCGCTCGCGAGCAGCTGCTCGGCCTCGTCGGCGTGGATCGAGGTTACGACCTCGGCGCCCATCAAAAGTCCGGGGACGTCGGTGACAAAATGGACGCGCTCGGCCCCGATCCCGACCGCGAGCATCGCCGCCGCCTCGTCGGCGTTGACGTTGAGCGGCCCGCGGGCGAGCGGTGCAACCACAGGCACCTGCCCGGCGTCGAGCGCCTCGACAACCGCGGCCGGAGTGCTCGGCAGCGGATTCCCGACCAGCCCCAGCTCGGGTACCTGCTCGGCCTCGAGCCCGATCTCGTCGCCCATCAAACCGACTGCGGACGAGCCCAGGGCTTCGACGAGGTCGCTGTTCACCTGCTCGAGCGCCTCCCGCACTACGGCGAGAGTCTCGGCCGTAGTCACGCGGCGCCCGTTCACGAACGCGACCTCTATCCCCCGCCGCGCCATCTCGAGCGAGATCTGAGGGCCGGCGCCGTGCACGATGCAGACTTCGTGCCCTTGCTCTGCGAGCGCCAGCGGATAGGAGACCGCATCGCGGGCTACGGCGCCTCCCAACTTGACCACGATTCGCGTCACGTCGTGTACTCCGCGTTCAGCCTCACGTATTCGTAGGAGAGATCGGAAGCCAGGTAGCTGGCCTCGCCGTGCCCGAGGCCGAGATCGAGCTCGACCACGCAGCTCGGCCCCTCCATCGCCGGGGTGGCGTCGATGTGGGCGCCGTCCACCAGCACCTCGGTTCCGTTGAAGGCGAGCGTCACCTTGCTCGGGTCGAGCTCGGCGTAGCCGCCGTCCCAGGGCGCCGATCCCGCCGCCATCATCACCCGACCCCAGTTGGGGTCGTGGCCGAAGGCCGCCGTCTTGACGAGCGGCGAGGAGGCGATGCGAGCCGCGATCGCCGCCGCCTGCGCCTCGCTGACGGCGCCGCGCACGTCCACTTCGAGCAGAACCGTGAATCCTTCGGCGTCCTTGACGATCTGCTCGGCCAGCTTATGGCAGACCTGCCCCAGCAACCGCTCGAACTCGCGATCGCCAGCCGCGCTGCGCTCGACCCCGGCGGCGCCGTTTGCAAGCAGGATCACCGTGTCGTTGGTGGAGCAGTCGCCGTCGACCGAGATGCGATTGAAGCTGCGCTCCACCACCGGGCGCAGGAATTTCTCGGGCTCACCCTCCTCGAGGGGATAGTCGGTGGTGATGATCGCCAGCATTGTCGCCAGCTTGGGGTGGATCATGGCGGCGCCTTTGGCCATGCCGCCGACGCAGAACGCCGCGCCGGACGCGCTTGCCTGCTTGGGGCGCGTGTCGGTGGTCATGATCGCCTCGGCCGCCGCTACGCCTCCTGTCTCGGAGAGAGCCGACGCCGCCTCGCTGAGGCCGGGCAGCATCTTGTCGAGCGGCAGCCTGACCCCGATCACCCCGGTCGAGCAGAGCAAGACCTCCTCGGCCTCGAGCTCGAGCAGGCGAGCGGCTTCTGCGGCGGTAGCGAGCGCGTCCAGCTCGCCTCGCTCGCCGGTGGCGGCGTTGGCACAGCCTGAGTTGAGGACGATCGCCTGCGGCCGGGCTTGCGCGAGATGCCGGCGCGAGACGACCACGGGCGCTGCCTGGACACGGTTCTGCGTGAACATCGCGGCGCCCACCGCCCGCTTGGTCGAGCGCACGATCGCGAGGTCGAGACCCTCGGTCTTCATCCCGCAGCGGATGCCGCTGGCGACGAAACCTCGAGCGGCGGTGACGCTCATACGCTCAGAGCGCCGATCCGCAGCCCAGCCGTCTCGGGCAATCCGAGCGCCAGGTTGGCATTCTGCACCGCCTGGCCCGAGGCGCCCTTGCCGAGGTTGTCGATCGCGCAGATGACGATGGTGGTGCCGGTTACGGTGTCGGCGAAAACGTTGATCTCCGCGTAGTCGGTCTTGTGCACCCGCCCGATCTCGGGCGCTACTCCCTCGGGCAGCACGCTCACCAGCGGCGCCGCGCTGTAGGCCGCCTCCAACCGCGTCCGCGCCGAACCGGCGTCGATTCCACGCACATAACAGGTGCAGATGAGCCCGCGCCGGAGCGGCAACAGGTGGGGAACGAAGGTGGGGACGAAGCCGAGCAAGAGCGCCATCTCGGGCGCGTGCTGATGTGAGCCCACCTTGTAGGGAGTGACGTTCTCGAGCACGGCGCCGGCGTGCAGAGCGGGCTTGAGACTCCGACCGGCGCCGGTCGTACCGCTCTTGCCGTCCACGACCACGGTCTCGGGATCGACCGCGTCCTTGATCGGGCCCAACGCAAGCAGCGTCGCCGTAACGTAGCAGCCCGGGTTCGCGATCAGACGCCCGCTGGGCGGCAAGAGCTCGGGCTGAGCGAAGCACCAGTCGTCGAGCTCGTCGGGTTTCGGATGGACGAAGCCGTACCAGAGCTCGTAGGCGGAGGCTTCCTTCAACCGGTGCGCCCCGGATAGATCGACAACGGTCGCTCCCGGCGGCGGCTCGACAGCGGCCGCCCGCTCGTTCTCCATGCATAGGAAGACGAGCTCGGCGCCGCTCGCTAGTGCCTGCTCGTTGCTCACCAGCTCGAGCTCGGCAGCCTGCGAACGGGCGACACGGGGATCGAGCACGGCCGCGGGTTTACCGGCGAAGGTGTCGGAGCCGAGCGCAACAAGCTCCAGCTCGGGATGGAGGAGAACGCGGTCGAGCGTCTCCTGGCCGGTGTAGCCGGCGGTACCGACTATCGCAGTCGAGATCATTCGCGTATTATGCAGTTTTTCGCGTATCATGCAAACTCCTATGCGACGTGCAACCTTAGTCCTGGAGGACGGAACCACCTACGAGGGACGCGCCGTCGGTGCTCCGGGCATCAGTGCCGGCGAGGCCTGTTTCACGACGGCCATGGCAGGCTACGAAGAGGCCGTCACCGATCCTAGCTACGCGGCTCAGGTACTCGCTTTCAGCTATCCGTTGATCGGCAACTACGGCGTCGATCAGGCACGGATGGAGTCGGGTTCTGTTCAGTGCGCGGGCGTGGTCATGCGCCGGGCGCGGCCCGAGTTCTCAACCTGGCTGGTGTCCCAGGACGCCGTGGCGATCGAGGACATCGATACGCGCGCGCTCGTCCGTCGCATCCGCGAGGGCGGAGTGATGCGCTGCGCGCTGGGTGAGGCGCCCGCCGCCGAGCTGCTCGAGCGGGCGCTCGCGGAACCGCACATCGACGTGGACAAGATGGCGGCGGGCGAAGTCATCCGGCCGCCGCTGGCCTACGACGTCTGCGCCCACGAGCCTGCGACCCACGGTCGAGGACCGCGCTGCGTGGTGATGGACTTCGGCTGTAAGCGCTCGATCGTGCGACGGCTGGTCGAGAGTGGGCTCGAGGTCGTTCTCGTCCCGGGGTACTGGGAAGCCGAGGCGATTCTCGAGCTGGAGCCGCGCGCATTGCTGGTCGGCAACGGCCCCGGCGATCCTGCCCAGCTGCGCGGCGCTGTCGAGACTGTGCGTTTGTTACTCGGACAGATGCCTGTGTTCGGAATCTGCCTCGGGCACCAGCTGCTCGGGCTGGCGCTCGGGCTGAAGACCTACAAGCTTCCCTTCGGCCACCGTGGCGCCAACCACCCCGTCCGCGTGCGCGACAGTCAGCGGGTGCTCGTGACCGTGCAGAACCACGGCTTCGCGGTCCACCGCTCCGATGCCTACGAGGTCAGCCATATGTCGCTCAACGACGGCACCGTCGAGGGTCTCGAAGGCGACGACTTCGCCTCGGTTCAGTTCCATCCCGAGGCGGCACCGGGCCCGCTCGACGCCCTGCCCTTCTTCGAAAGGATCGCGTCGGCGTGCCGAAGCGTACGGACATAGAGAGCATCCTGATCGTCGGCTCCGGCCCGATCCGGATCGGGCAGGCGTGTGAGTTCGACTACTCGGGCGCCCAGGCCTGTCGCGTGCTGCGCAGCGAGGGCTACCGGGTCGTGCTCGTCAACTCCAACCCGGCCACGATCATGACCGATCCGGAGTGGGCGGATGCGACCTACCTCGAGCCGCTAGACGCCGAGACGGTCGCGCAAGTGATAGCCCGCGAGCGCCCCGATGCTCTCCTGCCCACGCTCGGCGGCCAGACGGCGCTCAATCTCGCCGTCGAGCTGGCGCGCTCCGGTGTTCTCGAGCGCTACGGAGTCGAGCTGATCGGAGCCGACGTCGAGGCAATCAGCCGTGCCGAAGACCGCTCGATCTTCCGCGAGACAATGCTCTCGGCCGGGTTGTCGGTGCCGGCGAGCGTCGTCGTCACGTCGCTCTCCCAGCTCGACGACTGCCCGCTTCCGGCGGTCGTTCGGCCGGCTTTCACGCTCGGCGGCCAGGGCGGCGGACTGGCCCGCGATCGCAACGAGCTCGAGCGCCAGGTGGCGCACGGTCTACGGATGAGTCCGGTCGGGCAAGTACTAGTCGAGCGCTCGCTGCACGGCTGGCAGGAGTTCGAGCTCGAAGTGATGGTCGACCGGGCCGGAAACTGCGTGATCGTTTGCTCGATCGAGAACATCGACCCGATGGGCGTACACACCGGCGACTCCTGGACGGTCGCGCCGCAGCAAACTCTTCCCGATGCCGAGTATCAGCGCTTGCGCGAGGCCGCCTTCGCCTGCGCCCGCGCCGTCGGCGTGGCCACCGGCGGTGCCAACGTTCAGTTCGCCTACGAGCCCGATACGCGCGAGCTGGTCTTGATCGAGATGAATCCGCGCGTCTCGCGCTCCTCGGCGCTCGCCTCGAAGGCGACCGGCTTCCCGATCGCCAAGCTGGCGGCGCTGCTCGCCGTCGGCTACACGCTCGACGAGCTTCCGAACGACATCACCGGCAAGTCCTCGGCAGCCTTCGAGCCGGCGCTCGATTACGTCGCCGTCAAGGCTCCCCGTTTCGACTGGGAGAAGTTCGACACCGAGCCGGTGCTTGGCACCGAGATGCGCGCGGTCGGCGAGGCACTCGGACTCGGGCGCACGTTCCCGGAGGCGTTTCTCAAGGCCCTGGACGGGCTCGAGCAAGAGCTCCCGATACCCGAGTTTCCGGGCGCGCACTTCTATTTCCAGCGCGAGCTCGACTCCATCCGCGAGGCCGAGGACGCTCTTGCAGACAGCGGCGATGTTCCGGTGGCGAAGCGGTTCGGTCTTCCCGACTCGCGCATCGCCCGCGTGCTCGGCATCTCCGAGAAGGAGGTGCGCTCGCGCCGCGACCGCCCGGGACGGCTTGCCGTCGACTCCTGCGCCGCCGAGTTCGAGGCGCGCACGCCGTATTTCTACCTCTCCTTCGAGACCGGCGACTCGGTCGAACCCTCGGCCGGGTCGCGCATCCTCATCCTCGGATCAGGACCGAACCGGATCGGGCAGGGAATCGAGTTCGACTACTGCTGCGTGCACGCCGCTCAGAGCTTCCGCCGGCTCGGCTACGAAGCCGTGATGCTCAATTCCAACCCCGAGACCGTCTCGACCGACTACGACACCTCGAGCCGCCTCTACCTGGAGCCCGTCACCCTCGAGCGCGTCCTCGACGTCGTCTCGCACGAGCAGCCACAGGCGGTCGTGGTCACGCTCGGAGGCCAGACTCCCTTGAAGCTGGCCCGGGCGCTCGCAGATGAAGGAGTACCGCTGGCCGGTGACCCCCTCGCTTCGATCGAAGCAGCCGAGGACCGCGGCGCCTTCGGCGAGGTCGTCGCCGAGCTGGGCCTGCTCGCGCCGCGCTGGGGAACGGCTTCTACCAGCGCCGAAGCGAAGGAGCTCGCCCACAGGATCGGCACGCCGGTACTCGTGCGCCCCCATTACGTGCTCGGCGGCCGGGGTATGCGGGTCGTCCGCGACGCCGACACGCTCGAGATCGACGAGCCAGTGCTGGTGGACGAGTACCTGGAGGGGGCGATTGAGCTGGACGTGGACGCGCTCTGTGACGGCGAGCACGCCTGGGTGGCCGCGGTGCTCGAGCACGTCGAGCCGACCGGCGTGCACTCCGGCGACTCGGCCTGCGTCGTGCCCGGGCCCTCGGTTATTCCGGCACTCGAGCGCGAGATCAGGGAGCTGGCAGACGCCCTCGCCGGCCGTCTCGGCATCCGGGGACTGCTCAACCTTCAGCTCGCTCTGCACGACGGGCGCCTCCACGTGCTCGAGGCGAATCCTCGTGCCTCGCGCACGGTTCCCTTCGTAGCCAAAGCGACGGGGATCCCGCTGGTCGACGCGGCCTGCCGGTTGATGCTGGGAGCGTCTTTGCGCGAGCTCGGCCTACCGGAGCGCGCGCAACCGACACGTGTTTGGGCCAAGGAAGCGATCTTCCCCGAGGATCGCTTCGCCGGCGCTGCGATTCGCGGCCCCGAGATGAAGTCGACCGGCGAGGTGATGGCGGGCGGGCAGACGGTCGCCGAGGCCTACGCCCGGGTTCTACGCGCGGCGGGACGCGGGCGCGCTACCGGAAGCGCCGGCCCCTCGCTCCAGGAGCTCGAGAAAGCGGTCTGACCAGACTTCGTACCACCTCAAACACGCCCTCACGAGCCGAATACTCCTCAACTGAGGGACGAGAATACCCCGTTCTCGGGACACTGCTTCAAGACGCGTACCCCGACAGTTACATCGATGGCGCGCTTCCATCGTTCTTGCATGCGGCGCGGCCTGCGGGGAGTTCTGCTGGTCGGCGCGGCTGCTTGCCTTGGAATCCTGAGTACTACCGCATTCGCCGGCTCGCGCGCTTTTAACCCGTCCTCTCAATCTGCGCACGGCTCGCCTTCAGCCGAGAGCATCGTCCGTTTCGCGCCGGGCACCTCGGCGGCGGACATGACGAAGATCGTCACCGACGCGGGCGGCGACGTGGCCACGGTGATGCCCGAGATCTCGGCCGTTGCTGTCCGCACCGACAGCGCGAGTTTCGACAGCAACGTCGAAGCGGACCCGAAGGTCAACTCGGTGTTCGTCGATCGCTACATCTCCTGGGGACCCACGGACGAGCGCGCACCCGCCTCTGGCTCTGTGTCGTCGCTCTTCATCCCGAAGAACAAGGCCTCTTCGTTCCCGGATCCGCTGCACAACGCTGCCGCTCCCAACGCCGAGGGAATAGTGCAATGGGACGACAACCGCATGAACGTCCCGAGCGCGTGGCGGAAGACGAAGGGCGACAAGTCGATCGTTGTCGCTGTGCTCGATACCGGTGTCCAGGGCGGCACGAAGGAGCTGCGCGACAACTTTGACGCGAGGACGTCCGAGAACGCCCTCGACTGCAGGTCGATCATTCGCGATTACGGCCTCGGCTTCCTCACGGACAACGGGATTCTCGATGAGTGCCGCAACGGCGACCGCGACGGTCACGGAACCTGGGTTGCGAGCCGGATCGGGGCTGCGGCGAACGGATTCGGATCGAACGGCGTCGCACCAAACGTGACCATCCGCAGCTACAAGGTATTAGCCGGCGATTGGGGCGGACTTACGAGCTGGATCGTCGACGGCATGGTCGATGCCTGCCGTGACCGCGCCGACATCCTCAACATGTCCATCGAAGGCTACGACGATCCCACGCTCGACTCCGATGCCCAGGACTACCTGCTCTGGGCCGACGCGGTCAACTACTGCCGTTCGCGCGGAACGGCGATCATCGCCTCGGCCGGAAACGAGCACGTACGAATCGACCGCACCAACGTCAGCGTCGCGGGCCAGAGGTTCGTCGGTGCCGGTCAGGTCGCCAGCGACTCGAAGGGCATCGGGACGGTCTACCCGGGCGACGAATCGCTCCAGCCCTACGTCACCGACCTGCGCGGGATGCTGCTGGTGCCGGGCGGACTGCCTGGTGTGATCCTCGCCTCGGCGACCGGAAACGAAGTCGTCAACGCACCCGACGCCGATCCCTCGGTTCGCTGGCCGGCGAAGTGGATCGGCAAACGCGACCAGCTCGCCTACTACTCGAACTACGGATCGCGGATCGACCTGGCCGCGCCGGGCGGAGCGAGGAAGTTCAACATTCCGCTCTTCGACGGCGGCACGGGTGACGTCCTCGCCGGCGGATACGGCTCTCTCGCCGCCGTCGACCCGACCTCTGCGTACTGCACCGACCCCTCTACCGCAGCCTCGTACAATTCGGCCTGCTTCACCATCGCCGGACAGGGCTTCGCCTGGTCGCAGGGAACCTCGATGGCCGCTCCCAACCTGGCCGGAGTCGCAGTGCTCGTTCTCGCGACACACCCCTGGCTGCAGAACCGGCCCGATGCGTTGCTCGACCGCTTGGAGCGGACAGCTCGAGACGGAGTCGTCAACTACACCGGCCCGAACGATCCGAACAACACGGCGCCGGCGCTCGACGGCACGGCCTGTGACATCGGCTACTGCCACCTCGACTTCAAGCATCCGATCTCGTCCAGCGATGCCTACGGGGCGGGCATCGTCGACGCGGGATCGGCTGTCTCCTAGTCCTCTCCCGCTCAGCCGGCGACCGGGGCAGCACCCTCGGCTTCTTGCGCCGAGCCCTCGTGCTCTTCCTCGAGCAGGGCGACGTTTCCCCTCGGGTGCACGCGTCTGAAGTCGGCGAGCGTGGTCTCCCAGTTCTCGAGCATCACCCTGGCTCGTGGCGAGCCGGTGAGCTCGAGGTGCTGCTCGAGCAGTGTGCGCAGGTTCACCGCAGCCACTTCTCCCGGCGGTTCGGCGAAGACGAGGTCGGGGTTCATGCGAACGTCCAGGTGCCCGTGTGGGTCGTAGACGAAGGCCTGGCCCCCGCTCATACCGGCGCCGAGGTTACGCCCGAATTCGCCCAATATCACCACGGTTCCGGCGGTCATGTACTCGCAGGGATGCTCGCCGGTGCCTTCGACCACGGCGACGGTGCCCGAGTTCCTGACTGCGAAGCGCTCACCGACGCGCCCGGCGATGAACAGGCGACCGCCAGTCGCTCCGTAGAGCAGCGTGTTACCTGCCAGGACCGGATGCCCGGTAACTTCCGCCCCGGGCCGGATGACGATCGTGCCTCCGTTCATTCCCTTGCCGACGTAGTCGTTCGCCACCCCGACCAACTCGAAGCTGATCCCGTCGCTTAGATAGGCGCCGAAGCTCTGCCCCGCCGAGCCCTTGAAGCGAACGAGCACGGATCCGGGCGGAGCACCGAAACCGAAGCGCTCGCCGATGTCGCCGCCGAGACGGGCACCCACGGTGCGGTCGCCGTTTCTGATCTCGTACTCGAGCTCGAGCTCGACCTTGCGCTCGAGGATCTCGGCCGCGTCGGCCGAGAGCCGGTCGCCGAGCTCACCGCCTACCGAGTCGATCGGCAGCTCGCCGACAAAGCGCACAGGCCCCTCACCGGCATGCACGAGCAGCGGTGAGAGGTCGATCAGATCCTTGCGGGCGTCACCCGTCTTCTTCTGACGGAGAAGGTCGGTCCGCCCGATCGCTTCATCAAGCGAGCGCAGCCCGAGCGCGGCGAGCTGGCGACGCACTTCCTCGGCGACGAAAAGAACGTAGCTGGCCACCTTCTCCGGCGTTCCGGTGAAGCGCTCGCGCAACTCGGGCCTCTGGGTCGCGATTCCTACGGGACAGCTGTCGAGATGGCAGGCGCGCACCATCAGACAGCCCTCGGCGAGCAGGAGCGCCGTCCCGAAGCTGTACTCGTCGGCCCCGAGCAAGGCCGCGACGATGACATCGCGCCCGGTCTTGAAACCGCCGTCCACGCGCACGCGCACGCGGCCGCGCAGCCCCTCGGAGACAAGCGCTTGCTGGGTCTCGGCCAGACCGAGCTCCCACGGTGCGCCCGCATTCTTGATCGAAGAGAGAGGGCTCGCGCCGGTGCCGCCGTCACAGCCGGCGATGTGCACGATGTTCGCCAGCGCCTTGACAACACCCGCGGCAACGATGCCCACTCCGGCTTCGGCGACCAGTTTGACCGAGACCTCAGCGCGCGGGTTGGACTGCTTGAGGTCGAAGACGAGCTGAGCCAGATCCTCGATCGAGTAGATGTCGTGATGAGGCGGCGGCGAGATCAGCGCTACGCCGGGCTCGGTGTGCCGCAGTTTGGCGATCTCGGGCGAGACCTTGTGCCCGGGCAGCTGGCCGCCCTCGCCGGGCTTGGCTCCTTGCGCGATCTTGATCTGCAGCTCCTCGCCCGAGCGAAGGTAGGGCGGGGTGACGCCGAAGCGGCCGGAGGCGACCTGCTTGATGCTCGAGTTGTTGCGCGTCTTGTAGCGCTCGAGCGCCTCGCCACCCTCGCCGGAGTTGGAGCGGGCGCCAATCATGTTCAGAGCGGCGGCAAGCGTCTCGTGCGCCTCCGCCGACAAAGCTCCCTGACTCATCGCGCCGGCGGAAAAGCGCCTGACGATCTCGGAGGCTGGCTCGACCGAGTCGAGCGGTACCGGAGCACCGGCCGAAACCAGCTCGAAGAGATCGCGCAGCTCGAGCGGCTCGCGCTCGTTGACCGTCTTGGCGAACTTCTCGTAGAGCTCCCAGCGCCCGTCACTGACCGCGCGGCGCAGGAGCAAGTTCGCGGCGTCCTCGCCGCTGTCGACGCTCTGGCGCAGGGCGCTGATGACCTCGCCGCTGGTCGCGTGCTGCTCGCCGTTCAGCCGCGCCTTGACGTTGCCGGGATTCTCGACTTCCGGCTCACGGGCGAAGGCGTCGGCGATTCGCTCCCAGGCGTCGGTCTCGAGCTCGACGAACCTGGCGCCACCCACCGCCGAGGACGTATTGGCGAAGGCAGCCTTCATCACCTCGTCGGCAAGCCCGACCGACTCGAAGATCTCGGCGCCGCGGTAGCTCGCCACATCGGAGATTCCCATCTTCGACATGATCTTGAGCACGCCGTCTTCGATCGCCGTGCGGAAGCGCATCTGGGCCGTGACCGCGTCGGGATCGTCGCCGCCGATCGTCCCGCTCTCGGCCAGCGAGCCGACCGTCTCGAGCGCCAGGCGCGGACAGATGGCGTCGGCGCCGTAGCCGAGCAGAGTGGCGAAATGGTGCGTCTCACGCGGCTCGTCGCTCTCGACGAGGATCGACGCGCGAGTGCGCAACTCCGCCCTGACCAGGCGCTGGTGCACGACACCAACCGCAAGCAGGATCGGGATCGACGCGCGCTCGGTCGAGACCTGCATGTCGCTGATCAGGAGCAGCTGCTGACCGCTCTGGGCTGCCTCTGCGGCCTCGGTCGCCAGCCGCTCGCATGCCTGCTCCAGGCTCTCCTCGGCGCCGAAAGAGGCGTCGAGGCGAGTCGTCTCCAGAGCTTCGAGCCCATCCGGGTAGAGAAAGAAGCTCTCGAGCTCGGTCAGCCGCGCGGCCTCCGGCCCCTCGGTGAGGAGCGGAGCGCGGGCGCCTAGGCGGGTATTGAGGCTGAAGACGATTCGCTCGCGCAGCGAGTCGATCGGCGGATTGGTCACCTGAGCGAAGCGCTGCTTGAAGTAGGCCGGGAGCGGGCGGGCTCGGTTCGATAGCGGAGTGATCGCCGCGTCGTCTCCCATCGACGAGGTCGGCTCGTGGCCGGTCGCCCCCATCGGGCGCAGGATGATGCTCAGATCTTCGCGGGTGTAGCCGAAGGCGGCATGCCGGCGGGTTAGATCTTCGAACGGTCCGGCGAGCGGCTCGCCGACCGAGGCGCGGGTGATACCGTCGCGCAACCACCTTCCGTAAGGCCCGCGGGACGCCAGGTCGCTCTTGAGCTCTTCGTTCGAGAGCAGGCCGCCGCGGCTCGGGTCGACGGCGATCATCTGCCCGGGGCCAAGCTTCCCGTGCTCGACCGTCACGCCCTCCGGGATATCGACGAGTCCAACCTCCGACGCGCAGACCACCAGCCCGTCCGAAGCGGAGAGATAACGAAGCGGGCGCAGCCCGTTACGATCGAGCCTGGCGCCGACGATCTTGCCGTCGGTGAAGATGACACCGGCCGGACCGTCCCAGGGCTCGATCAGGCAGGCGTGGTAGCGATAGAAATCGCGCAGCGCGCCGTCGAGCTCGACCGCCTCCTCCCATGCCTCCGGTATGAGCATCGCCAGCGCATGCGGGATCTCGCGGCCGCCGCGCACGAGCAGCTCGAGCGCGTTGTCGAGCGTGCGCGAGTCGGCGCCTGGGTCCTCGATCGTCGGATAGAGCGAGGCGTCGTTTGCGGTGCCGAAGTGGTGCTCGCGCGCGCGCATCCAGTTGACATTTCCGGCTAGAGCGTTGATCTCGCCGTTGTGGCAAAGCATGCGGAAGGGCTGCGCGCGCTCCCAGGTCGGGGTCGTGTTGGTGGCGAAGCGCTGGTGAAAGATGCCGAACGGGATCGCGATCTCGGGATTGACGAGGTCGGGATAGAAGGCGTCGAGCTGATCGGCGGCGCAGAGCGCTTTGTAGGTGACCATGCGGAAGGAGAGCGAGGCGATGTAGGCGTTCGCGCCCGAACGCTCGATTCGCTTACGCGTACGGACGGCCGCGAGCTCAACCTCGTCGTCGCTTGCGCCCGACGGTGCAACAAGATGTGCTTGGACGATCGTGGGCGCGCTTGCCCGGGCGCGCTCGCCAAGACGCGCGGGCTCGACCGGAACCTCGCGCCAGCCCGCGAAGCCGACGCCCTCCTCCGCGCAGGCACTCTCGATGGTCGCGCGGGCCGCCTCGTCGTACAGGAATACCATCGCCAGGCCTCCGTGAGGAGCCAGCGCGGGAGAGAGCGGAATGAGCACGCCTGCGCCGTCGCCGGTGAGCCGGTCGGCGTTGACCGCGCCACGATGCCGCACGCGCTTGAGCGCGGCGAGGATGAGATCGAGAACTCGCCGTGACGAACGCCCCTCGGCATCGGCGACGAAGCCGATTCCGCAGGCGTCCCGTTCGGTCGTTCGGTTGTTTATCTGGTAGAGCGAGCGCGTTGCCAAATTCTTCTCGGTCCTTCCTCGGAGAGAGTGAAAGCCGTCCTTTCCGGAATCGTCGATACCCGGAGCCTCGCCTCCTCTTCCTTGCCGGCCGGCGCGGAGGCGAGAAGACGCCGGCTAACGTTTACCAGCGCGTGTGATCACGATCGGCGCAGCCGAGCGAACGGTGACAGCCGTCGTCCCAGATGTAGGCGGTGTCGTTGCTGCGCTAGCCATCGGAGCCAAGACTATACCTCTTGAAGCGACCTCGATCCAAACGGTAGCGTACACGGTACAGGCCAGAAAATGCGTCGCGAAAGCATCTAGCCCTAGACCCCGTCCTCGCCGACCGCGAGAATCAGGGAATCATGGCAACTCCAGACCTAGATCCTGAACGAATCGGAGAGCTCCGCGGCTTCCTGTACGCGTTCGCAAAGCTCCATCAGGCGCTCACCATCTCCCGCTACGACTACGGCGTTCTCGTACTCGACGTCGAGGGCAGCGTCGAAGAGACCCTGCAGAACCATTTCGATGCGCTCGGGCAGAAGCTGAAGCCGCCGGTGAAGCACTGGCAGATGAAGCTGGACGAGCTCAAGCCGTGGGACCAGCCCGCGGAAGAGATATTCATGCGCTGGCTTCTCGCCGACGACGAGCTGCGCCAGTTCTACCGCACGCGGCGCGAGCGCGATCCGCGCCCGGGCGAAATCCACGTCGGGACGAACGACGTCGCTCGCAGCCTCCGCGAGCAGCTCGAAGCTCTACTCGGACGCGGGAAGCGGAAGGTCTGGGAGGTATCGGTGCACGCTCTCGTCGGCGCCAGCGATCGTTATCTGGCCACGCTCGACGATCACCTCGCCTTCGAGCTCGGCGACCGCATTTTGCTCGTCAGCTTTGCGATGTACCGCTGATCTCGCGCTCTCGGCCGGCGATTCCTCCCGGCCAGGCGCAGCTGGCCTCCGGAATCGCCTGACACCGCTGAACGCACTTCGCTCTCCGGCGAAGCACACTCAGCGGCGCCCCGAGAACGCGAGAGGCATCGGGGTCGAATCCGCCTCGCTCCATCTCGCTCTCTTCCTTGGCCGGCGTCGGGCGCGACCCCAGCGCCTTCCGCGCTTGACAGTCGCCGGGTGCTGTCGCCACACTGTTTCCTACGTATGAAGGCCAACTTTGCATCCCGTCTGCTCTCTCGCGGCGCGCGCGTGCTCGTCGGCCTCGTGACGATTACGGTCGTCGTTACCGTCGTCCCCCGCTAGGGGGAACGGATTTCACAGCGCGCCACGGCGCCACACACAGACCGACTAACGCCAGAAGTGCGTCTTCAGACGGCCAGGGCGACAGAGACGAGGAACGACGATGAGCGGCAACGCAGACCAATCTAACGCGGTAACCGGCGCCGGCTACAGGGTCGCCTGCCTGTCCGGCGGCGGAATCGGGCCGGAGGTGATGGCCGAGGCCACTCGCGTCCTGCAGGAGGTCGCCCGCCTGCACGGGTTCGAGGTCGAGGACGCGCACGTGCCCTTCGGAGCCGAGGCGCAGACCAGTCTCGGGCATCCGCTTCCGGCGCAGACCCGCGCCACCTATCGCAGTGCCGATGCCATTCTCGCGGCGAGCAGGCGCACACCCGCGCTCGAGGGCGTTCGCGCCGAGCTTCAGCTGGTAGCCGAGCTACGCCGGGCCGGGTTCGCTCCCGACGGCGACGTCGCCATGCTCAACCCGCTCTCGAGTGGCCACGAGGAGTGGACGATCGCTCGCGCCTTTCTGCTCGCCCGGCACCGGCGCGGGCGTCTTTCCTCGGTCGGCGGCAATCGCGAGCGGCGCCTGCTCGTCGAACGAATCGGGGCGGACTGGCCGGAGATCGAGATCGAGCACCTGAGCGTCGCTGCGGCGCGGTTGATCGTTGCGACCGATCCGTCTCAGCTCGATGTCGTGTTCGCCGGGGAGGAGACGGCCGGAGATCTCGCCCGCGAGGCGGAGGAAAAGACTCTGGTCGCCGCCGAAGCCGATCTGGCCTCGAGCGGTCCCAGCCTGTTCGGCCCGACCCACCAAACGGCGAGCCGGATCGCCGGCTTGGGCGTCGCCAACCCGAGCGGGATGCTCGTCGCCGTCTCGCTCCTACTCGCCGAGGGACTCGGTGAGCGCACTGCGGCGGCCACGCTCGACCAGGCGATACGCGAAGCACTACGCAAGGGAGCGCGAACTGCGGATATGGTCAAGGCGGGAGTCGCCGCGACCACGCGCGAATTCACCGAAAACGTTCTTGCCGAGCTCCCGCGCGCTCGCCAGGACAACGATCTTTCTACGGAGGAACTCAGATGACCAGGATGACAGGAGCTGACGCCATCATTCGCTCGCTGGAAGCCGAGGGCGTCGACGTCTGCTTCGGAGTCCCGGGCGGAATGATCATCGACACCTACGACGCCCTCTACCGAGCGCAGGCAAACGGAAGCAAGCTGCGCCACGTGCTGGCGCGGCACGAGCAGGGCGCCGGCCACATGGCCGAGGGCTACGCACGTGCAAGCGGAAAGGTGGGAGTTGCGATCGCGACCTCGGGGCCGGGCGCGACCAACCTGGTGACGCCGATCGCGGACGCTTGGATGGACTCCACGCCGCTCGTCTGCATCACCGGCCAGGTGCCCTCGACCAAGATCGGCACCGACGCCTTCCAGGAGACGAATGCGACCGGGATCACGCTCCCGATCGTCAAGCACTCCTGGCTGGTGCTGAAGGCCAGCGAGATTCCCGCAACCATCAAGGCGGCCTTTCACGTCGCGCAGACAGGGCGCTGCGGGCCCGTGCTGGTGGACATCACCAAGGACGCCCAGATCGCGGAGCTCGACTTCAAGTACCCGGAACACGTCGACCTGCCGGGCTGGAACCCGCCCCGGAAGGTGAACCACCGCCAGGTCGCGGCTG
>Ga0182017_10001948_pt1 | contig 15887 bp, 9 predicted proteins | sample 712E3DmetaG_FD_120492 | JGI IMG/M metagenome (GOLD analysis project Ga0182017, IMG submission 120492) | Permafrost microbial communities from Stordalen Mire, Sweden - 712E3D metaG | ecosystem: Environmental > Terrestrial > Soil > Wetlands > Permafrost | place: Sweden: Stordalen | collected... | reverse complement strand
ACGGAATCGTCCGGGCAAGAAAGCTAAGTATGGCCGTCATGAAGAACATAAAGCAAAACCTGTTTTTCATGACGGCCATACTTAGCTTTCTTGCCCGGACGATTCCGTTAAGATCACCCTTTACAAGTGTAATTTTTGCACTCTGCATGGCAATATCGGTTCCGGTACCCATTGCAATTCCCACATTTGCCTGCGCAAGTGCCGGAGCATCATTTATGCCATCGCCGGCCATTGCAACAATATGCCCCTGGTCTTGTAGTTCCTTTATTTTATTGTATTTGTCTTCCGGGAGGCAATCGGCTTGAAAACCATCAAGGCGAAGTACGCCTGATACCGTTTTTGCAGTAAGTTCATTATCTCCTGTCAGCATGTATACTTTGATCTGCATTTCTTGCAAAGATTTAATAGCTGCGGCTGAACTTTCTTTAATTTTATCTGCAACACTTATTATACCTTCTACCTTATTATCAAGTATTAGATATATTACAGTTTGGCCAGTAAGCTGCCACTCTTCAACCATTTTTTTATCTGAATCGTTTAACGAAGCTTTAAAATCTTCCATTAACCTGTGGTTACCTAGCCCAATTTTTTGACTTTTGTAATTAGCCTGCACACCTTTACCCGTAATTGATTCAAAATTATCCAGCTTAATCAGTTCAATGTTTCTTATTTTAGCTCCCTCAACTATTGCTTCAGCTATAGGGTGCTCACTATTTGCATCGATTGATGCTGCAAGTTGGAGTACTTCATCATTGCTCATTTTTCCAAAAGATTTGAAATCTTTGAGACTTGGTTTTCCTTCGGTTATAGTTCCTGTTTTATCAATAATCAGCGTGTCAACTTTATTCATTTCTTCAATGGCACTGGCATCTTTTACCAGAACACCCGATTGAGCGCCGCGACCAGTACCTACCATGATGGACATTGGCGTGGCTAAACCCAAAGCACACGGACAGGCAATTATCAGAACCGCTACTGAATTAACAAAAGCATATACAAAAGCAGGGTTTGGGCCCCAAATTGCCCATACAGCAAATGTTATAAGAGAAATTAAAATAACTACCTGAACAAAATATTTAGCAACAACATCTGCCAACTTTTGAATAGGGGCTCTTGAACGACTTGCAGTATTCACCATTTCAATAATTTGAGAAAGTAATGTATCGGAACCAACTTTCAATGCTTTCATTTCGAAAACAGTCTTCCCGTTTATTGTACCTCCGGTTACCTGGTCGTCTTTCGATTTGTCCACAGGGATTGGCTCCCCAGTGATCATGCTTTCATCTATAGTGGCTTTGCCTTCAGTAATTGTTCCATCAACCGGGATTTTTTCACCAGGCTTCACTTTTAATATATCTCCAACCTTTACTTCTTCTAGCGGAATTTCTTCTTCATTGCCGTCGCATATAATTCTTGCCACCGGAGGCACAAGGTTCAGTAGTGCTTTGATGGCTGAATTGGTCCTGTTATGTGCTTTGAGTTCCATTACCTGACCCAACAATACAAGCGTGAGTATAACTGCTGCAGCTTCAAAATACAAATGTACATTACCTTGTTCGTCTATAAATTGGTGTGGAAAGAAACCTGGAAATAACAAACCAAAGACACTGAATATAAATGCCGTACCGACTCCGATAGAAATTAGGGTCCACATGTTTGGTGCCCAACGTCGAAAAGAACTCCATCCCCGCTTAAAAAAATCCAAGCCTGAATAAAAAACTACCGGAGTAGCTAAAATAAACTCTATCCAACTCCAGACTTTTTTTGAAGCAATGGTTTCAAGATGTAGAAAAGGAAAAAACTCAGACATTGCAATAATAAATATAGGAATGCTCAGTGCCAATGCGAACTTAAATTTTTGGAGCATTTTGTGATAAGCTTTTTCCTCGTCGCTGCTATCGGTGGATTTTTCAGAAACCAAAGTCATGCCACATTTGGGACAATTGCCCGGGTGATCCTGTTTAATTTCAGGATGCATGGGACAGGTATAAATGATATGACTAGCAGTTGAGGTTTCTTCCTTTTTCAGGTGCATACCGCAAACCGGGCAATCGCCCGCATGGTCGTATATTTTCTCACCTTCGCAGCGCATGGGACAATAATATTTGTCGCCCTTCAAAATGCCAAGATGAAGCTCTTTTTGATAATCTTGTTGATGATTGCTAATACTGGTATCACTAACAGGGGAGTTTCTGTTAGTATTCAGGAAATTAAAAGGTACCAGGAACATATTACAAACGGGGCAAACTCCCGGTGCATTATATACCTTCTCCCCTTCACATTTCATGGGACAATAAAAATTGTCGTCTTTCATTCAACTTTTCTTATTTACAAGTTATAATATTAAACACTGACAGTTCAATTGAACTTGTCAATTAATGTTTCCGTTATCAACAATTTTAATGATGTTGATGACTTTCTCCAACTGGAATAAGCCGCATATTGCATACAGGGCAAGTGCCAGGCTGATCATAAGTTTTATCGCCTTCACATTTCATGGGACAATAATATTTTGTCGAAGATTGTAGGTGATTTTGCATCTGATTTTTTTCATTCATTTCCATAATTTTTTTTTTAGTAGTACATATTATTTATTAAACCGTTAAACCATTTTAATGTTTATATGAAATTTCTTACGTACTTATTTTGATTTATCTTTCATGTCCATTTTTACTTTATTTGATTTTTGATTGAAACCATCTCCCATATCCATGCCTGGCATACTGCCTGCTGATGTTTTAATAACTTTCTGATTCATCATACTTGGCTTCCCTTCGAGCTGGGCAGCAGCATCAACACTGAATACTCCCTGAGTTACAATTTCTTCACCTGCTTTTAAACCGTCTGTTACTACATAACTATTGCCCAGCATGGGGCCGAGTCCTATTTCACGGATTTTAAATACAGGTTCATCCGTACCAGGTTGTTTCACATAAACTATAGAACGTTTGCCGGTCCATAAAACTGCTGAACTTGGAATAATGATATTGCTATTATATTCGGTAAGATTGGCATTAACAATGCCTGTGGCAAACATTTCGGGTTTCAATCTACCTGATTCGTTATTTATTTCAACCCTTACTTTTGCCACGCGGGTTAGAGGATCGAGTACCGGATCGATAAAAGTGATAATTCCGTTAAGATTAGTTCCAGGTAGTGCCTGAACTGTAAAATTCATTTTATCACCTATGTTCAGGAATGGTAGATCACTTTCATAGGCATCAAACATGACCCAAACATGAGAAAGGTCGGCAATATCATAAAGTACGCTTCCTTCTGCTACATGATCACCCGTATTCACCCTCCGCGCAGTAACAATGCCATTTGTATTTGATAATACTTCAAAGTTGTTTTGTACTTTGCCTGAACTCTCTATCATGGAAATTTGGTCCGCTGAAAGCATCCACTGATGTAGTTTTTCTTTGGCTGCCTCATAAATTTCGGGCTGTGATTGCTTCATTTTTGCAGATTCCAGCAATTCCTGCTGAGCAGTGACTAGTTCGGGCGAATAAATAAGCACAAGTGCCTGTCCTTTATGCACCCTTTCGCCAGTGAAGTTGACCATCAGCTTTTCTATTCGTCCGGGGATGTGTGCAACCTGACTTTGTAATAAGCGTTCATCGGCCTGAATCTTTCCATAAAGACGTACTTCTTTAATAGGTAATTGGTGTGAAACTATCGATGTTGCCACGTTTGCAAGTTCTGCTGCTTCTTTGGTTAAATGTATTGCATCCGGGTCAATAATTTTCGAATTGTCCTGATTTAGCGGGATTAATTCCATGCCACATATAGGACATTTTCCGGGATGATCCATTCTGATCTGAGGATGCATTGCGCATGTCCAAATGGTAGTTTTGCTGTTTTGTGCAGTTTGTTCCTGTTTAACTTCCGTTTTGTGTGATGAATGAAAGAACAACCAACCTAGAAAAAGACCTGAAATAAACAGTATGCTCCAAATCACATACTTATTTTTTAATAACTTTTTCATAATTTAAATAATTAATTGATATACAGTTGAAATAAATTGAAATATAATAGAAATATTGATCCAAATAAATGTGAAAATTAGTTCTATGTATTTCTATGTATTTCACTCTATTTCTATTTCTAAATTTCAATGTATTTCCAAATTTCCTAATTTCTTCAACCATGCAACTGCCGTGTTGTAATCGGCAACGGCTTCCACCTGTTTAAATTCATAATCAAGTGTTTGTTGCCGGATGCGCAAAATATCTGTTAGTCTGCTTCCTGAAGTCGCAAAACTTTTCAGCATTATATTAAGCGTTTTATTAGCCAGGGAGTACTGATTTGCATACAAGGTCATCCTGCGCTGCGAATCCTGGTATAGTTGAACAGCCTGGTAATATTCTGTTTGCAGGTTATTGGCCGAAGCAGTATAATTCTGAGCGGTGGCTGTTTTCAAAAGATCAGCCTCCGTTCGCATTGCTTTGTATTTACCCCGGTAAATGGGTAACGTCACCGATATCATTGGCATAATCATATCCTTGCCATTCATTGGCGAAGTTGACATTTCGCTTTTATTTATCAGAGAATACTCCACGCCAAGTCCAATCATTGGGTAACTCATGCGAGTAACCATTTTTTTGCGTGCTTCAATTGATTGCTGTTCGTATTGGAACATTCCAAGCATTGGATTATTTCTGAGCATACTATCCGAAACGGCAAGTAACGAAATATTCAGGGTGTCCGGACCCAGAGTGTCTATAATAGCAACTGGCGATTGTACCGGTCTGTTCAGAAAACTGTTGAACTTAGCGACTATGGTATTATATTGATTTTTCAACAGTGCAATGTTATTTTCAAGATCACCAATTTCAATTTGTATTCGATATAAGTCGGCTAATCCAAAACCTTCTGAAGATGAACCCATACTGTTGCTTTGGACTGAAGATGATGACTGATTTGAAACTGTGCCTGAATTGCCACCCATCACTTGCATACCGGATGAACCAGAAGTTGTACCCTGTGATTGTAATATTGTCGATGAACTCATTGAAGAGGGTGATGATCCGCCACCTCCTGTTGAGCCAGTTCTATACTTTACCAAAGCCAACCGTTCAATCGTTCGCAGGATTTGAACGTTTTTTTCGGATATATGAATATCCCTACTTGTTTTGTAAAGTTCGTACCATGTGCTCTGTAAATCATAAAATACCTGTAATTTGGAATCACGGAAGGTTTCATATTTTGCTTTTGCCATAAGGCTCATCTCGTCTTTGGCATTTTTAAGTACACCGAACCAGGGGAACATTTGCATCAATCGAATATCAGCTACTTGTTTGCCTTCCACCAGTTCCATAGGACTTGTAAATACACCTAAAGTCATTTCCGGATCTTGCAGAGTGCCTACCTGAGGTATTTTTTGCAGGGATGCCTGGTATTCGGCAAACCTTTGTAGTACGGTTGGATTGTTTTTGGCTGCTATTTCAAGGTAATTCAGCAAAGAATCTGTTTGAGAACTGGCTAATAAACAGAGTAATAATAAGAAGTTTATCAAAATAAATTTTGATAAACTTTTTTGTAAAATTATCCTGCCAAATTTTTTGTTCATATGTGAAATATAGTCTTGCATATTATTAAAAATCAGTTAATAATTAAAACCATTAAATCTTTGTTCTAGAAATATACTTAATATTTATATTCAAGTTATTCAACCCCAACCCCTTAAAAAGGGGCTATAACTGGCTGGTGGTTAAATTTAAGTCTATGGGTAATATTGTTTATTTCTTTTAAATTAATAAAAAGAAAAGACGCACTGCTTGAAATTAGCAGTGTCCTGTTATAGCCCCTTTTTAAGGGTTGGGGTTCATAATAAAAAAATACCATTTATACCTATGCAAAGTTAGTTTCATTCATTGCTAATGTTTTAGAGCCAATCATTGTATCTTCAAATATTTCTACCTCCATTATTTTCATTATTCTTCAATGCTCTTTCCCTCCATACAGCCTGTAAAAGCGGCACTACGAAAACGGTCATTACCTGGATAATCATTCCGCCAAAAGTTGGTATGGCCATAGGAACCATAATATCGGCCCCCTTACCTGTTGATGTTAGTACAGGTAAAAGCGCAATGACGGCAACGGCAGTAGTCATCATAGCAGGACGTACACGTTTCATACCTGCTGTAATTACTGCTTCCCTGACATCGTGGACCGTAGCCGGATGCCTTTCTTCAAATACCTGATGGATATAAGTACCCATAATTACCCCATCGTTAGTGGCAATGCCGAACAGGGCAATAAACCCGACCCAGACCGCCACACTCAGATTTATAGTATGCATTTGAAACAAATCACGCAGGTTAATACCCGCTACCGGAAAATTCAGGAACCATCCCTGACCGTATAGCCAAATCATGATAAAACCACCTGCAAACGCTACAAAGACACCCGAAAAATGAATACATGAGGCTGTAACCGTGCGAAACTGGAAGAAAAGTAAAAGGAAAATCATGATTAAACTAATGGGCACTACAATTGCCAATCTTTTAGTAGCCCTTACCTGCTGTTCATAGTTACCAGCAAATTTAAAGGAAACCCCGGCTGGTAATTTCAATGTTCCTGATGCTATTTTTTGTTGTAAAATTTTGTTGGCTTCTTCCACTACGTCCACCTCAGCCTTGTTTTCTATTTTATCGAAAATAACATAACCTACCAGAAATGTATTTTCGCTGCGGATCATTTGAGCACCACGTGTATAGTCAATGTCGGCAATTTCGCTAAGCGGAACTTGCATGCCGTTCATAGAAGGTATAAGAATGCGTTTCAAATCTTCGGGGTTGTCGCGAAGTTCCCTGGCATATCGTACTCTAATTGGAAATCGTTCCCGACCTTCTACAGATGTAGAAAGTGCCATACCACCTACAGCAACCTGCAATACTTCCTGTACATTGCTAATGCTCAAGCCATAGCGAGCCATAGCTTCACGATTCAGTTTTATTTCGATGTAAGGCGCACCCACAGCCCGGTCATAAAATACAGAAGAAGCTTTCACTGAAGGAGCATCTTTCAAAGCCTGTTCAAAGCTCATGCCTGCCTGTTCTATTGTTGCCAAATCGGGACCATATATTTTCAGTCCCATTGGTGCACGCATCCCGGTAGAAAGCATAATTAAGCGTGTTTCAATTGGTTGTAACTTCGGTGCAGATGTTAAACCCGGAATGTTGGTAACTTTTACAATCTCATTCCAAATATCTAAAGGTTTCTTGATTTGTGGACGCCATTGTCTGAAATACTCACCATTTTTATCTTTTATAAGAAATACATTTATGTTTTTAGATATATACTGAAATACATTGAAATAAGTAGAAATAGGTTGCACGTTAGATTTAGCAGAAATCGATTTATTGTTAACCAAAACATGAAATAATTCATTTCCTTTATCAAAAGAAACTTCTTTTATACTATTTATATCTAATGTATTTCCATTTATTTCAATTTTGTTTCTTTTTATATATTTTGTATTTCTATTTATATCAATAGTTTTCCTGATCTCCGATAAGTTTAAAATAAAATTTCCCTTTTTATCTACCTTGAATTGTTGTCTGTGGCCGTCTTCGTCAAGAATGTATTCGGGGCGATAATTGATTGTATTTTCGAACATTTGGACCGGGGCAGGGTCGAGCGCTGAATTTACGCGCCCCCATTTACCTGCTGCCACCTCCACTTCAGGAATAACCGAAAGGCGTTTGTCAAGCATTTGGATATACTCAATGTTTTTTTCGATACTTGAATGGGGCATACTGGTAGGCATTAGCAAAAACGAGCCTTCGTTAAGCGATGGCATGAACTCTTTTCCTGTTCCGGGAAATTTTCTAACTGCTGCTTGCCACATAACTGTTTGCCTAAAGCTCTTCCATCCAATTTTTTCCAGACCTGATGCAGTAAACCCAAATATTTTATCGAAGCCCTGCCAGGCTAGTATTCCAAAAAACAATGTAAATGCAGGAATTGACAAAAATTTCCATTTGTTTGCCAGACACCAGCGGATAATGTTTTCGTAATAATGTACCATTGACATAAGAGCTAAAAGAATTACAGCAACAATACCCGATACAAATAAGAAGTTTGTAAAAGTACTGTTGTGCGCCCCTAAAGGCAACCACTCGACAGAGAGGTAATAAACAGCCACCAATATGGTTATGCCAATGTTTATATAGTTTGGGTACTCCTTATGTTTTTCAGGCCAGGGGTTATCAAGCAGATTGTTTATACCTATTGCTATAAGGGCCAGTGCAGGCCATGTTCCCCATAAGATGATGAATAACAATCCTGCTACTATAAGACTACCATTCCATATTTTTTTTATCTTTTTGGTATCGAAACGAATGGAAAAGATAATATGAGCAAGCGTAGGTAACACTATTATTCCCAAAAGAAATGAAGACATCAGTGCGAACGTTTTGGTAAAGGCCAATGGATGGAAAAGCTTTCCTTCGGCTGCTTCCATAGCAAACACGGGGAGAAAACTTACTATCGTTGTAGCCAGAGCTGTTATCACAGCAGGCGATACTTCGCTTGTGGCTTTCAGAATCAGCTGGTGCAAGGGAGACCCTCTAAGGTCATGATTACCCTCCAACTCCAAATGCCGTACAATATTTTCAACAAAAATAATCCCGATATCTACCATTACACCAATAGCAATAGCAATACCTGACAAGGCCACGATATTAGCGTCTACTCCGAAAAATCGCATTACAATAAACGTCATCAAGACGGCAATAGGTAATAAGCCGGAAATAATAATCGAGGCCCGGAGACTTATGATCAGTACGATAATAACAATAATACTTATAAGAATTTCGTGTGACAGCGCTGATTCAAGCGTTCCGATGGTTTCTTTTATCAGGCCTGTCCGATCGTAGAATGGTACAACAGTTACTTTAGAAATACTTCCATCGGGTAAAGTTTTTTGAGGCAGACCGGCATCAATTTCTTTTATTTTATCTTTTACATTATTAATAACTTCCATGGGGTTTGAGCCATACCGGGCAACCACCACCGCGCCAACGGCTTCAGAACCGCCTTTGTCAAGGCCGCCACGCCGTGTAGCCGGACCAAAAGCAACCTTGGCCACATCTTTTATTCTAACAGGCACATTATTTCGAACAGCAACAACAGAAATTTCGAGGTCTTCCAGATTTTTAACATATCCTAAACCGCGAATTATATATTCCACGTTGTTCAATTCAACCGTTTCAGCCCCGATGTCAAGGTTACTATTGCGCACGGCATTCATTACATCCATTACAGATACATTGTATGCCTTGAGTGCTTCTGGGTTCAGGTCGACCTGGTATTCTTTGATAAAACCACCCACCGATGCCACTTCCGAAACCCCTTCGGCAGTAGAAAAACCGTATTTCACGTAAAAGTCCTGAATGGTGCGCAGCTCCTGCGGGTTCCAACCTCCATTCGGCTTTCCGGTTTTGGGGTTCAAACCTTCGAGTGTGTACCAGTATATTTGCCCCAGGGCTGTGGCATCTGGACCCAGTGTTGGTTGTACTCCAGCAGGTAAAGTACCGGCAGTCAATGAGTTCAGTTTTTCAAGCACCCTCGAACGGCTCCAGTAGAATTCAACTACATCTTTAAAAATAATGTAGATGAAGGACATTCCAAACATTGAAGTACTCCGTATCGTTTTCACGCCCGGAATGCCCAACAGCGAGGTTGTTAAAGGATAGGTTATCTGATCCTGTATATCCTTTGGCGAACGCCCCATCCATTCGGTGGCAACTATTTGCTGATTATCTCCAATATCAGGGATTGCATCCACAGGAACGGGATTACGGGGCAAAAAACCTGTATTCCAGTTAAACGGAGCAGTAACCAACCCTCCGACTACAAATACAATAAGCAGGATAAAAGTTAAAAGCCGGTTTTGAAGAAAAAAATTTATGACCTTATTTAACATGTTTTCAAAATTATAAAACTTCATTTCTTAATGAAATCAATTTTTTCATTGAGCATGCAAGTTTGTTTGTACTTAGTTGTAAGGCGCCAACTTCTTCAGGATAAAAAAAAGGCATAATCCTTCTTATCCTAAATTTAAGGAAAAAGTACACACAAAAATTTTATAATCGGAAAACTTCCAGAAAAGGATTTGATATTTTATATTCAGGTGGTGATGCTGAATCCAGGAATAATCTGGTATGAGAAAAGTCACATAAATAAAGCTCTTGTGAAGATTCAATTACAACATTTTCAATAATAACATTGGGTTGATTGCTGTTTAAATTAATTAAAGGTTTAATAAAGTTATCTGATATTTTGTACTGCAAAGTTTTATCGTGGCAGAATTTGCATTTTTCTCCACAACATGATTTTGCTTTGCCATTAATAAGAAAAGAAACTAAATTATTTCCACAATAGTGCATGCTTACTGTTATTCCAGCAGTACCAAGTAAAAGCAATACACAAATAAATATAGTTAACCCTCTCTTTAACATATTAATATTTACAATTAATCAAAAGTATAAACAAATAATTTGTGTTTTTGTTAATTTAAGTTAAGAATGCAAAACTATTCCTGGTTTTATTTTGCCACGAAGACACTAAAGCACAAAGAATTCACAAAGATAAGAAACAGTACTTTGTGCTATCTTAGAGTCTTTGTGCCTTAATGGTACATATTTATTATTCCCATTAATAGAAAGTTTTAAATTCAATCCGATTTTTGTTCTTGAGGATTTCGCTAAATTTGGAAAGTAATAACCAGCCGACTGAATGAGTGAGAAAGACTTTGAGAAATTATTCCGTGACTATTTCAACCAGTTGCTGAACCTTGCCTTTAACATGGTTAAAAACGAGGATATAGCCAGAGATATTGTACAGCAGGTATTTCTAAATGTTTGGAACAAGCGGGAAGAGATCAAGATTCGGACATCTTACCAGGGTTATCTTTATCGATCAGTTTACAATTCTTCATTGAACCACATCAGTCTGAAATCGCGTTTTGTCAGAATTACTAAAGAATCAAATATTGCAAACCGTTCAGATTGGGAAGAGCAGGAAGGTAAGCTATTTGAAGAAGAACGTATCAAACAACTTCAAATTGCCATAGACAAATTACCTGTAAAATGCCGTGCTGTATTTACCCTCAACCGATTCGAATGCATGACGTACAAAGAAGTAGCGGCACATCTGGGTATTTCGGTAAAAATGGTAGAGAAACAAGTTGCAAAGGCTCTCAAGTTTTTAAGAGCTGAATTATTGTCGGTTAAAACAGTTTTGTTCATAATAATAATTTTTTATTAGTCTTTTACGGGGTGAATTTATGATCATCTTTGTCTATAATTACAATTAAAAGAATGCAGGAAAAAGATTTATATATAATAATTGTAAGTTACCTTGAAGGCAATATTGCTGAGAAGGACCGCGAATATTTGCTTAAGTGGCTTGCCAACGAAGAGAACAAAAAGTTTTTTGACGAGGTAAAACTTACCTGGGAACTGTCAAAAAAAGCTGCCCTTCCCCTTACTTCTGACATTGAACAAGAGTGGCAGCAATTTAAAGTACTTCGTGATAATCAATATTTTTCAAAAAATAAAATTGTCAACTTTCACCTGTTAATAAGTAGAATGTTGCAAGCAGCTGCTATCTTCCTTGCAATATTTGGGATTTACTACATTTACTACACCATAATACAGCGTTCAGACTATGAATCATATAATTATTCGTCAAATAACAAAGTATTGGTTATACACCTGAGTGATGGCTCTTCAGTATGGTTGAACAAATTATCAACTATTCGCTATTCTTCACTTTATAAAAAAGAAAGAAATGTCAAACTTGTAGGTGAGGCATATTTTGAAGTTACTAAAGACAGCGCCAGGCCTTTCATAATCAAGGCAGGTACAACACAAACACGGGTTCTTGGTACAAAATTTAACCTAAAGGCGATCCCAAAATGCGGCCTGGTTGAATTGACCGTTGTTGAAGGAAAAGTGCAATTTGCCAATTTAAAAAAGAGGACACTTGTACTTAATGGCGGAGAACAAGGAATTTCGATGAATGAGAGCAATTCACTTATAAAAAAAGAAAATACAAATGTCAATGTATTATCCTGGAAAGACAGTATCCTGATTTTTCATAATCAAAAAGTGGAAAAGGTAATCACTGACATCGAACATTATTTCAACATCAAAATTCTTTATCCTTCGGACATTGCAACGCTTACTTTTACTGGCGAGTTCGCTCATCCAAACCTGGAGGGTGTAATTTCTGCTTTTTCACTTTCGTTTAACCTCGAGTATAAAATAAAAGACGATAAGGTTTATCTGACGAGAAAATAACTTTTGTATTTCAACTACCTTAATTATATACGCACTATTCCTCTCTGTTTTTTATTAACTTGCAATGTTTATCTGTATCTAAATTTTACATGCGGGGTAAGTATTTCCTGATAATTTTAAATTTTTTTTTGGTTACCTCTGCGTATCCACAGGAGAATATTGCAGATAAAGTCATTGATGTTAATTACCGGAATATTCCTTTGAAAAAAGTCATCCAGGAATTGTATGAACAGCAAAATATTTTATTTACCTACAGCGAAAGTCTGGTCCCCGCAGAAACAAAAATAAATATTTCCGGACAATACAAATTATCTTCATTGCTTGATGAAATAAGCCGTCAAACCGGAATTCAATATTCTTTTTTAAACAACCAGGTGGTAATTTATATGAAGCATAAAGAAAAAGATGCCGGTACAAATAAATTTACCCTGAAAGGTTTTATTTCAGACTCTGCGTCAAATGAAACACTTATTGGCGCTACAATTTTTATAGAACAAACTAAAACCGGCCAGTTAACAAATTCGTACGGTTTCTTTTCTTTAACGCTTCCTGAAGGGCGCTATAAAGGTCAGGTCAGTTATGTTGGCTACAAAATCTGTTTATTTGATTTGGTTTTGAACGCCAACACCACGATGGATTTCCGAATGAAGCCAATAATATTAGGACTGGAAGAAATAATTGTTAAAGATTCATCGAAAAATAATTTGGTACATTCGGCATATATGGGCTCTGATCAAATAAACATGGCAGAAGCAGGCTTTGTGCCTTCCTTACTTGGTGAGCCGGATATTGTAGGATTACTGATGACCAGAGTTGGTGTACAAAGCATAAATGAAGGTACATCTGGCCTGCACGTGAGAGGTGGAGATATCCACGACAATACATTTCAATTAGACGAGGCCCCGTTGTTCAACGTCAATCACCTGGGAGGGGTTTATTCTGTATTTAACTCAGATGCACTAAAATCTGTTACTATATATAAAGGTATATTTCCGGCTGATTATGGCGGAGGACTTTCTTCGATTGTTGACGTTCGCATGAAAGAAGGCAATCAATCTCATTTTGCTTGTAAAGGTGGAATTGGACTTATCTCCAGCCGTCTTATGATTGAAGGACCAATAATTAAGGAGAAGTCTTCATTTCTTGTATCAATAAGACGCTCTTATCTTGATAATCTTTTAAGAGCTATCTCTAAAGATCGAACCCTGGATAATTCAAAATTCTTTTTTACTGATATTAATGCAAAGGCCAATATTACCATAAACAACAGAAACCGGCTGTTTTTTTCAGGCTACTATGGAAACGACTTATTTTCTTATGGAAGTACATTTGAATGGGGTAATATACTGGGTGTAGTTCGCTGGAACCATGTTCTGAGTGATAAAATTTTCATGAACACAACTCTCATTCGTAGTTACTATTCTTTTAACATAACCACCCCGCCAAATAATTCCGGTTTTTATTGGAAATCAATTATTGACTCATATACCGGAAAAGTTGATATAAACTGGTATGCAAACGATAATATATGTCATGAGTTCGGCATTATTGGTAATTATATCCTTTTTTCACCTGTTAAAATCACTCCTTATTCCGAAAACTCAATTGTTACTCCCTATAAGCTGGAACCTCAACGAACCGCTATTTATAATATATATTATCAAATAAAAAAGCAATTTTCTGATAAATTAAGTTTCAACCTTGGAAGCCGTCTTAATCTCTATCAAAAACTTGGGCCCGGAAGCGAATATAAATACTCAGGAAATGGATATTCTGCAAATAATGTTTTAGATACTATTTATTATGGCAAGGGGAAAGTTATGCATTATTATTTAAATTATGAACCACGGGCAAACCTGAGTTATTTGTTAAGTTCCAAATCATCCGTTAAGATAGCTTACGCCAGAACCGTAACATATATCCATGGATTCAGCTTAAGCAGTTTATTCCTTACTTTTGACAGATTAGTACCCAGTTCAGTTTATATCAGGCCGGGAAAATCAGATATCTATTCTGCCGGTTATTTCAATAATATAATTGAAAACACAATTGAAGCTTCAGCAGAAGTGTACTACAAAAATATGATCAATATTACCGAATGTGAAATTGGTCAGTGGTTATATGAAAACCATCTTGAAACCAATATACATAGTGGATCAGGAAAAGCCTATGGTATTGAATTTAATTTAACAGGAAAGGCTGGGCGCTTAACTGGAAAAATGAATTACACATTATCCAGGGTGCGATATAAAATTGAAGGTATCAACAATAATGAGAGTTTTCCTCCTTATTACGATCGTGAACATGATTTAAACCTAAACCTCCTGTATCATTTGACCAAACGTATTTCTATTTCATCAAATACTGTATATCTGGGCGGACGTTATGTCAATATGCCTGTTGGTCAGTATAATATAGACAATAAAATTGTACCCCAATTTGATTACAACCATTTTAATTTAAAACAACTGCCACCCTATTTTAGGCTTGATATGGCAATTTCAATAGCCGGCAAACAGCGCCCTTTGAGGCGTTGGAGGAGTGAACTGGAAATATGCTTTTACAATCTCTATGTTAAAAATAATTATATAGGATTGTTGTACAGAAATGTTTATAATAACAACTTAAATCTGTCCCAACAAGATGCAGGTTTCAATTCAAATCAATCACTCAAGCCGCTAAGTGTATCATTGTCATCCTTTATACCATCAATTACTTATAATTTTTCATTTTGATATGAGAAAACTAAGTTTAAATATTACAATAATTTTTGTTTTGATGGGATTGTTTGCCTGTGAAGATGTATATAATGATCTCAAAGTAGAGAATTACAAGCCGGCTATAGTTATTGAAGGTTTGATTACAGATGAGATTCCTCCATATTATATTAAAGTTTTTCGATCGGTTGCCTTTGGCGATAGCACATATAATAATTACATTTCAGGCGCTGAAGTCAGGTTGAGTGACAATGAAGGAAATACTGAATTACTTTCAATGCAAAGTCCGGGCATATACCGTGCTGACAGCATCCGGGGAAAACCGGGAAATGTTTATAGTCTTGATGTTAAAGTTGGAGATTCCGTTTTCAGTTCAAAATGTGTCATGCCGTCTATAATGCTAGTTGATTCTTTAATTCCTATTTTTTATCAGGACGATGGAAATAATACAAAGGGCTATCATTTAAAATTATTTGGCAGAAAACCTCAGAACGATAGTGTGAATTTTTACAAATGCCTAATTTACCAAAACAATCGTTTAATTAATAACCACTCATATTCATTAATATTTAGTGATGAACATACATCAGTGCAAGAAGTTGAATTTCCTGAAACATTTGCCCTTCATGATACTGCCGAGATAGAAATCCAATCCATTACAAAAGAAGTGTTCGATTATTTTTTAAATATTAATATGCTTATAATTGACAACTCTTTTATTTTTGACTATCAAAAGAACCCTCACTCAAATATTTCTAACGGGGCATTCGGTTACTTCCAGGCTTCGGCTGTAAGAAAAATTAAAGTTATAATTCAATAATTTTTCATCTGTACTAAAGAACTGTTATAAAATTTT